>Ga0206106_100378_pt1 | contig 41579 bp, 38 predicted proteins | sample 1B1ome_FD_148677 | JGI IMG/M metagenome (GOLD analysis project Ga0206106, IMG submission 148677) | Enriched microbial communities from leaf-cutter ant dump, University of Wisconsin, Madison, United States - 1B110A | ecosystem: Environmental > Terrestrial > Nest > Insects nest > Nest dump | place... | reverse complement strand
GATTACCAGCTTTATCTGGCACTCAATGACATCGAACATTCCAAAACGAAAGCCAATCATCCGCAGACCAACGGTATTTGCGAACGCTTTCACAAAACCATCTTGCAGGAGTTCTACCAGGTGGCATTCCGGCGCAAGATTTACCAGTCCATTGAAGAGTTACAACACGATCTGGATGATTGGATGGCGTACTACAACAGTGTGCGGACTCACCAGGGAAAAATGTGCTGTGGACGCACCCCGATGCAAACTTTAATTGACGCAAAGAAGATATGGGACGATAAAATTACCGAATTGAATAACTGAATCTGATCTAACAGGCACTCGTCAAATCGGGTAACTGTCAGACCAGATCTCAACTACTACACCTGATGCCAGTTGAGATAAGTCAGTGTATCGATTAGCCGCAAGATGACATCACTATCCGGAAAAGCGGCTGCCACACTTCCGGCAATGATGCGCTTCTGCAACGGCAACTGCTGAGCATGCTGAGTATGCGAAGAAGTAACCGCTCTCATCAGCAGCACGCCGCTCAGCGTATGGGTGACAGGGTCCATCTTTCTCTCCGGTGCCAGACGTACACTCGGGTGCGTCCGAGACTGCAGTTTCCAGGTTTAATCGAACTGCAACGGAATTTGCCGCCTGTGTGGTACTGCACCCTTTTCGGGATCTCTGCCATACAGCTTCTGACCCAGCCAGGCAGCCATGGTCAAATGGCTCTTGAGAAACTGGCGGGTATGATGCGAGTTTTCTGACGCATCCCGCATCCAGAAAAAGAAAGTCATCAGATAAATGGTCGTCAGCGTGCTTTCCTCCAATGCCCGTCGCATGAAGGTGGCATCACGCTGTGCCGCCTCACGTACCCATTGCACGGTGCGGCTGACGCGCATGACAGCAGGTATCTGAATGTGGATATGCCCGAATTCCAGCTTGGACATGATCATCTGCCGCGTTACTTTGCGTTGTACCGCCAGCGCATCCAGCCAGGTCATGATGAGATGATGGATACGCTCAGATGCAGCCAGATCGAGAAAACCGGCAGATTCGGTTTCTTTCAGCATCCGACTGTCAGCGCGATCGAACCAGGCATCGATCAGCTCATCTTTCTCACGAAAATACAATCGGATTTCATCCAGCGAAACAGCCAGGCTGGCTGCGATATCATACAACCGCACCGCTTCCCAGGATGTGCGGGCAGCCAGCTCCACTGCCGTATCGACGATTGCATCACGCATCAGATCATTATTTATCGTCATATCGAGCCTCCTTATTTCTCAAAACAGGAAATGCAATGTTTTTCATTGTACCTGTCTTGCCTAATGGATCGGTTATACCATTTATGATCGAGCTGGCTGTCTTCCTTGGATATCTTTTATACAAATAACGAAAAAGGATGATTACTGTTTTATCTCTACTATTCCTCCCGCCCGTGCTATTCCTCTGATGATGCGCCTGGTGTGATTGCGCACCTGGACGATTTCTCCTTCAGCTGCGGCAGCAAGAGCTTCGCCTTCCGTGCTGACGGAAAATCCTGTTCCGGTTGCGGTGAGTCGTACTTTCTGTCCGCGCGAGATGACATGCGGTGCACGTAACTGGTGCATGCGTATGGGTTGTCCGGAAGCGAGGAATGTCGTTGCCACTTTGCCGATCACCTGATCGGGATCGGTGGCTACCTCTCCGTGAATACGCACGAGATCCACCTCTTTGCTCACGATGTCCTGAGCCTCCAGCTGTTTTCCCATACTGACTGGCTGTGCAGCATGTACGACATGGGTAATCACTTCGATTTCAACCGGAACGTATAGTGTCCAGGTGGCTTCATCCTGGCAGCGTACTCCTACCGAGAATTTTCCCCATACTCGCCCTCCCGTCGGCAGAAATGGCTGAGGTTGGTGGCATGAGCGCGGTGTCTGGCGTGTATCCGGTCTGTTCGATTTGATAATGACCTTGCCGGGCAGATGACGGGTTTCATTGCGTACAAAGTCATTTACGACCTCGAGTATCGCCGATGCGGATGAATCTTCGCTGGCAGTTGCCGCCGTCGGGGTTAGGGCGTATACAAGAACGACCAGTAAAAGTTTTATTTTCATGATGGACAGGTTGATACCAGAGGGTCAGTAATGGGCAATTTTTGCCGGCGGCGGCAATTTTTGCCGCTACGTTCCGCATGGTATCGCCGCAACGTTCCGGCTAACCCGGAAATTGAAGGGTGATCATGTGCCAGTTTGATTCATTGACCGCAAAGAGAGGGTTGATTCAGTCTGGCACGGTTCCTGCTTAACGTATTGGTGACTACTTTGCAGGAGGAAAGCATGATCAACAAACTGGAAAATCTGCTCAATTTCAACCAGAAAGCGCTGGGGCTGCGGGCAACCAGGCAGGAACTGCTGTCGGGGAATATCGCCAATGCCGATACACCGGGTTTCAAGGCGAAGGATTTCGATTTCTCCAAGGCGATGCAGAACGCCCTGTCACCGCAGCGGGTACAACATTCCTCTCTGGCGACAACGGCTCCGGGGCATATCAGCGAGGCAGATTTCAGGTCGATTACCTCCGTACCGAAGCAGTACCGCGTTCCGCAACAGCCCAGCATAGACGGTAATACCGTCGATATGGATACCGAACGTATGCAGTTCATGGATAACGCCATACGGTATGACGCCGGCCTGACATTTATCAGCGGCCAGTTACGCACCCTGTTATCAGCCATTAAAGAAGGAGCCTGACAATCATGTCTCTATTCAGTGTATTCAATGTCGCCGGTTCCGCCATGGCAGCTCAGTCACAGCGGCTGAACGTCGTGGCCAGTAACCTCGCCAATGCAGACAGTGCCACCAGTTCGACTGGAGAAGCCTATCGTTCCCGCCAGGTCGTGTTTCGCACGATCGATGTCTCGGCGGATAAGGCAAAAGGCGTCAAGGTGGCGGGTGTCGTGCATGATCCATCCCCCATGCGGGTGGTTTACGACCCGAAACATCCAGTGGCGGATGAAAAAGGGTATGTCACCCTGCCCAATGTCAACGTAGTGGATGAAATGGTCAACATGATGTCGGCGTCACGTTCTTATCAGAACAGTGTTGACATGATGAATGTCACCAAGACGCTGTTGCAGAAAACGCTATCGATCGGTCAATAAGGAGGAATGAATATGAGTCAGGTGCAGAATAGTTCCAGTGTATCCGAGCTGCTGGCTTCGAATAGCGGCAGTATCAATGCTGCCCGCAAGAGTGATGAGGATATGCAGGAGCGGTTCCTCAAACTGCTGGTGGCACAAGTGCAGAATCAGGATCCGCTCAGTCCGATGGATAACGCGGAAGTGACCAGTCAGATGGCACAGATCAGCACGGTGAGCGGCATCGACAAGCTCAATACCACTCTGGAAAAATTGGTGGCGGATTCCGATGCACGACGTTCGTTTGAAGCAGCCACCATGATCGGCCGCGGTGTTCTGGTTCCGGGAACCGACATACAACTAGAGAGTCAGGCGGCCATAGGTGGGTTTGAGCTGGCTGAGCCAGTGGATAAGCTCACCGTTACGGTCAAGGATGGTGCCGGTATTACTGTGCGTGAAATCGATCTTGGTGCACAGGCTGCAGGCGTGGGCACTTTCGTCTGGGATGGTGTGGCAAACAACGGGAATGCGGCGGCTGATGGGCAGTACAGCTTCGCATTGAAGGCAATGCGCGCTGATAAGGAAGTATCGGCTTCGACCCTGGCGTTCGGTTCAGTCAGCAGCGCTCAGGCAGGTAAGGATGGCGCTTTACTGGAAGTGGGCCGGCTGGGATATGTCGGCATGGATGCGATTAAGAAAATATTCTGAGTGGGAGAGTAAATCATGGGTTTTCAACACGGATTGAGTGGACTAAAGGCAGCTTCAGCCAAGCTGGATGTGACCGGTAACAATATCGCCAATGCCAACACGGTTGGATTCAAGCAATCACAAGCGCAGTTTGCTGATGTTTATGCCAATGCGCTGGGAGGGGGCAGGAATCAGATCGGGATTGGTACTCAGCTGGCAGCCGTTGCGCAGGAGTTTACCCAGGGGAACGTGACACCTACCAATAACCCGCTGGATGTCGCGATTACCGGGAATGGTTTTTTCCGGATGGATAACAACGGCACCATCAGCTATACCCGTAATGGCCAGTTTCATCTGGACAAGGATGGGTTTCTGGTCAATGCAAGTAATTACAACGTCACTGGTTTCGGGGCGGATGCCGCTGGCACAATCATCCCCAATGTTCCGGTTAATTTACGGTTGCCTACAGCAGATATGACGCCTAAGCCGACTACCAGTTTCATGACGGGAGTTAATCTGGATGCACGTACAGATGTAGTGACTGATCCTTTTGATGCAACTGATCCGGATACCTATACCCATTCTACTTCGGGCGAAATTTTTGACAGTTTTGGTAATTCCCATATATTAAATTTATATTTCCAGAAAACAGCTTCATCCGCTTGGGATGTATTTGCCACAGTGGAGGGGGTAACGAGTGCAGGTGGGGGTGCGGTGGCATTGAGTGCATCTACGCTGAATTTTGATTCCAGCGGAATAATGGATTCGTCAATAGCTCCATTTACGGTTGACGTGAATTTTGATGATACATCCATCCAGCCGCTCCAGTTTTCACTGGATCTGACTCGTTCTACCCAGTTTGGCAGCAAGTTTGGCGTTAACATGATGAACCAGGATGGTTTTTCGTCCGGTCGTCTGGCAGGGTACAGCATTTCTGATAATGGTGAGGTCAGAGCCACTTACACCAATAATGTCACGCGTACAGTCGGGCAGCTTGCGCTGGCGGGTTTTTCCAATCCGAACGGTCTCAAGCCGATGGGAAGCAATCAGTGGGCAGAGACGGCAGAATCCGGATTGCCGCTGGTAGGAGCGCCAGAAACAGGTGTGTTGGGTTCACTGCAATCTTCAGCGGTGGAAGAAGCCAACGTCGATCTGACATCCGAGCTGGTCAGCCTGATCATGACGCAGCGTGTGTACCAGGCAAATGCCAAGACCATCCAGACGCAGGATGCGGTAATGCAGTCCATCATGAATATCTGATGAATTTTCTGTTTAACCCTAATCCAGTGAGTACCTGAAATGGACAGACTGATTTATACCGCGATGACCGGTGCACTGCATACCATGACGCAGCAGGCAACGGTTTCCCATAATCTGGCCAATGTTTCGACCACGGGTTTTCGGGCCCAGACCGATACTTTTCGGGCGGTACCTGTTTACGGGGAATCATTGCCAACCCGTGCATTCGTGCTGGATGCAACGACCGGTGCAGATTTCACACCAGGTGCAATCCAGCAGACCAACCGCCCGCTGGATGTGGCCGTGCAGGGTTCCGGCTGGATTGCGATACAGCTTGAAAATGGGGAAGAAGCCTATACCCGGCACGGCAATCTCAAGATGGATGCCAACGGTATTCTTCAGACCCAACAGGGCTTCAACATCAAGGGAGAATCCGGTCCCATTACCATTCCGCCTGACAGTCGCATCGCGATTGGCAAAGATGGCAGCGTTTCCGTGCTGCCGTCAGATTCGAGGATGACTGCGGTTTCAATCGTCGGACGGATCAAGCTGGTCGATCCGCCGGCAGAGCAGCTCGTTCGGGGAGAAGATGGTCTGTTCCGGTTGAAGCAGGGAAAGGAAGCACCGGTCAGCAATAAGGTGGCATTGATCGAGGGTGCGCTTGAAAGCAGTAATGTCAATGTAATCAGCGAAATGGTGAAAATGATCACTCTTGCGCGGCAGTTCGATATGCAAATGAAGATGCTCGAAAATGCCCAGCAGAATGCCCAGCAGGCGGGTGAAATCATGACGCTGAGGGGCTGATACGGATAGATCACCAGAATGTCTTGGCATTGCCGGTGAATTTTTAATTATGCTGAAAGGATAACGATATGGTTCGCTCATTGTGGATATCGAAAACGGGTCTGGATGCCCAGCAGACCAAAATGGATGTGATCGCCAACAACTTGGCCAATATCAGTACCAATGGCTTCAAGCGGATGCGTCCGGTATTCGAGGATCTGCTGTACCAGACCATCCGCCAGCCGGGTGCCCAGTCATCCGAACGGACTCGCCTGCCTTCCGGCCTGCAGCTGGGAACCGGGGTGCGGCCGGTGGCAACCGAGAATATTTTTTTGCAGGGGAATCTGCAGCAGACCGGCAATACACGTGACGTGGCGATTCAGGGAGAGGGATTTTTCCAGATCCTGCTGCCCGATGGCACACTGGCTTATACCCGTGATGGTGCGTTCCAGTCCGATCAGGATGGGCAACTGGTGACTGCCAGCGGCTTTCCGCTGCAACCGTCCATTACCATTCCGCCGAATACCCTGAATATCACGATCGGGCGGGATGGCACGGTATCCGTTCTGACGGCGGGTTCGCCCACACCGGTGCCGGTGGGTAACATTCAACTGACTACTTTCATCAATCCTGCCGGGTTGCAGCGCTTTGGCGAGAATCTCTACCTTGAAACCATGAGCAGTGGTGTGCCCAATCCGGGTATTCCGGGTACCAATGGTATCGGGCTGCTGAATCAGGGATTTGTGGAAACTTCCAACGTGAATGTGGTGGAAGAACTGGTCGAGATGATCCAGACGCAGCGTGCGTATGAAATCAATTCAAGATCGATCTCGACTTCCGATCAGATGCTGCAGAGGCTGACACAGCTCTGATGAGTTCATGTTTCCGGGTATTTTCATCGGGTTGTGCAACTCATGAGTTTGTGGATGGACAGTGTTCAGGTGTCATGGAATCGTTTATGAAAAATCATGGTCGTCTGGTTTTACCCGTACTTATCGTCATGGTCTGTGTGGTTTCGGGTTGTGCGATAACGCCCGCTCCGAAGGTACAGCAGCCGATGTCGGTGCGCCCGCCCGATCTGCCGGTCATTCCGCCGAGCCAGACCAGCGGAGGGATTTATCAGGCAGTGTTCGATTACCAGGGAAGAGGACGTTATATCCCTTTGTTCGAGGATCGGCGCGCCCGTAGTATCGGCGATACCATCATCGTTGCGCTCAACGAAAAGACCAATGCAAGCAAGAAAACCGGTAGTAACGCCCAGCGTGCAGGTGAGATCGGGCTTTCGGTACCGTCATTTCTTGGCTTGCCGTTCAAGTCGATTTTTCAGGATCTCGATCTGGAAGCCACCTCGAGCAACAAGTTTGATGGCAAAGGGGAGAGTTCCAGTAATAACAACTTTACCGGCACGATCGCCGTTACCGTGTTAGACATTCTGCCTAACGGTAATCTGCTGGTCAGTGGAGAAAAGCAGATCGGCATCAATCAGGGACATGAATTCATCCGGCTTTCCGGCGTGATCAACCCGATCAACATCATCAATAACACCGTGTCATCGATACAGGTGGCCGATGCGCGTATCGAATACCGGGGCAACGGTTATCTGGATGAAGTTCAAACCATGGGCTGGCTGTCACGCTTCTTTTTGTCGATTTCACCCTTCTGAGCATAACGGGAACATATCATCATGACATTATCCAAATGGATCCTGGGTTTCGGGTTGTCGGTCTGCCTGATCGTCTCTCATCCGGCTTCTGCTGAGCGCATCAAGGATCTGGCCAATATCCAGGGGGTACGTGCCAACCAGCTGATCGGTTATGGTCTGGTGGTGGGCCTGGATGGCACGGGTGACCAGACCCAGCAAACACCGTTTACCGTGCAGAGTATTCTCAGCATGCTGGGGCAATTGGGTGTGAATTTGCCGCCGGGCACCAATCTGCAGTTGCGTAATGTTGCATCAGTAATGGTGACGGCAACGCTGCCGGCGTTTGCCAAACCAGGACAGCAGATCGACGTGACTGTTTCATCCATGGGAAATGCCAAGAGTCTGCGTGGCGGAACCCTGTTGATGACACCTCTGAAGGGAATTGACAACCAAGTGTATGCCGTGGCTCAGGGCAGCCTGGTGATTGGTGGAGCAGGCGCCAGTTCAGCGGGCAGCAGTGTGCAGATTAATCATCTGGGAGCAGGGCGGATCAGTGCCGGTGCCATTGTGGAACGTGCCGTACCGACTGTGCTGGGTCAGGGGGAATATATCCATCTGGAATTGCGCGATACTGATTTTACGACCGCACGGCGTATCGTCGATACGATCAACAGCCGCTTTTCGTATGGTACTGCTATGGCGCTGGATGGGCGCGTCATTCAGCTGCGGGCACCCGTAAACAACAATCAGCGCGTTACGTTTATTTCACAGATTGAAGATCTTGATGTCATCCCGGCGCAGGGTATAGCCAAAGTCATCATTAATGCCCGCACGGGTTCGGTTGTCATGAATCAGATGGTGACACTTGAATCCAGTGCAGTGGCACACGGCAATCTTTCAGTGATCATCAATACCCAGCCGATCGTCAGCCAGCCGGGGCCGTTTGCACAACGTGGAGAAACGGTGGTCGTGCCGCAATCGCAGATAGAAGTGCGTTCGGAAGAAGGAAATCTGATGCTGCTGCCGGGATCGGCTAGTCTGGCCGATGTGGTGAAAGCGCTCAATGCCATTGGCGCCACACCGCAGGATCTGCTGGCCATTTTGCAGGCACTGAAGGCGTCCGGATCGTTACGGGCGGAACTCGAAATCATCTAATCATCTGATTCTGACGACGACATGATCAATTCACCCGATCTTTCCGGCCAACTGACCATTGATGCACAGGCAGTCGATCAGTTGCGCTCCCGAGCCAGGCGCGACCCGCAGGAAGGGCTGAAGCAGGCTGCCAGGCAATTCGAGGCATTATTCCTCAACATGATGGTGAAAAGCATGCGGGATGCCACTCCCAAGGAAGGGCTCTTCGACAGCGATCAGTCTCGTTTCTATACGCAGATGCTCGACCAGCAACTGGTACAGAATCTTTCTGAAAAGGGAATTGGTCTGGCAGATATGATCGTGCAGCAACTGTCAAAAACGATTGGTGAGGAACAATTGCCGGACAACGCCATCAATCGGGCGGAATCATTATTGACGACCATTACCGGAAAGAGCGGGGAGCCGCTGGTTTCGCTGGCGCCGGGGCAAACAAAGGATCTGCCTTCTCAGCTCTGGTCGAATCTCAACCGCTCTTCCGTCAAGCCCAGCTTTTCTACTGTTGCACCGACAGTGCCGGCAGGCAAAGTGGGAATCGCTTCCAGCTCGGGAGGGATCGGTTCTGCTGAGCCGGCCACCAATCATCCCAGAGAATTTGTCCGGGATGTGTTGCCGCATGCACGTAAAGTGGCGCGCGAAACCGGGATTCCTGAACATTTCATGATTGCACAAGCCGCACTGGAAACCGGCTGGGGCAGACATCAGATTCGCCGGGCGGATAATCAGCCGAGTTTCAATCTGTTTGGTATCAAGGCAAGCGGGAATTGGCGCGGGGGAGTGGTGGAGACGGTAACCACCGAATACGTGGACGGTAAACCACAGAAGCTCAGGGAAAAATTCAGGACTTACGATTCGTATGAAGACGCTTTCCGTGATTACGCAAAATTACTGCAGAACAATCCCCGTTACGCAGCCGTACTGAAAAGCCGCAGTGCTACCGCTTTTGCCTGGGGATTGCAGCAGGCTGGTTATGCAACCGATCCATCTTACGCGGAAAAGCTGCTGAAGATCATCAACAGTGATGCGTTGAGCATATAACTGAACTGAAGCGGAGATAAATATTTCCTGCAAGCCGTGTCGGTATGCGGTATTCCGCGGTGCTGTAATGACGGTGGGTTAAGAGGAAATGGCCCGGGTGGTGATGATAATTACCTCAATTCCGTCAGAATTTTGCCGTAAACAGACAGAAGTGATTCACGAAAATCGAGGATAAAACGATGGCAAACAGTATCATGAGGGTGGGTGTTTCCGGGCTGCAGGCTGCTCAGGCTGCCTTGCTGACGACCAGCCACAATATCAGCAATGCAACGACCCCTAGCTATAACCGCCAGCAGGCCATTCAGATTACCAATACGCCATTGCCGCACAGCGATGGATTTATTGGCCGTGGTGTGCAGATTTCCACTGTGCAGCGTGTCTACAACCAGTATCTGGTCAACCAGTCTTTGCAGGCACAGACGCAGAGCAGTCAGTTGAACAGCCAGTACAATGAGATCAAACAGATCGACAACCTGCTGGCCGATACGACTTCCGGGCTGACACCGGCGCTGCATAATTTTTTCAATGCAGTGCAGGATGTCGCATCCAATCCGGCTTCGATACCTTCCCGCCAGGCGATGTTGAGCAACGCCGAAGCACTGACGGCCCGGTTTCAGCAGATGGACCAGCGTTTATCGGAAATGCGGGAAGGTGTGAACAGTCAGATTACCAGCAGTGTGGCCGAGATCAACTCACTGGCGCAGCAGATTGCCAAATTGAATACCAATATTCAGGCAGTAGAAGCTTCGGCCAACGGGCAACCGGCCAATGATTTGCTGGATCAGCGCGATGCATTGATACGCGATCTCAGCCAGCTTACCAATGTCGATGTCGTGCGTCAGAATAATGGCCATTACAACGTATTCATCGGCAATGGCCAGTCTCTGGTGGTGGGTTCAAGTGCCATGTCACTCAAGGCAGTGGCTTCACCAAGTGATCCGCAGCGTCTGACGGTGGCGATGGAGCTGAATAGTGGCGAAGTATTGTTGCCTGAACATCAGTTGCAGGGCGGCAGCTTGGGCGGGTTGCTGGCGTTTCGCAGTGAAACACTGGATTCCGTGCAAGGAAGCTTTAATGAGCTGGCTCTGGGAATTGCTACAACCTTTAATACGCAACATCAAGCAGGATTTGATCTGCAGGGTGCGCAGGGCGAGGATTTTTTTGTCGTTGCTGATCCGAGCCATGCCGCCGGAAGTATTCGTGTGGCCATCAGTGATCCGGCCGAGATTGCTGCAGCAGATGCTGCCGGGGGTGTGAGTAATAATCGTAATGCTTTGCAGCTGGCCGAGTTACAGACAAAAAATACCCTGCAGGGTGGAACGGCATCCTATCAGTCTGTTTATGCCAGACTGGTAAGTGAAGTGGGTAACAAAACCCGTGAGCTGGAAGTTACCGGCAAGGCACAGGAAAGTATGCTCAATCAGACAGATCAGGCGTTACAGTCGTTGTCCGGGGTCAATCTGGAGGAAGAGGCAGCCAATCTGTTGCGCTATCAGCAGATGTTCCAGGCTTCCAGCAAAGTGATTCAAATCAGCAATTCGCTGTTTGATTCAATACTCGCCATCTGATCCGTTTTTGACAGAAAAGGAATTTATCATGCGCGTAAGTACCAGCACATTGTATGACCAGGGCGTCAGATCCATGCTGCAGCAGCAGGATGGCATGTTCAGACTGCAGCAGCAGCTTTCGAGCGGCAAACGCATCATGACCCCTTCGGATGATCCGATCGGGGCAGCGCGTGCCCATGAGCTGGCGCAGTCGATTTCACTGAACACGCAATATACTGACAATCGTCACCGGGCGGCCGACAGTCTCCAGCAGGTCGACAGCACGCTCGGCAGCGTTTCCAATCTGATCCAGAGTGTGCGTACCATGGCGGTGGCTGCCGGTAACCCGGCATTTTCCGACAGTGAACGGCAGATGATGGCCACCGAACTGCGGGGCCATTTCGATGAGTTATTGGGATTGGCGAACACCAAGGATGAACAGGGTAATTATCTGTTCTCCGGTTTTCAGGGAAACACCAGGCCGTTCGAACAAACGGGCGGTAGCGTTACGTATGAAGGTGATCAGGGACAACGGCTGATACAGGTTTCCAGCTCCCGTCAGTTACCGGTGAGTGAAACGGGCGATGCTGTTTTTGAGTCCGGTGGCCTGAGTCTGTTCAAAACAGTTGATGATTTTATTACAGCACTGGAAACGTCCGGTGGGGGTGCTGCTTTGAGTAGTGCGGTGAGCACAGCCCTGCAGGAGTTCGATGTTGCGCTGGATAATGTACTAAGCAAGCGGGCTGCGGTTGGATCACGCTTGCAGGAGATCGATACACTGCAGCAGATCGGTGAGGATACCGCTATTCAGTACGAGCAGTCACTCTCGCGACTGCAGGATCTGGATTTTGCACAGGCCATATCGGACATGATACGCCAGCAGGCGCTGCTTGAAGCAGCGCAAAAATCTTTTACCCGTGTATCAGGTTTGTCATTATTTAATGTGATTTAGCCCGTTACGTCTTCCCAATTCAGTATTTTTCAACCATATCGGGTAAACTGGCAGCAATAGATGCATCGCGGGGGATAGTGTGAATCGGGAAGATCTATATTTGAAACTGGCGGAACTTCACCTTAAACGTGTAGAGGTGTTGCAGACAGTCGAATGGCGGATTACGTTGAGTATCTGGACATTTGCCGCCAGTGTTGTCATAGCGAGTCTGGCTAACGCGGATAAATTGAAGCAAATTGTCGCAGTCGTGATGCCCGCTGACATACTCGTTATAATAGGTTTTTTCTACCTGCTGCTTTGGGTGTTGTATGCTTTTGTCTTTAGTAAAGAAAACTACAACAGCCTTGTGACGGAACGTAATCGTTATCAACGTATGCAGAATGAGGCCATAAAGCTGGTCGCTGGAAATAGTACAATCGATTTTCTGATTCAGTCTAAATTGGCAAGTGGGGAACCTGCCTTTGATCGCCTTTATGGTTATGATTGTCTCAAATCCGGCATATGGTGGTTCAAAATAATAACCACAGCAATCATAATGTTCTTTTCCTGGCTACTGGTCGCGATGGTGATTTTGCCAGCTTAGATATTTATTACTATGGATTGCCGGCAAAAACCTGAATGATTCCATAGCGGCCACTGGTAAGCCAGTCGGGTTGCAGGTGGAGGGTTCTGGTGGCGATGTCAGTTGGGAGGCCGACCAGCACTTCTGATTTCAGCGTTCGCAGACATATAGTTGGCCGGCCGAAGTGTTCGAAGAAGTATCGCTTTTCTGCGGTGTGTAGCCAGTGGCGGTCGCCGACGAAATAGCGGTAATTCAGATCACCCTTGAAGATTACCAGTTCTGTATTTTCAAAAGTTTCGCGAGTAAGTGTTTTATCTTCACAAAAGCAGACAGGCAGCCCCAGAACTGGGCTGGTACGCAAAACCAGCCGATTCTGACGTAACAACTGCGTGATATCTTCTCCCAGTTGGCGTGACATTGGAATCGATGAAGTCGTCAATTCAGCGATTAAATATTCCAGATCAGTCATAGTGACATCCGAAACAAACATCGGGTAAGGCCTGACGTGCGCAATGATGCGTGAACAATATTTGCTGATCCTGCAAATCAGCAGCAGATCTGCCAGTATATCTATTCCGGCATTATCAAATACAAAATCAATCCGGTGCATTCCGGAAGTAAGCAACCTCTCTGCTGCATTGCTTTCATCTACAAGTAGTGAAATCTGACTGGTATCAGCGATAACCTGCTGACTGAGATCGGCGGTATTCCCTGTCATCGACCAGCGAAGCAATCCGGTAATATCGCAATCGGGACCACAGTAATCGGTCATGGGAGTGAGAGATTCGATGGCCTGCAGGCTGACAGTATCTTTGAGCGGTCGGAAAGGATCGACTGGTGTAGTGGCCGTATATCCGAAGGCCAACAGGATACGGGCATAAAAATAAAGTTCGACTGTCAGAAATGGCATATCTGCCCAGTGTTGCCCGGTATACGGTTTGATCACCTGATCGAGCAGGCCAAAAATTACCGGAGGAAGCGGTGTGATTTCTCCTTCCCGTATTTCTGCTGCCAGTTGTTGCAGAGCCTGATCTGTACGAGCATCAGCGTAGTTTGCCAGATTATCCAGAATGGCTGGCAACCGTTCTTCCAGTGTAAATGCTGCGAAAGAATCGGATTCTCCAGTTGTCAGATGTGCGGGAATCCAAGGAGGCTGATGGTATTGCATGGCTACAGTTAAGTTTGTTGGCAGGGTCCAGAATTGCACAAATATGGCTGCGAGGTGAAAGTTGTCCCGGTCAGGAAGTTGGTCATTCCAAGAGGCGGATATTTTTCATGGCCGAAAATGATTTCCGTAATTTTCAGGCAAGGGAAGTGCTCTGTTATGCCCCCGCCTGCAATTGTCTGGCAAGCCGATGGATTTCACTGGAAAGCGGAATATTGAATCCTCCGGACAGGATTCGTTGACACTGCCGATAAATGTGCAGTGCCTGGTCTGGCCGGTCCAGCTTGATGTAATGCTGCATCAGGCGCCGATAATTGGCTTCCGACAATGGCCTCAGTTCCAGTATTTTGCTGAGTAACCGGCTGGTACGTTCATTTTCGCCATACTGTTCATAACAATCCGCTGAAAGGTTGAGCAGGCGAATCAGTCTGTCGAGTAACTGTTCCTGTTTTAGCAGGATCCAGCCAGAATCGTAATTTTTCAGAAAAGTACCGCGATAGAGCGTCATCAGCTGATCAGCCAATTCTGTCACGACAGGCTGCGGGTCACCGCATTTCAGTACGTTTTCAAGTTTGCAGGAAATTGTTTCAAATATCCATAAATCCAGACAACAACAGCTATCGTTCAATGAAACCATACCCGTATTCAATAGTACAGCTTCTTTGCCAATGAGCTTACGCAGCCGGTGTAGTGAAGTTCCCAGGGAAAGGCCAGCCAGATCATCTTCCGTATCGGGCCATAGAATCTCTTTGAGCAGGTTACCGTTAACATTGCGGCCACCCAATGCGATGATCGTCGCCAGTAATTCCAGTATTTTTTTCTGGTTTCTGCCAGGCTGTATGCTCCTGCTACTTCTACTGCCAGCGGACCAAAACTATGGATTTGTACGACCATGGCCACTTTTCAGTGGCCGAAGGTGTAATTACCGGAAAACATGGAAGACCTCCCACCTTCACACTTGTTTTTGAAAAGTAAAAGCTGAACTTGAGTATTTGTGGAAGTTGCAGCTTTATGGTTATTATTGTATGAGTCCGATCTGGCAATAGAGGGTGTATGGGCCGATAGCGCAATTTATAGTCTGATTACGGACATTTTTGATAATGTGGTGTATCAGAGCAATTTTTGGATGAGGTGAATAAATAAGGTCAATTTTTAAATTGAACCAGTCAGCTTAGTAAGCTGAACTGTGTTCTCTCTTGCTCCATTACACGAGTAGAGTGTCCATTGTTGCTGTAAGTCTGGAAAACCGGAAATATTGCAACCGGACATTGCGCTATGGACATGTGTATGTAGATATTTTTTCTCTAGAAAGGATAACGATCACCTACCAAGTCAGTAACCGGCCGTGCTATCGACTTGGGCAGAATTAATTATTTATACATAAAAACCATGGCGGCAGAACTTGACTGTTACCGCGCACCAGAGTTGTTACGACAGTAAATCGTCTCTTTGAGACTAAATTTAATTCTTTTACCCATTTGATAACTTCACACTCTCTATACGCCGCAATGTTAGGATATTTATCCTTACTTCTCAAGAGATTCCAGGAGAAATTTCATCATTCTTTGAGTTGAATATGTATATATATGATTATAAACAATAAAAATTATATATTTTCTGAGGGTTTCTGAGTTGATCATTCTCATCCGTCTTTCATGAATCCGAACATTAGAGTGTGGTTTTCGGCTGATGAGCTGGCAAAGTTGTCCCCGCATCTCGTCACACGAATTCCGGTTTCACCACGCCAGTGCAGGGAACGGGCAAAACGTGAAAAATGGTTATCCAGAGAAGTTCCTGGTAAAGGTGGACCGCGTGGCAAGAAAACAGAATTTCTTCCACCTGAGAATATCCTGTCTGAAATTCACCGGTTCCTGAGCCGGAATCCGGATTTTTTCGCTGAGGCAGGAATTTCACCTGAGAGTGCTGCTCAGCCCGGAGGGCATCAGGCAAGGCAACCGGTTGGCAGAAGCGGGAAATATGAGAAATCCATCACTGGAAATCATACTGGTTTGGAGAGTCCCAAGGTTATTTATGTCGCTCACACAGAGCTACGTGATGCGCCAGGTGAGGTTGCCGAGGTGATTCCTGATGATCAAATGATCCTCAGCATTGCTGTCAATCCGGCTGATTGGAGACGATATGCCGGATTGAATCCGGAGCGTATCAAAATCATCGATGTGCAGGGAGATGGAATGCAGCCCACTTTGCAGCATGGTGATCAGGTGCTGGTGGATACTGCCTGCAATCGATTCGTGGATGATGCAGTTTATGCGATCCGGCAGGGTGATGTGTTACGGATAAAACGTATCAGGCTTAAACTGGATGGCTCGATAGAGATCAGGAGCGACAATAGCCACAATTTTAGTACAGAAATGTACAGTAAGGAAGAAGCTGCGGCATTCAACGTATTCGGAAAAATCCTGCCGTTCAAGTTTGGAAAATTTGATCTGTAGTGACCCTTAAAAACTGATTATTTCCCGAATGCAACTTCCTGATCTTTCTGCAGTGTGTTCAGATAGTGCTGATACTTGAGCATGGGTTCTGCTGTTCCGTCTATATTATATTTGTCGATTATCTATGCCCGGTGGGCTCCGGTGGTATTAATCTGACGCACAGAAAAGATCCTCAGCCGGAAAATCGTATACTGGCAGGTAATGTTTCAGTTCCGTCGGTGTCAATAAGTACCTGAATCGGGTATCGAGGAGGATATATCATGAGTGGACAGTTTGGCATGTGGAGGTTGCCGGAATTCAGGTACGGGCTGGTGTCAGTACTTGTTCCAGGAATGATTCTTTCTGGTCCATGTTTTGGTGAATTGGAAATTGGTCGGGTACCTACTGGTAGCAGGCAGGTACTCCAATCACAACTCCAGGAGTTTCGGATCAGTGGTGGCTTGCAGTATTTTCCTCATTCTTATTTTCCTGTGCAGCCGATTCTGACCTATCCGGCGGTGCAATGGCTGTATCCCTGTTTTCCTTTTGTCAGTTGCATGGAGTTGCAGCAATACCGCAGATATGAACGGCGCGAGAAATGGCTACAGCCTGAACCGGTATTTAGGCGTGGAGAGCCCCTGGTGGATGAGGCCATGGAAGACTGGCGAGCAGGATTGCAGCCGGCGGTGGAGCCATTCCGTACTGATGAACACCAGATTGTTCCGGCATTGCGGGGCCACAGCCTGATACGGCCGGAATACCGGGAATCGGGCAGCGTTCTCCCCCGGTTTTCCACTGGCGCCGAGTAATTTTCTATAGAGAAGTGCTGATGATGAGCTCTGAAATCCGGGTGCGGGTTTGCTCATCTGGCGATGAAGAAGTGCTTGCACTTACTGGCCAGGCGACATTTCTCGAAACGTTTGCCGGCATTCTTGACGGGCAGAATATTCTTGCACATTGTGTCAGTACCCATTCTGTTGAATGCTATCGCAGTTGGCTGGCCGATGACAGTTATAAACTCTGGCTGGTTGAAATCAGTCCTGGGAATGCGCCTATTGGCTACATGGTCGTATCGCCTGCTCAGTTGCCAGCTGCGGATTGTGCATCTCGGGATCTGGAGCTGAAGCGTATTTATATTTTCAGCAGGTTCCAAGGAAGTGGTTTGGGCAGAAGGTTGCTGCAGGAAGCTATCGCCGAGGCTCGTGCCCGCAAGGTGGAGCGTTTGCTGCTCGGCGTGTATGAACATAATGATGCTGCTATCGGATTTTATACCCACATGGGATTTCGCAAGGTGGGAACTCGCAAATTCAATATGGGCGGACTGGAGTGTAATGACTACATCATGGGGCTAATGCTATGAAGTGCTGTAGTGAGTCTGGATTGCAGCCAGCTTTCCGGCTCCTCAGCTCCTCCAGCTGGAGAAAATGTTATACACTCTTTATCCTGCACGACACAGTATCCGTGTTTCATAAAAACGGGTGTGTAATAAATCTTAAATAAATTAATAGTATGGTTAGAAGTGTGAAATGCATCAGGCTTGGGCATGAAGCAGAAGGGCTGGATTTTGCACCTTATCCGGGAGAACTCGGGAAACGGATTTTTGATAACGTTTCCAAGGAGGCCTGGAGCCAGTGGATCAAACACCAGACCATGCTGGTCAATGAGATGCGCCTGAATCTGGCGGATATCAAGGCACGCAAGTACCTTGCCAGCCAGATGGAAGCCTATTTCTTTGGTGAAGGTGCCGATCAGCCGGCAGGCTATATTCCCCCCGATAAATAAATCAAGCCGGATCATCCGGGCGATAATGACCGGCTCTCCGTATCCCGGAAATTTTGAGCAGTGATTTTGTGATAAATAATGAACCAGAGATGGCATCGGTAATCAAGCCGGATATGCCCACTGCCAAACAGTTCCTGAATCGTGAACTCAGTCAGATTGAATTCAATCGCCGGGTATTGGCACAGGCGGAGAATGAGGAAACGCCTCTGCTGGAACGTCTGCGTTTTATCTGTATCGTCAGCAGTAACCTCGACGAATTTTTTGAAGTTCGTGTTGCCGGGTTGAAAGAACAAATTAAGCTGGATGCGCCCAGTTCCGGTGCGGATGGTATGGCGCCAGGCCAGGCATTCGAACGGGTATCCGAGCAGGTGCGTGAACTGGTTTCCCGGCAATATCAGTTGCTCAACGATGATATTCTTCCCGCGCTGGTGGAGCAGGGTATCTGTTTCCTGCGGCGCGATTCCTGGAATGATAGTCAGCGCGAATGGATCAGGGATTTTTTCTTTCGCGAACTGATGCCGATGCTTACACCCATCGGTTTGGATCCTTTCCATCCTTTTCCGCGTATCTTGAATAAGAGCCTGAATTTTGCGGTTGCACTGGAAGGAAAAGATGCTTTTGGCCGTAATTCAGGTGTTGCAATTGTTCAGGCGCCACGTATCTTGCCTCGTGTCATACGGCTGCCAAAAGAAATCAGTGGCAGTCCCTATAGTTTCATATTTCTGTCGTCCATTATCCATGCTCATGTGGGTGAACTTTTTACGGGTATGCAGGTGGTGGGTTGTTACCAGTTCCGTGTCACCCGTAACAGTGATTTATTCGTTGACGAAGAAGAAATAAAGAATCTTCGTATCGCATTGCAGGGTGAATTATCGCAGCGCCATCTGGGGAATGCGGTCAGGCTCGAGGTAGCAGATAGTTGCTCGCAACAGATGGTGGAATTTTTACTGGGGCAGTTTTCTCTTGGGAGCGAAGATCTGTTTCAGGTGAACGGGCCAGTCAATCTGGTACGGCTGATACAGGTTTTTGACCTGATCGATCGGCCTGATCTTAAATTTCCGCGATTCATTCCCGGCTTGCCTTTTTTTTCAGAGAAAAAGAAAGCACATAACATTTTCGAGTTGATCAGTAAGGGCGATATATTACTGCACCACCCCTACCAATCGTTCCAGCCGGTCGTCGAATTTATTCAGCAGGCTTATCTGGATCCGGATGTGATTGCTGTCAAGCAGACTGTTTATCGTACTGGTTCGGATTCAACGCTGATGGAGTCGCTCGTGGCAGCAGCCAGGCTGGGTAAGGAAGTTACGGTAGTGGTAGAGCTACTGGCCCGGTTCGATGAAGAAGCCAATATCAACTGGGCGAAACGGCTGGAAGAGGTAGGTGCTCACGTCATTTATGGTGTGTTTGGTCACAAGACGCATTGCAAAATGGCGATGATAGTACGGCGTGAAGCAGGGCAGTTGAAACGTTACGTCCATCTGGGTACAGGTAATTACCACCCTGGCACAGCCCGTGTTTACACAGATTTTGGTTTGCTGACCTGCCACGAGGAAATCTGTACTGATGTCAGTGAAGTATTTTTGCAGCTGACCGGGTTGGGCAAAGCGAGCAAGCTGAAGCATCTCTGGCAATCGCCATTCAGTCTGCATGGGAAGATACTGAACAGCATTCAACAGGAAATAAAGCATGCCAACGCAGGAGAGCCTGCTGCCATCATCGCCAAAATGAATGCGTTACTGGAGCCATCTGTCATTCAGGCACTTTATGCGGCTTCCGGTGCAGGTGTGAAAATTGATTTGATTGTACGGGGTGCTTGTGCACTGCGTCCTGGTGTGCCGGGGTTATCGGAGAATATTCGTGTGCGCTCCATCGTCGGGCGCTTTTTGGAACATACCCGCATTTTCTATTTTCTAAATGCAAAGCAGCATAACGTCTATCTGGCAAGTGCTGACTGGATGTACCGGAATTTTTTTCGTCGTGTGGAGATTTGTTTTCCGGTACTCGATCCGCGATTGAAGAAGCGGGTGATCCTGGAGGGGTTGAAGCCTTATCTCCGTGATAACGTACAGGCATGGGAGATGAATGGCGACGGCCACTACAGACGAAAATCTGCGAGGAAAAATAACAGATTCAGTGCGCAGGAAGTTTTACTTGAGAAGCTTGCAGCGGTAAAACAGGATGCTGTCGAATGACAGTAATGAAATCAGGCAAAAAATACCCCGCAGTCCCGGTTTGATTGTTTCTCCAGGAGTCTGCTGCGGGGGTATGGGAAGATTTCTTTGGGTTACTTGATGATGGCTTTCAGCTCACCACGCAGGTAACGGTTTGCCATGGTTTCCAGCGAGATCGGTTTGATCTTGCCGGCCTGACCAGCGGATCCGAAAGCTTCGAAACGGGCTTTACAGATATCCTTGGCGGCTGCGGTAGCATCTTTCAGAAATTTGCGCGGGTCGAACTCACTTTTGTTTTTTGCCAGATGGCGCCGGATCGCTCCCGTCATTGCCAGACGGATATCCGTATCGATGTTGACCTTACGCACACCGTATTTGATGCCCTGCTGGATTTCCTCTACCGGCACTCCATAGGTTTCTTTCATATCTCCGCCATATTCACGAATGATTTCCAGCCATTCCTGAGGAACGGAACTGGATCCATGCATAACCAGATGAGTATTGGGGATGCGCTCATGAATTTCTTTGATTCGCTGGATAGCGAGGATATCGCCCGTGGGTTTGCGGGTGAATTTATACGCACCGTGAGAGGTTCCGATTGCAATTGCCAAGGCATCCACACCCGTTTTTTTGACGAAGTCAGCTGCCTGCTCTGGATCGGTCAGCAGCTGATCATGTGACAACTGCCCCTCGGCACCATGGCCATCTTCAGCTTCGCCCTGGCCTGATTCCAGCGATCCCAGGCAGCCCAGTTCACCTTCCACGGAAACACCTACGGCATGTGCCATTGCAACTACCTTAGAGGTGACATCCACGTTGTATTCGTATGATGAAGGGGTTTTTCCATCTTCTTCGAGTGATCCATCCATCATTACGCTGGAAAAGCCGCTGCGAATAGCGTTGATGCATACCGCAGGTGAAGCACCGTGATCCTGATGCATGACCACGGGAATATGCGGATAAGCTTCGACTGCAGCAGCAATCAGATGACGCAGGAATGCTTCTCCAGCGTACTTGCGCGCACCGGCCGAACCTTGCATGATCACCGGGCTGTCGCATTCATCAGCGGCCTGCATGATCGCATGGATCTGCTCCAGGTTATTGACGTTGAAAGCCGGAAGTCCATACCCGTTTTCAGCTGCATGATCCAGTAACTGGCGTAAAGATACGAGTGCCATTGAAGTCTCCTTTAAATAAAATGAATGTATTGATTTCCTGACGAAACTAGAGCTTTATATTTCCTGAAATAAAATTTTCAGCAGCAGGTAGCAGTAAAAATGACGGTACACCTGAATCAAAATTATAAACCTGCTGATTATAAATTACTTTCATTACCAGTCTGGCACTGCCTGGCAGTGCTACGTTTATTTTTACAGAGTCTGTGGATCAGAAAAGGGTTGTTGCGCCACTTCTCTTACTGCTTGTGCAGCTTTTTTGGAACTGCCTACTTTAATGATCTTCATGGTGTTCGTCCCGCCAGCTTTGCCAACCGGCTCACCGATCGTCATGATTATCAGATCATCGTCGCGTACCGCACCACGCTTGAGTAACTCATCTTCAGCCATGCCGAGGATGATTTCAGGATCACATAGTCCTTGTCCGAACTCTATGGGATAAACGCCTCGGAAAAGGGTGACTTTACCCAGGGTATCTTCTTGCGGACTGAGCGCAAAGATGGGTGCTTTCGAACTTCTGCGTGACATGAACAACGCTGTTACACCACTTTGTGTCAATGCTGCGATTGCCTGGATATTGAGTGAACCGGCTGCGTACATGGTAGCGCGCGCAATGGCATCTTCAATACTGATTGATTGTGTATCGGGAGAGCGGCGTGCTCTCAAACTGGGCGTATATTCCTTTTCTGCTTCGAGACAAACTCTGGCCATGGCTTCGACGGCTTCAACCGGGTACTGCCCTGCGGCCGATTCGGCAGATAGCATGACTGCATCGGTACCATCCAGTACGGCATTGGCAACATCTGATACTTCTGCGCGTGTCGGAATAGGGTTGGAAATCATGGATTCCATCATCTGCGTAGCGGTAATTACCAGCTTATTTGCTTCACGTGCAGATCGTATCATTCGTTTTTGCAGGGCAGGAACGGCCGCATCTCCTACTTCGACTGCCAGATCTCCACGGGCCACCATGATGGCATCAGAAGCTTCCAGAATATCATCCAGTGCCAGAATGGCTTCTGAGCGCTCGATTTTTGCCATGAGCAAACTATGCCCCTGAGCTTCCTGCATCAGTGCGCGTGCGCGTCTGATATCGTCACCGGAGCGAGGGAAGGATACTGCGAGATAATCTGCTCGAAGGATCGCAGAAGTCTTGATATCCAGTAAATCTTTCGCAGTGAGTGCAGGTGCGCTCAGCCCGCCGCCCTTCCGGTTAATACCCTTATTATTGGAAAGAATCCCACCCTGCACAACTTCACAAAAGATTTCACTTTCTCTGACTTTGGCCACAGTCAGAACGATACGCCCATCATCCAATAAGAGTGTGGCGCCTGCTTCGACATCATTAGGAAGTTCCCGATAATCCAGTCCGACCCGCTCCTGGTTTCCCAGCTGACATTCTGCATCGAGTATGAATTCATCCCCGGTTTTGAGTCGAATTTTCCCCTGCTCAAACTTACCGATACGAATTTTTGGCCCCTGCAAATCAGCCAGTACACCTACTGTACGGCCAAGCGAGCGAGCGAGCGAACGAACCAGTTCCACGGAAGCGATGTGCTCATCTTTTGTTCCGTGTGAGAAATTGATACGGATGACATCGACACCGGCTTCGAGCATTCGCCTCAGAACTTCCGAGTCACTGGAAGCCGGTCCTAACGTTGCTACAATTTTTGTTCTTCGCATCATTTCTGGAATTTCCGGAAGAAAATCTTCTCAGACCTCACTTCGCACGTAATTCCAGAATCTCGACGGCAGGCAATTTTTTCCCTTCCAGAAACTCCAGGAATGCTCCTCCGGCAGTGGATATATAGGAAACTTTATCGTAGATATCGTATTTTTGGATGGCAGCGATGGTGTCACCGCCCCCCGCCAGAGTGAAGGCATCCGTTTCTGCAATTGCCTTGGCTATAGCGCGTGTTCCTTCTCCAAATTGATCGAATTCAAATACACCGACCGGACCATTCCAGACTACCGTACCGGCTTTCATGATGATGTCGACTAATTCCTGAGCACTTTCAGGACCGATATCAAAGATCATGTCGTCATCAGAAACAGCGTTGGCTGCTTTTAGAACAGCAGGTTCATCTGCAGCGAATTTCTTTCCGACGACGACATCTACTGCGATGGGAATCGTTGCATTACGCTTGTTCATTTTATCCATCAGGGATTTTGCAACGGGTACCAGTTCATCCTCACACAGGGATTTTCCAATATTGTTCCCTGCGGCCTTAAGAAAAGTGTTGGCAATTCCCCCGCCGACTACGAGCTGATCAACTTTTTCAGCAAGCGATTCCAGTACGGTCAGTTTTGTGGAAACTTTTGATCCGCCTACGATTGCCACTAGCGGATGCGCCGGTTGATGCAGGGCTTTTGTCAGCGCATCGAGTTCTTCGGTAAGCAAAATACCTGCACAGGCAACTGGTGCATATTTGGCGATACCATGTGTCGAGGCTTCTGCACGATGTGCTGTACCAAAAGCATCCATGACAAATACATCACATAAACTGGCATATTTCTTTGCGGTATCTTCGAGGTTCTTTTTTTCACCTTTATTGATTCGGCAATTTTCCAGGACGACCAGCTCTCCAGGCGCGACTTCAAATCTACCATCCACCCAGTCTTTGATCAACCGTACAGGCTTTCCCAGTCTCCGGGCAATATCATCGGCAACCGGCTGGAGAGAATTTTCTTCTGTCCATACCCCTTCTTCCGGGCGTCCAAGATGAGAGGTCACCATGACTTTTGCGCCTTGTTTCAGGCAGTGGTTGATCGTTGCCATCGAGGCAGTAATACGCGCATCTGATGTCACTTTCCCGTCTTTTACAGGAACATTCAAATCAGCGCGGATAAAGACGCGTTTGTTCTTCAGATCGAGATCGATAAGTTTAATAACGGACACGTTGGCTCCAAGTTAGCTGGGTTACGGGCTTCAAATATGAGAGAAAGAAATTCTTCTGGTCGCTTGGTTAAAAATTGCGGGAACGGTCTTCACGCCGGAACGAGTGACCATCACAAATGTTTTTACAGATATGTTTTTACGGATTAGTGAACAACCATATCCTTCCAGGCTTTTTGCACAGCACAAAGATATTTCCCCGATATAGAAGCAATAATGCTGTAACTGGCACAAGGACAATTACAGCATGGCCATCGAACAACCCTGAAAACAGGGTTGTTCGATTTATGAGAAGAAAAATTTCTTCGGTTATTTACCGGCGATTACTCGTACCATTTCCAGCAACTTGCAGGAGTATCCCCACTCGTTGTCATACCAGGAAACCACTTTTACAAAATTTTTGTCGAGCTGAATCCCCGCTTCTGCATCAAATACCGATGTACAGGTTTCTCCGCGAAAATCTGTAGAAACCACTTTCTGATCGGTATATCCTAGTATGCCTTTCATTGAACCAGCTGAGGCTTCTTTCATCGCATTACAAATGTCTTCATAAGATGCGTCTTTCTCAAGCTCGACTGTCAAATCCACCACCGAAACGTCAGAGGTAGGAACGCGGAATGCCATACCCGTCAGTTTTTTGTTCAATTCAGGTATAACTACACCAACTGCTTTGGCTGCACCCGTAGAGGAAGGGATGATATTTTCTAGAATTCCGCGTCCACCGCGCCAGTCTTTATTGGAAGGACCGTCAACAGTTTTCTGTGTGGCGGTGGCAGCATGAACCGTCGTCATCAGGCCGCGCTTGATGCCCCAGGTATCATTCAGGATTTTGGCAATCGGAGCCAGGCAATTAGTGGTACATGATGCGTTGGAAATAATGGCTTCTCCACTGTATGCTTTATCATTTACACCATAAACGTACATCGGCGTATCGTCTTTGGACGGAGCGCTCAAAACCACTTTCTTGGCACCGGCCTGGATATGTTTTTGAGCGAACTCCTTGGTCAGGAACAGTCCGGTGGACTCCACTACGATGTCCGCGCCAACTTCACCCCACTTTAATTCGGTCGGATCCTTGATGGCGGTCAGACGAATCTGTTTGCCGTTTACAATCAGATTGTTTCCGCTGACGGATACATCTCCTTTGAAGCGCCCGTGGACGGAATCATGTGTCAGCATATAAGCCAGATAATCCGGTTCCAGCAGATCATTGATTGCGACAACTTCAATGTCATCAAACTCTTCTATGGAACACCGGAAAACCATCCGGCCAATACGACCAAAACCATTGATACCAATTCTGATTGTCATTCCTCTATCTCCACATTTTTAATAAAAAATCTGTTTTACGAGTAAAAACGAATTTTGTTTACTTTAGATAACCCTTTTCACGGCATTTACGACATTCTCAACGGTAAATCCGAAATATTCGAATAATTTTTCTGCAGGGGCCGATTCACCGAATCTGTCGATTCCGATTACATCTCCTTCAAGGCCGACGTATTTACGCCAGTAATCGGTAACTCCTGCTTCTACGGCTACACGTGCAATCCCTTTGGGCAGGACACTGTCCCGGTACGCTTGATCCTGTCTGTCAAAAATATTTGTACAGGGCATGGATACGACGCGCACTGCAATACCGTTTTCTGCCAGTGTTTTCTGTGCAGCCATTGCCAACCCGACTTCTGAACCGGTTGCAATAATAATTGCCTGTGGTTTTCTGTTTGCTGCTTCAGAGAGGATATATCCCCCTTTTCTGATCAGGCTGATCGTTACTGCATCCCGTTTCTGGAAGGGTAGGTTCTGGCGGCTGAATATGAGGGATGACGGTCCCTCTCTGCGTTCGATGGCGGATACCCACGAAACGATTGATTCAACGGTATCGCACGGACGCCATACATCCATATTAGGAATCATACGCAGCGTGGCAGTTTGTTCAATCGGCTGATGGGTCGGACCATCTTCCCCCAGCCCGATCGAATCATGGGTGAACACGAAAATGTTACGAATCTTCATCAGCGCTGCCATACGCAGAGCATTGCGGGCATATTCGGAAAACATCAGGAAAGTGCCGCCGTAGGGGATGATTCCACCATGCAACGACAGGCCATTCATTATTGCGCTCATGCCAAATTCCCGGACACCGTAAAAGACATAGTTACCAGTGGATTCTTGGCCAATTCCCTTGGAACCAGACCACATGGTGAGATTGGAGCCGGCCAGATCCGCTGATCCGCCAATCAGTTCGGGTAATACGGGTGCCAGTGCCTCGATTGAATTTTGTGATGCTTTCCGGGTTGCAATGGTTTCTTCTCTGGCATTGATCTGGCTGATAGTGCCCTCAACGTGATCAGCCCAGCCGACGGGTAACTCGTCAGCCATGCGGCGGGTAAATTCAGCAGCTTCAGCCGGATATTTTTTGCTGTATTCCGCAAACAGGCTGTTCCACGCAGATTCCAGTGCCTGGCCTTTGGTACGCGCATCCCATGCATCGTAAACTTCCTGCGGGATTTCGAATGGCAGGTAATTCCAGCCGATATGAGGGCGGGCTGCAGCAATTTCGTCATTTCCAAGCGCTGCTCCGTGCACCGCATGGGTATTGGCTTTGTTGGGTGAACCCATTCCAATGACTGTTTTGCAGCATATCAGTGTGGGTTTGTCCTGTACTTTTTTCGCGGCCTCGATAGCAGCCTGTATTGCTACCGGATCATGTCCGTTGACATGTGGAACGACGTGCCAGCCATAAGCTTCGAAGCGTTTGGGGGTGTCGTCCGTAAACCATCCTTCGACATGTCCATCAATGGAAATGCCATTATCATCATAAAAGCAAATCAGTTTACCCAGCTTCAATGTTCCTGCCAGTGAACAGGCTTCATGGGAAATACCTTCCATCATGCAACCATCGCCCAGAAATACGTAGGTGTAGTGGTCTACGATCGGGAAATAAGGCCGGTTGAATTCTTCTGCCAGAATTTTTTCTGCCAGCGCCATTCCTACGGCATTGGTGATACCTTGTCCCAGCGGCCCTGTGGTAGTTTCCACACCCGGGGTGTAACCGTATTCAGGGTGCCCTGGGGTTCTGGAATGAAGCTGACGGAAATTTTTTATATCTTCGATGGACAGATCGTAACCGGTCAGGTGGAGCAGAGCATAGATCAGCATGGAACCATGGCCGTTTGACAATACAAACCGGTCACGATCTACCCAGTTAGGATTGGTCGGATTGTGGCGCATGTGGTGGTTCCACAATACTTCTGCAATTTCCGCCATACCCATTGGCATACCCGGATGGCCGGAATTTGCTTTCTGGACGGCATCCATGGCCAGTGCACGAATCGCACTGGTCAAATTCTTGAACACTGGTGCGCTGAAATCTTTAAATGCTTCCTTCATTTATTTTCATCCTCGATTGTTCAAAAACCATAGCTCAATGTTATGCACCACATGACAACAAAAGCCGACAAAAGTAACCATTATCTCTTAAGTCCGGATAGTTCACAATACAGGTTGTAATTTCTTCATTCCTTCTGGTTATTGGTCTAATTTTAAAGGAAATGGCTTGGTAAAATAGCCAATTGAAAGGTATCATTCCGCTTTTGGTTGACCGGATACAGGGAAGCGTGGCCGAGCGGTTTAAGGCACTGGTCTTGAAAACCAGCGATGGGCAACCATCCGTGAGTTCGAATCTCACCGCTTCCGCCATTCGCGGTTCCGGTAATTTCCTGTTTTCATTATCTGCTCTCAGTCTGAAGAGAGATGGCTTTGCAGGTTTCGTATCAGGGAAAAGATCAGCACATTGGCTGGTGTAAAAAAATGGAGAGAATTTAACAATGAGCGTCCCTTTTTTGCAGCAATACCGGGTGGGCAGTTACATCCTGAAACAAAAGCTTGCAGGCAACAAACGTTATCCGCTGGTGCTGATGCTCGAGCCATTGTTCCAGTGCAATCTGGCCTGTGCGGGTTGTGGCAAGATAGACTATCCGGAAGAGACGTTGCGCCGTCGCCTGAGTGTGGATGAATGTTTACATGCCGTGGATGAATGCGGAGCGCCGGTCGTTTCCATTGCGGGAGGAGAGCCGCTCATCCATAAGGAGATGCCACAGATCGTGCAGGGCATCATTCAGCGCAAGAAGTTTGTATATCTGTGCACCAATGCACTGCTGCTGGATGCTCGTATGGACGATTATCAGCCTTCGCCTTATCTTACATTTTCCATTCACCTCGATGGCAACCGTGAGCGTCACGATGCATCGGTATGCAGAGAGGGTGTGTATGACAAAGTTATTCCGGTGATCGAACAGGCGCTTCAGCGCGGTTTCCGCGTAACGGTCAATTGTACTTTGTTCCAGAATGAAACAGCGGAAGAAGTAGCGGAATTTTTTGATACTGCCACTAAACTTGGCGTTGAAGGTATCAACGTTTCCCCGGGGTTCAGTTATGAGCATGCGCCGCGGCAGGATGTGTTTCTGCAGCGTTCTGTAAGCAAGCGGTTGTTCCGTTCGATTTTCGAGATCGGCAAAAAACGCAAACTTCCCTGGAAATTCAATCATTCCAGCCTGTATCTGGATTTTCTCGCAGGTAATCAGAGCTATAAATGTACGCCATGGGGAAACCCCACACGTAATCTGTTTGGCTGGCAGCGGCCCTGCTACCTGCTGGTGGACGAAGGCTATGCAACAAGCTTCCGCGAGTTGATGGAAGAAACCGACTGGGATCGTTATGGTGTCGGCAACAACCCCAAATGTGCAAACTGTATGGCGCACTGCGGGTTTGAGCCCACTGCCATCAACGATACCTTTGCTCATCCGCTTAAAGCATTACGGGTCAGCATGCGTGGTCCGCGCGTAGAAGGGCCTATGGCACTTGATCCGTTACAAATGAGCAGTGAATCGCAGCATAATACCGATAAACGGAAACCTTTTCCTATACCGGTAACTGTTGAACACAAAACGGCTGCACCGTCATCGGATCATTCATCCGGTCCGGATAACTAATATTTCTTTGTTTGTCTGAAGATATTTACATTCCCGCGTATTGAGGGGTCATGGCTGTATTGGTAATGTATCTATCTTTGGCAGGTATGTTGTGCTGGTGGGCTATTCTGCTGGCGCCATGGCGAGCATGGAGTACCCGGGAGCAGCTTGAACCATCACCCCATCCGGAAGCGAAACAATCTTTTGATGATGTTACGGTTCTGATTCCTGCCCGTAATGAAGCGCAGTTCATCGATCAGACCTTGGACAGGTTGCAGGCGCAAGGCGAGGGTTTGCGAATTATTGTGATCGATGATCAATCGGAAGATCATACTGCATCCCTGGCAGGCAGACGAGGTGTTGAGGTCATTTCCGGGACGACTCCACCAAAAAACTGGAGTGGAAAGCTGTGGGCGCTGAATCAGGGATTACAACAGGTACACACCCGGTACACTTTGCTGCTGGATGCAGATATCAGTCTATCGCACGGTATCTTGGGGGCATTACTGAATAAGGCTCATCAGGAAAATTTGTCGCTGATGTCGCTTATGGCAGAATTGCCTGTCCAGCGTTTCTCCGAACGTCTGCTGGTACCTGCTTTTATATTTTTTTTCAAGCTGTTATATCCGTTTAAATTGTCCAATGAGCCGAAATCCCGCATGGCTGCTGCTGCGGGCGGGTGCATTCTGGTCGAAACTGATGTACTGCGATCCATCGATGCCTTTACCAGTATCCACCACGCATTGATCGATGATTGCGCATTGGCCGCACAGGTCAAACAGGCTGGTTTCAAAACCTGGATCGGACTCAGTCACGCTGTACAAAGCCATCGGGGTTATGACAGCCTTGCCGCTATCTGGAATACTGTTGCGCGTACTGCATTCACACAACTGCACTATTCGGCGTTATTACTGTTGCTATGTACATTGATCATGTCCAGCATGTTCTGGTGTGCACCATTGTCCGCGATCCTTTATACGGATACGGTTTTTGTGGCCAGCAGCGTTTTTGCCTGGCTGGCTATGCTCATTGTTTATACACCTGTGCTCAGATTTTATCGGTGCTCACCTCTTTGGGCGATTGCATTACCTCTGATCGGCACACTCTATCTCATGATGACCTGGACTTCCGTCTTCAGATACTGGCGGGGAGTACGGGCGCACTGGAAAAATCGACGTTATGAAGCTTCTGAACACAATTAACAGAATAGCGACGCTATGGGTAGTCGCCATGCTGGTGATGATCTCCGGATTGCGGGCAGAATCACCCGAAAATGAGAGTGCTGAACAGGTGGTGATCACTCTGCAGAATACGCTGATCCAGGCCATGCAACAGGGCCAGGAAACGGGTTACAGCGGCCGCCTGAAACTTCTGACTCCCATTATTGAGCAGACGCATGATCTTGCGGCAATCATCCGTTCTGTACTGGGTACGCACTGGGCAAAGCTCGATTCCGATCAGCAACAGGCGATTACCCGGGCATTTCAGGCCAACAGTATTGCCACTTATGCAGACCGGTTTAATCAGTATGATGGAGAGCAATTCAAGATCATTGAACAGACACAGCTTCCGCGAGGGCGGATACTGGTTCGCAGCCAGCTCATCCGGTCTGATGGCAGCCCGGTCAATTTTGATTACGTGATGCATGAAGCCAGTGGAAGCTGGCGCATCATCAATATCGTAGTCGACGGCGTCAGTGATCTGGCTCTGAAGCGAGCTGAATATAGCGCTGTATTGCAGAAAGACGGTATTACCGCACTGATCGACATGCTGGAGCAGAAAACTTCCCGTATAGAGCAGAATCAGTCGTAATTTCAATGTGGCTGCTGCTCCTATCCTGAAATAACCCGAACCCCACTACTAAAGCGATTCATACATGGAACAATTCGCCAAGGAAACCTTGCCCGTCAGTCTCGAAGACGAAATGCGGCGTTCTTACCTAGATTATGCGATGAGCGTCATCGTAGGTCGAGCCTTGCCTGATGTGCGCGATGGGCTGAAGCCGGTACATCGTCGTGTACTTTATGCCATGCATGAACTATCCAACGACTGGAATCGTCCGTATAAAAAATCTGCACGTATCGTCGGGGATGTCATTGGTAAATATCATCCGCATGGCGATACTGCCGTCTATGACACGATCGTGCGCATGGCACAGCCTTTTTCTCTGCGTTACATGCTGGTCGACGGGCAGGGTAATTTTGGTTCGATCGATGGTGATAATGCCGCGGCAATGCGTTATACCGAAATCAGAATGTCGCGTATCGCCCATGAATTACTGGCTGATCTCGACAAGAACACAGTCGATTTCGGGCCCAATTACGATGGTTCTGAGCAGGAGCCACTGATCCTGCCGGCCAAAATACCTAATCTGCTGATCAACGGATCATCCGGTATCGCAGTGGGCATGGCGACCAATATCCCACCTCATAATTTGAGTGAGGTCATTGACGCTTGTCTGTTGCTGCTGCGTGATCCTGACATGGATATCGCCGAATTGATGGCTTGTATTCCAGCACCGGATTTTCCAACTGCAGGCATCATTTACGGCATATCTGGTATCAAGGATGGATACCAGACCGGAAGAGGGCGTGTCATCATGCGCGCCAGAACACATTTTGAAGAGCTCGATAAGGGTAATCGCCACAGTATTATCATCGATGAACTGCCTTATCAGGTGAATAAAGCCAATTTACTGGTGCGTATCGGTGAGCTGGTAAGAGATAAAAGGATAGAAGGTATTTCCGATCTGCGTGATGAATCGGATAAATCCGGTATGCGCGTGGTCATCGAACTCAAGCGTGGAGAAGTACCCGAAGTCGTCCTGAACAATCTGTATAAAGAGACACAGATGCAGGATACATTCGGCATCAACATGGTTGCGCTGGTTGATGGGCAGCCGCGTTTGCTCAATCTGAAGCAGATGCTGGGTTATTTTTTGCGCCATCGCCGTGAAGTCGTAACACGGCGTACCCTATTTGAACTCAGAAAAGCGCGGGAACGCGGTCATTTGCTGGAAGGATTGGCAGTTGCTTTATCCAATGTCGATGAAATCATTGCACTGATCAAAGCTGCTCCGACCCCGGCAGAGGCTAAAAAAGGCCTGATGGCCAGAACATGGCGATCCTCACTGGTTGAAGAAATGCTTCGCCGCGCAATGATCGATGCGGCGGTATTCCGCCCGGAAACGCTGGCAGCCGGGTTCGGGATGTCAGACCAGGGTTATCGTTTATCCGACGCACAGGCTCAAGCGATTCTCGATCTCAGATTGCAGCGACTCACTGGACTGGAACAGGAAAAAATCGTTTCGGAATACAGAGAAATACTCGACAAGATCCGGGATCTCCTCGACATACTGGCAAATCCGGAGCGGATTACCACCATCATTACGGAAGAGCTGACGGCCATCAAAGGGCAGTTTGGGGATCCCCGGCGCAGTGAAGTGGTAATCGATGCGCAAAATTTGAATACTGAAGATCTGATTACGCCTGCCGATATGGTGGTGACCCTGTCACATGCGGGCTACATCAAATCTCAGTTGCTGGACGATTATCGTGCGCAGAAACGCGGAGGGCGCGGCAAGCAGGCGATCACTACCCGAGAGGATGATTTCATCGACAACCTGTTTATCGCCAATACGCATGATTTCATTCTGTGTTTCTCCAGCCTCGGGCGCGTCTATTGGATCAAGGTTTACAATGTGCCGCAAGGCAGCCGTACTTCGCGGGGCAGACCAGTGAATAATCTCGTTCCCTTGGAACAGAATGAAAAGATCAATGCTGTGCTGCCAGTCAAATCATTTGACGATACCCGTTATGTATTTATGTCAACTGCGGGTGGTACGGTCAAGAAAACGCCGTTATCAGAATTTTCACGGCCGCGTACCAATGGAATTATTGCAATTGATCTCGATGAGGGAGATTATCTGATCGGTGTTGCGCTGACCGAAGGCAAGCATGATGTCATGCTCTTTTCTGATGCTGGCAAAGCGATGCGTTTCGATGAGAACGATGTGCGTCCCACGGGGCGTAATGCGCGCGGGGTAAGGGGCATGAAGCTTGGAGCAGGGCAGCAGGTCATTTCATTGCTGGTAGCGGATAATGAAAATATGGCGGTATTGACCGCAACTGAGAATGGCTACGGCAAACGTACACCCATTACTGAATATACCCGGCATAACCGGGGCACTCAGGGTATGATCGCGATTAATACCAACATCCGTAACGGTAAAGTCGTCGCTGCACAACTGGTTGAATCCAGTGATGAAATCATGCTGATTACCACTGGTGGTGTCATGATTCGCACTCGCGTCGGTGAGATTCGTGAAATGGGCCGGGCAACCCAGGGAGTGACACTGATCAATTTGGATGCAGGTGAGAAATTGGCCGGACTGGAAAGAATCGTTGAAACGGATGAGGATTAACTCAACCTGGTGAACCAATGAGAAAAATCTACAATTTCAGTGCAGGTCCGGCGGTACTGCCGGAGGAAGTGTTAGAGCAGGCCCGCGAAGAAATGCTGGACTGGCACAGCAGTGGCATGTCAGTCATGGAAATGAGCCATCGCGGGAAAGAATTCATGTCCATCGCGGACGAAACCGAGTCTGCCTTACGCGAGCTGGCGGGCATTCCGGATCATTATAAAGTACTCTTTCTTCAAGGAGGCGCATCCAGCCAGTTTGCCATGGTGCCGATGAATCTGCTCGGCGAGAAGGGCAAGGCTGATTATGTCAATACGGGTCAATGGTCGGCAAAGGCCATCAGTGAGGCCAGAAATTATGGTTCCATCCAGATCGCAGCTTCGTCGGAAAATGATGGTTTCAACTCGGTTCCACCGCTGGCACAGTGGCATATCTCGCCTGGCACGGCTTATGTACATTACGCATCCAACGAGACCATCGGTGGAGTCGAGTTTCAGTGGATACCCGATTTGTCTGCAGCAGCTGGCGGCAGCAAGGATATTCCACTGGTTGCCGATATGTCCTCCAATTTCCTGTCGCGCCCTTTCGATGTCAGCAAGTTCGGGCTGATTTACGCCGGAGCACAGAAAAATGTCGGTCCTGCCGGGTTGGTGGTGGTGATCGTTCGTGAAGATTTGCTGGACATTCCGCCGCTTGCCGGAACACCTGCCATGTTTCGCTATAAAACGCATGCAGATAATACTTCAATGTACAATACGCCTCCCACTTATGCCATTTACATCATGGGGCTCGTCATGGAATGGCTGAAAAAACAGGGTGGGCTAACTGCGATTGAACAGCGTAACATTACCAAAGCCAGACTGATCTATGATCTGATCGACACCAGCAGTTTTTACCATTGCCCGGTCAATCGGGCGGATCGGTCCAGGATGAATGTTCCGTTCACACTGAGTGATCCCGGTCTCGATGAAGCATTTCTGAAACAGGCTCAGGCACATGGCCTGATTCAGTTGAAAGGGCACCGGTCGGTCGGCGGTATGCGAGCCTCGATCTATAATGCCATGCCGCTGGAAGGTGTACAGACATTGGTGACCTTCATGCGGGAATTCGAGAAAAACCATGCCTGATGATACTCAAAGAATCACCCGGATCCTCACACTGAACTCGATTGCCCAAGTCGGGCTCAAGCGTTTTCCTGCGCATCTTTTTCAGATCGGCAGCGACATTACTGATCCTGACGTGATACTGGTACGTTCCCATAACCTGCATGATATGGAAATACCTGAAAACATCATTGCGATTGGGCGTGCTGGTGCCGGAACCAACAACATTCCTGTCAACCAGATGAGTGCACGCGGTATTCCTGTTTTCAATACGCCAGGCGCCAATGCCAATGCAGTCAGGGAACTGGTGCTGGCAGGCATGTTGATGGCATCGCGTAATCTGATACCGGCTTTACGCTTCGTCGAAACACTGGAAGGCGATGATCAGTCTTTCAACCTTCAGGTCGAAGCAGGCAAAAAACAGTTTTCCGGTCTGGAATTGCCGGGACGGACACTGGGGGTCATCGGTCTGGGTAAGATCGGACGACAGGTGGCCGATGTCGCAATCAAACTTGGAATGAAGGTATTCGGGTATGATCCGAAAATTACCATCGATTCCGCATGGAGTTTGCCTGCCGAAGTACAGAAAGCAAACCAGATCGAGGATCTGATACGCCGCAGTCAGTTTATTTCACTGCATGTGCCACTCAACGACTCCACTCGTCATCTGATCAACGATGCATTGATCTCCTGCATGCAGAAGAATACCATTCTGCTCAATTTCTCGCGTGATGCGATCGTTGATGAAGACGCCGTGCTGACTGGTATTAAAAGCGGGGTCATCCGGTACTATGTCTGTGATTTTCCTGGTCGAAAACTGCAGCAACAGCAGGCGGTTATTACCTTGCCCCATCTCGGCGCTTCCACGCGCGAGGCTGAAGAAAATTGTGCCATGATGATTGCTGACCAGATCATGGATTATGTTACGAACGGTAACATCTCCTATACCGTCAATTTTCCGGATGTCGTCATGGAACGCGGAACACCGTACCGGGTTGCCGTTGCCAATGCCAACGTTCCCAATCTGCTGGGGCAGATATCGACCTGCATGGCGGATGTTGGTCTGAACATCCACAACATGGTGAATAAATCCCGCGGGGAAATGGCTTATACACTGGTCGATACCGACAGAGCAGTTCCGCAGGAAACTATCGATGCGATCGTCCGGATTACAGGTGTACTGATGGTGCGCTATCTGCCGATATCAGAATCTTCTGAACGGGCATGAAACCAAAAAATCCAGGCAAATACATTAACCCATATTGATGACAGAACAGCTTAAACAACTGCGCAATGAAATCGATGCAGTCGATGATGAGTTGCTCCGATTGATCAGCACGCGTGCACGGCTTGCACAGCAAGTTGGTCGGCAGAAATCCGGTACTGCTTATCGTCCTGAGCGTGAATCACAGATTTTTTCCCGTTTGCAGCAATTCAACCCGGGGCCGCTGCGGGATGAGCACATTGTGCATCTGTTTACTGAAATCATATCGGTTTGTCGTGCGCTGGAAGAGCCATTAACTGTCGCTTATCTGGGGCCACAGGGCACCTTCTCGGAAGAAGCAGTTACCAAACGTTTTGGCGGTGCTGTTACTTCACTGCCTTGCAGCTCGATCGACGATATTTTTCGCAAGGTCGAATCCGGTGCTGCCAGCTATGGTGTCGTTCCAGTTGAAAATTCTACCGAGGGGGCAGTCGGCAGAACCATGGATCTGCTGTTGCAGACACCGTTGAAGATATGTGGCGAACTCGAGTTGCCCGTACACCAGTGCCTGATGGCACTACAGACTGATCTGACCGCCATTCGAAAAATTTATTCTCACCCGCAGTCATTTGCACAATGCCAGATATGGCTTAACGAGAACCTGCAAAGTCTGGCGGCTGTCGACCGGATCGATGCCGCCAGTAATGCAGATGCTGCCCGTCAGGCCGCAGCCGATAGCAGTGCTGCAGCCATTGCCGGAAAGAAGGCTGCTGAAGTATTCGGGTTGAAAGTGTGTGCAGCTAACATCGAGGATAATTTGAATAACACAACTCGGTTTCTGGTCATTGGCAGTCAGGATGTCGCGCGCTCGGGGAGGGATAAAACTTCACTCGCCATGACTACGTATAACCGACCCGGCGCAGTGCACGAACTTCTTGCACCCTTTGCACGTCATCAGGTCAGTATGACCCGCCTGGAATCACGTCCTTCGCGTGCCAGTCTGTGGGAGTATGTTTTTTTTACCGATATTGCAGGACATCAGGAAGATGAAAATGTAGCCAGGGCACTGCAGGCACTGCGTGATAATACAACCTTTTTGAAGATTTTCGGTTCTTATCCTGCTGCATGAATCGATAAGTTCCTGAACAAGATACTATTTACTTTTAAACATGATGAATCTCAGTGAATTGGCTCCGGACTATATCCGGGCAATTCAGCCCTATCAGCCAGGTAAACCGATATCGGAACTGGTCAGAGACCTCGGGCTGAATAAAGATGAAGTAGTCAAACTGGCTTCCAATGAAAACCCGTTGGGCACCAGTCCCCTGGCAAAGGAAGCCATGATCCAGGCACTTGCCGAATCGGCCAGGTATCCGGATGGCAGTGGTTTCGAGCTCAAGGCAGCGCTGTCTGAACGTCTGGGCATCCCAGCCGACCAGATCGTGTTGGGTAACGGTTCCAACGATGTGCTTGAGCTTGCTGTTCGTATTTTTCTGCACCCGGATTCAACCGCCATCTATTCCCAGTATGCCTTCGCTATCTATCCGCTGCTGGCCCAGGCTGTCGGTGCCAGAGGGATTGCCATCCCCGCTCGTAATTATGGCCACGATCTCGAAGCTATGCTGGCTGCTGTTACATCGGAAACTCGTATCATATTCATTGCTAATCCCAACAACCCTACTGGGACATTGTGTGACGCCAGGGATCTGCTGCGTTTTATGGAATGTGTTCCGCAGGATGTACTCGTGATACTGGATGAAGCCTATGATGAATATCTGCCGGAAGCAAACAAGGCAAACAGTATTGCGTGGTTGAAGAATTTCCAGAATCTGGTCATTACCCGTACTTTCTCCAAGGCCTATGGTCTTGCCAGTGTACGCGTTGGTTTTGCGCTGGCACATGCTGATATCGCCAATCTGATGAATCGTATCCGCCAGCCGTTCAATGTAAACAGTATCGGTCTGGCGGCTGCACAGGCAGCGCTCAAGGATGTTGAATTTGTCAAACTTGCCTATACGACGAATCGTATAGGCATGCAGCAGATGACCCATGGCCTGGACCAGCTCGGTATCGAATATATTCCTTCTTTCGGTAATTTCGTCTGTTGCCATATCGACGGGCATCCGGCCAATACACTGAAGATCTACAGAAATCTGCTGCAGCAGGGTGTTATCGTGCGTCCGCTCGGTAATTACGACATGCTCAACCATTTGCGGGTAACCATTGGAATCGAAGAAGAAAACAAGCGGTTCCTGCAAGCGTTGGAACAGGCATTGAAAGAACTGGATTGAGCGGTAACACAAATACCTGATCATGGCTTTTCCCGCCATTTCAAAACTGGTCGTCATTGGTGTAGGGTTGATCGGTGGTTCGTTTGCGCTGGCACTGCGTCGGGCTGGTCTGGTGGACCGTGTCGTCGGTATGGGTCGCAGTCCTGAAAACATGCAGCGTGCCTTCGAGCTGGGCATCATTGACGAACAAGCGAGCGATTTTGCCGCTGCATTGTCCGATGCAGATTTCGTATTGCTCGCCATTCCCGTAAAACAGACGGCCGGCGTCATGCAGCAGATGGTGCCTCATCTGGAAGCCCACACCATCATTTCTGATGTTGGCAGCACCAAACAGAACGTAGTCCACGCTGCCCGTGCCAATCTGGGTAAGCGGATTGAACGTTTCATTCCCGCACACCCCATTGCAGGTACCGAATTCAACGGTGCAGAAGCTGCCTTTCCTGATCTGTTTCAGGATAAACCCGTGATTCTCACGCCGTTGCAGGAGAACGATCAACAGATCGTCGATCATGTCGCTGACCTGTGGCGACACTGCGGTGCCAGTGTTTCATCCATGCTGCCGGAGCAGCATGACCAGCTGCTTGCTGCAATCAGTCACCTGCCGCACATGCTGGCATTCTCACTGATGCAGCATATTCATACCCTGAGCCAAACCTTGAGCGAGGGGGATCCACTGGCACTGCTGCGCTTTGCCGGCAGCAGCCTGAATGATATGACCCGCGTTACCGCCAGTTCTCCGGAAATGTGGCGTGATATCTGCCTTGAAAACCGTACTGCATTGCTTGCACAGATTGAAGCCTATCAGCAGGAACTCTCCGGATTGCAGCAGATGCTGGCCGATTACGATGGTGAATCGCTGGAAAAACTGTTTGCGGAAGCGCGTGCCATTCGAAGAGACTGGTCAGTATTCAGAAACCAATCCTGATTATCTGGTTGAATTGGTACTGGTTCCCGGCAGAAATCTAACCGGCTTTAGGTCTTTTTTTTGCACGAGGATGGGCCTGATCGTAAATTTTTGCCAGATGCTGAAAATCCAGGTGGGTATATACCTGGGTACTGCGGATACTGCTGTGCCCGAGCATTTCCTGAATTGCGCGCAAATCCCCGCTTGATTGCAGCAGATGGGAAGCGAATGAATGACGAAGAGCATGCGGATGTACCCGGTCATCGAGATTCTGCAATCGAGCACGCTGATGCAGGCGAATAGCGATGGTGCGCGGGTGGATACGCTGGCCGCGTCGTGACAGAAACAAGGCAGTTTCGCCGGGCGCCAGCCATGCATTGCGCAGTGGCAACCAGGCTTGCAATGCACGAAGTGCCAATTCTCCCATCGGTACGATGCGGGTTTTATCACCTTTACCCGTAACACGTACGATACCTTCACTGAAATCGATATCGGCCGGCTGCAACCCGGTCAGTTCAGCCAGTCGCAATCCGGATGAGTAAAACAGCTCAAACATGGCCAGATCACGTGTCGCCAGTGCATCAGTAGGATCAAAAGCCAGCAGTTGCGCGGCTTCATCCGGTGAAAGCGCGTGCGGCAACTTCCGCGGTGATTTGGGGACACGTATATCTTGGCAGGGATTTTCGGTATGGTGATGATGGCGCATCAGATAACGATAAAATCCGCGCCAGGCAGATAACATGCGTGCCAGGCTTCTGCCAGAAAGACCACTGTTATGCAAGTATGCGATGAAATGGCGAATGTCGTGCGAATGCAAGCGGGTCAGCGAAGCGTCAGTGACTATGTATCCATCTCCGTACTCGTTTCTATGCTGGGTGGTAATGCAACGTACCAGTGCGACCAGATCACGCCGGTAACTGTGTTGGGTCAGCAGGGAAAGGCTGCGTGTGCTGGCCAGATAAGTCAGATATTCACTCAGCAGCGGCGGCAGGGGCGTATCCCGCTTATCATGAGGCTGATTCACAATTGGTTGCTCCGGGAGTTTGCTGTATCAGGCGCATGATCGAACTGCTCACCATATCCCCCAGGCGTTCCAGATAAAGTGTTCCCATGTCCGGATAAAAGCGTTCTGCCTCCGGGCTGGCCATTACCAGCAGACCGAAATTGCTCTGCTTTTTCAAGGGGATAACGGCAAATGATTTCAGATATTCCGCATCCTGAGCAAACCATTGCCTGATTTCATCATCCACCTCCGGCCCGCAATAAGGGCGCAGCATCCCCTGTGCGAGGATACGTACATTGTTACTGATCGTGTCGAATTCAGGGGAAGACAGATCTGCCTCGGTACCAAATTCATCAACCTGCCACAAACGCAGCATTACATGCGGAATGGAAAAATCTTCGCACAGATGGTATTGCAGCTCGTGCAACAGTTCAGGCAGTGAACTGAAACTCAGCAGTGCAACCGTCAGGCGATGCATTTTTTCACTGATGGCATCGTTATTTTCGCCGACATCGATCAATTCCTGCAGCCTGTCCTGCAACAGTTTGTTTTTCTCGCGCAGCATCGCTACCTGCCGTTCATTGAGCGAAATGGCACGGCCTTCGTAAGGATGTGGAAAACGGAGTGATTCCAGCAGATCGGGGTGCTTCTCAAAAAATTCCGGGTGGTCCTGCAGATATTGAGTGATTTCCTCAGGTGTGGTCATGGGTACATTCGTTTCATTGTTACAGGGCAACCATCTTATCACGGCGGGATGTTGATATGTATCAGGCATCTGATTGCCTTCAAGGAGCAAGGTGCGGGTGTATTGACTGCTCTGATTGCGGTGATATCGTTTAATTCAGAGGCTTCTATAAAACCCTGTTTGGCTTAATCGGAATGATAATGAAATTTCTTGTCAGTGTACCCATGTCAGATAAAAATCGGATTGTAAGGAAATTGTGTTATTTGTAACTGATATGTAACAGGCGATATTATTTAATATGGTTAATTCTTATGATAGGCGAATGATATCGGGTGTGGTTAGTTCACAATATGGAAGAAGAGGTGACAGAAAAGACAGGTCGGAATAATGCCTTGGCGTAATAGATAAATATCCTGAGGGAATGCGGTGAGCGAACGAGCCAATATTGAGATAAATGAGGTTTTGATATGAGCCAGTTGAAATTTTCCTCTCGCGATTTCCCTGAAAGTGAGCGTATATCAGCATTTCAGGTGTAGTAGTTCATATTTGATCTGACAGCAGGTCTTGCCAAGAGGTGGGATTACCCGGTTTGATAGAGGTGCGAATCTTTATCAACCGAACGCGAAAGCGTAAAGGAGTAATCCCATGAGCAGTGTTC
>Ga0206106_100377_pt1 | contig 41666 bp, 36 predicted proteins | sample 1B1ome_FD_148677 | JGI IMG/M metagenome (GOLD analysis project Ga0206106, IMG submission 148677) | Enriched microbial communities from leaf-cutter ant dump, University of Wisconsin, Madison, United States - 1B110A | ecosystem: Environmental > Terrestrial > Nest > Insects nest > Nest dump | place... | reverse complement strand
CCTCAATGTCCCACCTCAAATGCTCAAAATTCAACCCCAAATCTCATTTTTAATAAAACAGCATACTTTCTTGTAGCAGCAGCATAAAATCCTGAATGCAAAAGAGGCTGACCTTTTTGGACAGCCTCAAAAGCGCGAACGGTTTGAAAAACCGGAATTACCCCAACTCCCTTTTTCAGAAGAACCGAAAAAAGAAGAAGAAAACAAGACCACGACCGTAGAAACAATAAAGGTCAGCTATGAAAGAGAAAAACGCAAAGTAACCCAGCCTCATCCGGGTCGCCAGCCCTTGCCGGAACACCTCCGCGTAGAAGAAGAAATTATAGAACCTATCGAAGGCACTACCAATATGGTTAGAATCGGAGAGGAGGTAACAGATACCTTAGCCTTCAAGCCAGCCGAGTTTTATATCCACAGAATTATCCGCCCCAAATATGCCAGAAAAAACAAGGAGGGTGTAATAATAGCCAAACTCCCGGAAAGACCTTTTGGCAAAACTATGGCCTCAACCAGTCTGCTGACCTACATTATGGTGAGCAAATATGTGGATCACCTCCCTCTTTATCGCATTATCCAGATATTTAAGCGGGAAAAGATACCCATAGCCGCCAATACAGTGGACAGTTGGGTAAGGCAGGTAGGCGTATTTATCCAAATATTATACGATTATCAAAAGAAAAAAATGCTTTCGACCGGATATCTTCAGGTCGATGAAACAACCATCAAAGTATTAGACCACCGGGATAAAAAAGGAAAAACCCATTTGGGTTACTATTGGGTGTGCTATAACCCAATAGACAAGAGTGCTTATTTTGAATACCATTCCGGTCGTAGTCAGGAAGCAGGCAAGTTGCTATTAGGCGACTTTGCCAACGGCTACCTGCAAACAGACGGTTATGTCGCCTATCCGGGTATTGCGGAAAGTGGTGAGGGCATTACCCGATCGCCGTAGTGTCCGGACGGTCGTTCGATGTAGTCTCTGACTATATCGCAGCGGGGTTCATTCTCCGAATGAAAAGGGAACCCTAATGCCATAATTCTGTTTTAACACTCACAGACGAAACCTATAAGATTTTGGAAAGCCTATAGTTTTTTTCTGCTGCCCAAAAATAAGTAAAAGCCGGTATTTTCCGGAGAAATCTATGGCTGTTTATTTGCTGTTGGCTGCTGCTAAGCTTGTGCGGTCAGAGACCGCTACCGCCGGGAGACTACATCCAACACCCGCTTGAACACTACGGCGAGTGGGGGGAAAAGCTGCCCGTAGCATACCTTGTGATGTAAAATTGCCAAGACATTTTATTGAATCAGGCAGATGCGAAACTGCAAACCGGCAAAATACTTTAAAAAGGATAGCCGATAGCGGCATTAAAGTTGATATTATCTTTTCGCCAGTCCGGGTCACCGAAGCTGATGTCCCGCAATACCCAGCCGTATCGCTGGGTTTCATAGGGTTTTTTCAGGGGAAAAGCCCAGTCGAGACGCACGACAAGAAAGCCGCCGAAATCCACTCGTAAACCGGCTCCGGTACTCAACGCTATGTCCTGGTATAAATGACTCCAGTTAAATTCAGCGCCGGGAAGCTTGGTGTCTTTCCTGGCTAACCAGACATTGCCGGCGTCTGCAAACAAAGCCCCATTCAGGCTAACTGCACCGGAAAAAAGCCGGATAAGGGCAAAACGGTATTCTCCGTTCCATTCTAATTTTATATCTCCGGACTGATCAATAAAAAGATCATCTAAGGAGTTTTGTTGCAGGGTATCATAATAGCTGCCCGGTCCCAATACACGTGGCCGCCATCCACGAATACTGTATGCTCCGCCTGCAAAGTATTGCTTGATATACGGCAGGGTGAGCGAGCCACCGTAAGGCAAACCGATGCCTCCGTAAAACCGGAAGGCGAAAGCGGTGCGGGGATAACGGAAATACTGCCGGGCATCAAAATCAAGCCGTACGTAGCGGGCATAGTTAAGATCAAAGCCGACATCCATGCCTCGTCCAACACCTTCAATGCTACTCAGCAATAAACCTGCTTCTTCAAAAGCCAGCCGGAGATAGGAATTGTTGCGCGGCTGTGTCAGCTCATTATTAAATACAAATTCCACACTTTCTCCTTCCACAAAGGTTTCCTGGTAACTGTTGCGTATAGCCGGGATGGAATCCATTTTTAATTTAAAGCTGTCTGAGACATTGCCCAGGTGCAGGGTGTTCACGAAAACGGGCCGGATAGTCCAGGTTTTCTGCAGTGTTTCTTTCCAGGTATAACCGTACGAAGTATTAATCGTTTGAAGGGTAAAATACCGGGGGCGAATCATGGAGTTAAAGCCTGCTCCTACAAAGGTGCGGGGTAGTGAAGAAGGGCTGAACTGTCGCTGGTTAACCGGCAGGATAAACTTGGGGAACTGCAGTCGGAAATTCACACCGAAATTCTGGGAAAATAAATAAAGCTGGTTGAAAAAGCCGGAACCGGCTTTCCGGTCGCGGGACATTTCAATTCCGTAAGAAAGAGCGGTAGTCAACTGGTTGGCGCCTTTCAAAAAATTACGATCAGTAACCGACAAAGTCGCCGCCGTACCTAAGGCATATATATCGCCGCCCGACACTTCCATATTGGTGTTGAAGTCATATTTTTTTACGGGATTCAGCAGGATGTAAGCGTTTAATGTTCGATGCAGGCTGTCCCGCCGGTCGTCAAAGAAACGTACACGCACATACTTGAAGATGCCCAGGTCATTAAGCTGCCGGATGGTTTTGTTATAGTCCTGCCGGGCATAATACCCGCCCGGGCGAATCGGTATTTTCTTCAACAAAATACCGGTATGCACATAGTCCTGGTGAAAACGGAAACGAATGCCTTCTTCCTGCCTTTCTATCATGTTCTTGTCATACAAATCTGAAGTGTCCACATAATCCGGCAATACCGTTACATTGCCGAAAGTGAACCTGTTGAAGGACAGGCTATCCCTGCCCCGGCTCACAATCACTTTAATATTGAGCGTAGGATGTTCCCGTTTGCGCCGGTTCAGATAATTCAGCGTGGATTGTAACAGGTTGCCCCGGAATTGAAAATAGACTGTGTGCAAGGTGTCTAACTCAAAGAAAACATTTTCCGCACTGAAATGATAATAACCATAATCCCTGATTTTATCGGCCATGCGATTGCGTTCTTCACTCAGCAGGGCATTGCTGTAATACTGATTTTTTTTAAGCAGGCTTTCCGACCGGGTGTCGGTCAGTATTTTCCGGATACTATTGCTTTCCACATCATATTGCACATCGTTGATCAGGAATCCCGAACCGGTATGAATCCGGAAGCTGACATAAGCCCGGTTGTTCCGGTATTTAATGGTGTCGGTAATATGCGGGTAAAAATATCCCTGGTTCTGCAGAAAATCCCGCATACTCTCTTTGGATCTCGATACCCATGCGGTGTCTAATACTACAGGTTTTTCCACCACCTTTGAAGTAATCTGGTAATTAGCAGTATCTTTTTGGTATTTATTATAGCGAAGATTATACAGCCAGACTTTATAAGGGAAAATGCCGAACAGGTAGGTGTTGGGCTTTTGTATTCTTAGCTGCAGCAACTGGTCGTTCAGCGCACTTTTGTCTGCTCCGCCGCGATCCGTATTTAATTGTACATTGCTGCGGCGTAACAGGTAGTCTCCTTCATGAAGATGCCTGACAGGCGAGCAGGCCAGAATGACAAAGGGCAGCAGGGCACATAAACTCCAAAGTTTTTTATTCATTCTGAATCCGGATAGCCTTTCTAAAATAAATGCTGTTTTTTAGCAGAAACGAAATTTATCCTGCAATTTTGCAATGCATCACGACCATAATTGTTTTTCATAATGATCAGTGCATCTCAGCAAAAATATATTCGTTCGCTACATCAGCAAAAATACAGAAAAGCACATAATGCGTATGTAGCCGAAGGGGAGAAGATTGTTCTGGAGTATTTGAAATCGGCAGCGATTATGGAATATATTGCCGCCACACCTGAATTTTTACATGATCACCGGGAATTGGTTCGATGCCATCCGGAAGCTGCCATCATAAGTCTACAGGATTTTGAATTCAGTAAAATATCCGGACTGAAAACGAATAATACGGCATTGTCAGTAGTGAAGATGCCGGAGCCTCAGGGCTTTGATGCGTATCCCGGCCAATGGAGCCTGATGCTGGATGCCGTTCAGGATCCGGGAAATATGGGCACCATCATTCGTATTGCCGACTGGTTTGGCATCAGGCAGTTGATATGCCTTCCGGGATGTGTGGAGGTGTATAATCCCAAAGTAGTTCAGGCGGCAATGGGCAGCTTATTAAGGGTAAAAGTTTGTGCTGTGCAGCCCGAAACATTTTTTCCATTGCTGCAATTGCCGGTTTATGCCGCCGCGCTGGATGGAGAAAATATCCGGCAGGCGGGGTCTTTCCTGCCCGGCATAATTGTTATGGGTAATGAATCGCAGGGAATTTCCGAAGCCATAAAACACCATGCCGGTCACCGTATCGCTATTCCCGGCGGAGGTGCTGCAGAATCCCTGAATGTAGCCGTGGCAGCAGGCATTATCTGTTATGCATTGATGGGAAATGAGCCGGGGAGATGATAAAACAGGCCTCATTTTATCATGCTAAAAAGCACTGATATACCAAAGCAATCCCGCAACTCATAGCTCCATAAACTTTTTTCATTAACTTAGCCCTTTGACCGTTTCCGTTGAACTGCTGTCTGCTACTGTCGTTTTATATTTTGTAGAAAAAACAAATAAACGGGAACTGCTTTTTTATCCATTCGATTATGCAAAAGAAAATAGACATTCATACCCATATTATGCCCGAAAACATTCCCAACTGGTTTGAAAAATTCGGGTATGGTGATTTTATCACCCTACAGCATCACAAGCCTTGTTGTGCAAAGATGATTAAAGGCGATAAGGTATTCCGGGAGATAGAAGCCAATTGTTGGGATGCTACAGCGAGAATGAAGGAAATGGATGCCACGGAAGTCGGCATGCAGGTATTGTCCACCATTCCCGTCCTCTTCAACTACTGGGCCAAACCGGCTCATGCGTTGGAGTCCGCCCGATTCTTCAACGATCATATTGCTTCCTGTGCCGAACAGCATCCCGAACGTTTTATCGGTATCGGTACGCTGCCCATGCAGGATGTGGATCTGGCCGTCCGGGAATTAGAACGTTGTGTTCGCGAGCTGAAGATGCCGGGTGTGGAAATCGGTACCAATATCAACGGTCGCAACCTCAGCGACCCGGTTTTTTATCCTTTATGGGAAGCGGCAACCGAATTGGATGCCTGCTTTTTTGTGCATCCCTGGGAAATGATGGGGCAGGCGGAGCTGCAGCGTTACTGGCTGCCCTGGTTGGTAAGTATGCCGGCAGAAACATCCCGCGCTATTTGTTCTTTGATCTTCGGTGGCATTTTTGAAAAATATCCCCGGTTGAGATTTGCCTTTGCCCATGGCGGAGGCAGCTTCCCGGCAACGATCGGGCGTATTGAGCATGGATTTAATGTTCGTCCTGACCTCTGTGCCATAGATAATAATGTGAACCCGCGCAACTATCTGGGAAAATTCTGGATTGATTCCTTAGTTCATGATCCTAAAGCATTGGATTTTATTCTGGACATTATCGGTGAAGACCGTATTTGTTTAGGTAGTGATTATCCTTTCCCTTTAGGCGAACATCATCCGGGGAAGCTCATTGAACATCATATTCCTTCGGCGGAAATCCGGGAAAAGTTGCTGTGGAACAATGCTATGGAATGGTTGGGGAATGTCTGAGTTGTCCAAAATTGTTTTAATGTCCAAAGTATTTTTACCGATATAAATTCGAAGTAATAAAGCTATTGCAAATACTATACTTTCCACTGCATAAAAAAGTGCAATGGAAATAGCTTATTTTGTGTTTGGATGGGCTTTGTTCCCGCTCACTCGCGTCATTTCGTAGCGCGGCGGAGACCTTGTCTCGTACGTATGGAGGATCTCCTCAATAGAAAACCGATGCTACCTTCAGGAGATTGCTCGTTCGTGACAGCTCTGGTTGGTTCTATAAATTCCAACATCAGAAGCAATCGGTGCGCGAGCCATCGAAAACCAGCGGAGCAATTGGTTTTCGACCGCCTTTTTTGTTTCTTTTTTGGCGGAGCAAAAAAGAAAAGAAAGAAACCTGTCATTGACATCACCTGCCCCGCTCATGTGTGATATTTTTTGACGAACCAAATGGATAACTCGAAATGACGAGCGTTTTGCACATTTTTATCCGGTACGCAGTATAATAAAAAAGAGGTTACTTATAAAGCAACCTCTTTTTCTGTATCAGGATTAATGCTCCTTTTATTGTAACACTATTTTTTTCACGCGGCGCTGTCCGGAATCTGCATCGTAAATATGGACAAAATAGCTGCCTCGGGCAAAACCGGAAACAGGAATATCTAAAGATTGTTTCATTTCCCCAGACCATACTTTCTGTCCGATCAGGTTGTACATATCCACAGTTAAAGGTTGCAGGGCGGTCTTATTATAACGGATGCTGAGCAGCGAGCTTGCCGGGTTAGGGAACACCTGAATCGCGTTGTCGTCCGTTATATTTTTCACACCAGTCGGGTTGCCGTGAATAAAAATATCCGATTTGGAAACATCAAAAAATACATTACCGGAGCCTTTCACCTTAAAGCGTACACTGTCGCTATATACATCAATAACCGTCCAGTTATACGATCCGGTATTCGGTGCTTCCCCAACGATCTGATGCGGGAAGGTGTGACCGCCGTCATAAGAAACAAAGATATCTACATAATAGCAGCTCACCGGTTCAGCACGTGAGCCGCCGGTATCCCAGGTAATGGTTTGAACGGAGCCTACATCCCAGGTAGCCGTATCATCAGGTGTTAGTACACTAAACGGTGCATTGTTACCTACCTTGATATGCGTAGCGCCATCAGTGGTATTAAACGTGCCCCATCCGTCTTTGAAGCTTCTGGCGGTGAGCCGGTAATTCATTACCCGTTCCGCAAGAGGAAGGCGCTGACCTATCGTACTGTACTGTCCACTCAGAATGACATCCATTTTAGGGAAAGTACGCCGCCGTTCGGTTGTAGGAGCAAAGCTCTGCATAATCGGACCCGCATCCCACGTTGCAGACCCTGCTTCCAATTCTTTAAAATGACCCAAATCCCATTGTTCCCAATTGTAGGTAATGAGCGGGTTATTTTCGGAAGCTTCTGCTTCAGGTGCCAGTAATTCGAAAGGTGTATTTTTAGGGATGGCATAAGTATCTGTGAGGTTTGGAATATAAATCGGATCTACGCCGGGCTGCTGGAGCGGTGCGCCGCAAGTTAATGTACTTAAATTATCTGATATAACATCCAGGCTATATATATGATAATAATTCACAGGAGTACCTTCTACGTTATCCGCACCGCACACACCGTTGTAAGACATAATGCTGGTACCGCTTCCCGGTTCATAGGCAGAAGGCTCAGAGCCGTTGCCACCGCATCCGCCCTGGTCAGAGTTGAAGGTATGCGAAGAACCCATCTGATGGCCCATCTCATGAATGATGGTACCAATATCTTCGGCGCTGAATGCTCCGCTTACGCCACTGGCTTTACCACTCTGGCAAATGGAATACAACTGAGCCAGACCACCGCCGGCAGTATTCAGGATGTGACCGATGTCATATTCTTCACCGGTTGGGAATACCGCATCAAAATTAGTTTGATTTTCACCGATCAGGCAATCATTATTGTTATCGCAGGTGTAAGGATCCGTATTTGGATCTAAATATACTACTAAGTTATTTTGGGGAATCAACTGCATCATTACGGAAAGTTCTCTTTCAAAAACGCCGTTGGCATTATTGATCAGAGCTGTAATGATATTCATAACATTCTCTGTGCTGGGAGCGCCGCCGGTAACAGCGATAGCCCATTCCGCCGTGCAGGCGATAGCACAGCGATATACGCGGTGTACCTCTCCGTTTTGCCGCATAGCACGACCGGGAGAAGGTGTGTCCGTGGCATTAATAATCTTGGTAGGAATACCCTTAACCGGCAATTGCTGTTCACTGCCGACACCGCAGACACCGCTGTTCATCGCGGTGTGAGTATAATCTTTCTGATTAAATACTAAATAATAGCCATCGCGCACGAAACTGTACGGCGCTATAAAGTAATTATTCTCCAGACTATACACCATGATATGAAAACCCTTCGACGTACTTGTAATTTTAGCCGTTATGGTTTCATTTCCTTCACAAACTCCGGTATAACTCCGGATATCGGGAAACTGAGCCTGCAATTCCGGTGCCATAACGGGTGTTTCCCACACCCTGAAGGTTCGAAAATGATTTTCCACATCAGGCAACATAATCGTTACGGGATGTTCAGGACTTGTGGAAGCCAGCTTGAGCGTTGCTACCAATGCATAGTCATCCAGATGAAATGCCGTATATTTATTGGGGAAAATGGCCTGTTTATTAGTGGATGGAATATTGCCGTATATCCGATCCCAGTTGCCTTTCCCGGCATAAGCCATAGTGCTGGCCAGCATTAAACCACAGACTAAAGTGATGATGTTGATTTTTTTCATCATTGTATAAATGTAATTTTTGCGCTTAAAGATAGCAATAATTCGGTTTTGTTCTTAATAAGACACAGGATTTTTTTTTATCGTTGGCCGTTCGGGTATAAATCCGGGACTATTCTCCCAAAAAATCTTCCAGGTTCCGGCGTTGCTTTTTGGTGGGCTTACCGGTTTTACTCAGGCGTTTCCCCGTATAAAAACTGGCCGATAATTTTTCCCGGATATCCTTTTCTGCCTCCGGAGTATGGTCGGCATAGTATTTTACGGCTTCTGAATAGGCTTTTCTTTGCTCTAATAAACCCGTCACTTCAATCTGCCAGTTACGGCCTTCGGCGCGAATAAAATATCGCTCGCCTGTATTTACCGGCTTAGAAGGTTTTACCGGCTGGTCATTCCATTTTACCCTGCCGCTGTCGCAGGCATCGGCCGCCTGGCTGCGGGTTTTGAAAATGCGAATAGCCCAGAGGTATTTGTCTATGCGTAATTTTTCCATTGATTATAAAAAAACAGGTTTATTGTTTCATGCGAATATCATGCTAAAGTATATTATGTCAACTTATTTCAGGCATACACCCATTTTCAATTTTGACTTTTCCCTTAAATACTTACGGCTCAATATTCCAGTTGATCGGAGATAATCCTTGTTGCTGCAATAAGTCATTGGTTTTGCTGAAATGACGACATCCGAAAAATCCGACATGGGCGGAAAAGGGCGACGGATGCGCCGCCTTCAATACAAAATGCTTAGCGGTATCAATGAGCGTTTCTTTTTGCCGGGCAAAATTTCCCCATAATAAAAAAACAACACCTTTCTTTTCTTCCGAAATCTTCCGGATAACAGCATCGGTAAACTGCTGCCAGCCGATTTGCGCATGCGACATGGGCTGGCCCGCTTCCACTGTGAGCGAGGCGTTGAGCATCAGCACGCCCTGCCGGGCCCAGTCTTCTAAGCAACCGTGTGGCGGCGGAATAAAGCCAACATCATCCCGCAACTCTTTATAAATATTTTGCAGTGATGGCGGCAAGCGTATCCCTTTTTGCACGGAAAAACACAAACCATGCGCCTGGCCTGCACCATGATAAGGATCCTGGCCCAGAATGACCACCTTTACCTGGTCAAAAGGCGTTAATGCAAAAGCATTAAAAATTAAAGGCCCCGGAGGGTAAATTGTTTTCCCTTCGGCTTTTGCCTCCTTTAAAAACTGAACAATCCGGCTGAAATAAGGCTGGTCAAACTCGTTTTGCAAGACCGCCTTCCAACCCGGCTCTATTTGAACATCCACAATATTCCCGAATTGATTATTAGAATAATCCTCAAAAATAAAGATTCTTTCCGTTATGGCTTAACTGCTTTTACGATGCAGCTTACTGTGGCGGTAGCTATACAGGAAATATACGCACAAGCCAATTACTAACCATACCAGGAAGCGCAGCCAGTTGGTATGGCTTTCCTGGGCCATCAGGTAAAAGCAACTGATCAGCCCCAATACCGGCAACAGCGAAAATTTTTTCAGAAAAGACAATACGGCGGTGATCAGTACCACTATCCAGAACAGCAACATGGGAAACAGTTCAAGACTGAAGATTTCCCGGAAATGCTGCGGATACTTCATCAGGATAATCAGAATAGCTGCAATGACCATTAATGGAAAAATAAATTGGCCGTTTATATAAGGTACCCGGAAGCGGCTTTGAGGTCTTTCTTTTTGTTGTTGCAATACCAGGATACCACCGCAAACCAAAACAAAAGCAAATAAAGTACCGATGCTGGTGAGCGCCAGCACGACATCTAAGTTCAGAAATAATGCAGGAATAGCCACTACTAAGCCGGTCAGGATGGTGGCAAACGAAGGGGTCTGATATTTCGGATGAATGCGGGAAAATATTTTCGGCAATAATCCGTCGCGGCTCATACTCATCCAGATGCGCGGCTGCCCCAACTGAAATACCAACAGTACGCTGGCGGTAGCTACAACGGCGCTGGCCGCCACGACAGCAGAGATTATTTTCAGTCCGCGGGCATCAAAAACCATAGCTAAAGGATCACCCACGTTTAATTGGGTATAATGCACCATGCCGGTAAGCACTAAAGCCAGCACGACATAGAGCACGGTGCAGATGATCAGGGCGTAAATCATGCCGCGGGGCATATCCCGCTGGGGATCTTTACATTCCTCGGCAGTGGTGGAAATCGCATCAAAGCCGATATAAGCGAAGAACACCGCAGAAACCCCTTTCAGGATACCGCCTACGCCCGTCGGCGTGAAGGGCGACCAGTTTTCCGGATTGACATAGCAGGCGCCTACCACAATTACGAGAAAGATAACCGCTAACTTTATGCCTACCATAATATTGCTCATAGCGCGGGATTCTTTGATGCCCACAAATACGATGTAAGTGATAATGGCCACAATCATTAATGCCGGTACATCCATGATGAACCGTATGCCGAACAACTGCGGTGCTAAGGTCCAGGCATGATAGCCCGTTTGGGCAGCGGCATCGAGCGATTGCAGAGATGCGCCCTGTCGGAGTTGTTCCGTTACGGACTGAAAAGTATTTCCCGCAGTAACATAATCCATCGTAAGCCAGTCGGGAATATGCAGCCCTGCCTTATTCATTAAATGGGTAAAATAATCGCTCCAGGAAATAGCCACGGCGATATTGCCTATGGCATATTCCATCAGCAGATCCCAGCCGATGATCCAGGCGAATATTTCCCCGAAAGCCACATAAGAATAGGTATAAGCGCTGCCGGATACCGGAACGGTAGATGCAAATTCAGCATAGCATAAGGCTGCAAATCCGCAGGCTATTGCGGTAAAAATATAGAGGAATACTACACCCGGCCCGCCGTCATGAGCTGCCTTGCCGATACTGCTGAATATGCCGGCGCCTATTACTGCGGCTACACCCAGCGCAGTGAGGTCTCTCACGCCCAACACTTTTTTTAAGCCTAAGGAAGCGCCTGGTAATTCATGAGAATCGGTCGGACCATGTTCGGCCTCCCTAAGGATGTCGCCTATCTTTTTTTTCCTGAGCAGAGAGGAGGGCATGTGCTGTTGTTTTTATGAGATTTGCGGAACAAAATACAATTATTCCTGATATTGCAGCATATTTTCTCCATAATCGGGCTGTAGTTTCTGTTCCGGGGAACAATTTAATTTTTTGTTTAGTAAGATTGCTCAATTATGAACGGACTATTACGAAAAAAGGATAAAATTTGACTGGTGAAAGTTTTGACATTAAACATACCGGTACCGGACAATCTGGATTTGGATAATATGCAAATTGCTATGCTTATAGCAAGCAGACTATATGAGCAAGGTAAACTATCTCTTGGGCAGGCTGCTGAGCTTTCGAGATTGACAAAAAGGACCTTTGCCGAATTATTGGGAACCTACCATGTTTCCATCTTTAATCACCCTGTATCTGATTTATCAAGAGATGTTGCCAATGCCTAAAATAATTATTTACGACACAGGTTGTTTTATTATTTTAACCGGTTCTAAGTTTACCATAAATGCCCGCTCTGTTTTCTGTTGTCGGTTTGTGTGGAAATATATGTATTGGTTGCCCGCCAACTAAGGAATAATGGTGAGGTAAAAAAAATGCCAACCAAAAACCAAAGGTTTGGTCAGATATTATTTTGCCGCTTGTTATGGGAATAGCCCGTCTTGTCAATTTGGTTGTTGTCTTCTGAATACAATTTCGCAGGAAATAATGCGAATCCCTCAATGAGCTATGTCGCATAAAACCGGTTGTCTGATTTATAATCCAGTCGGAGTCATCAAAATGAGTTGATAAAATTATATTGAGGCTATTTCTAAAAACAACTTCAAACTGGCTCAATACAGGATGAAAGGCCTGTGCTAAACGAATATTTGCATGATATAGCTTCTTTGCTCTTTCTTTATTATTATCTATGGCAGTAAGGTACCTGTTATATCGTGGTCTTGAAAAATGTTTATTTCTTAATGCTAATTTCATATTTGGCAATTTGGGTGGTTCTTCCTAAATTTGTGTCATACAGACTTGGTAAAGCCTCTTTCTTTCGTAGAAATGTAATCAAGTAAAAGACTTCAAGGGAATCCGGTTAGGGTTCCTTTTTTGTTTTATCATCTTGTCTTATCATAGCGGTGAATATTGTTTAAAAAAGCTGACCAAATATAATGAAGTTTTACAAATAATAAATTATATGTTGTTCTTTCCAAACCCGATCCACCGTATTGCCCAGAAATATCTGCAATAAGTTTCGTATTACGCACCTTCAAAACACGTAGCCGGTTTTTCATCCGGTTCGTCATAGTACCCAAACGGTTGTTCGATGCAGGCTTTGACTACATCGAAGCGGAGCCGGGTTCCCCACCTGAGGCGGGACAGGTCGTTCAACTAAGACTTCATGGCCTGCACTCCGTGCGCCACGAAGCCTTAGTTGTTGCCTGCTGTATCTTTTGTTAGTCAGTTGTCCAATCTTCAATAACAATTCCGTCAAGTCGTTCAAAGTCGCTGATGTTTTTTGTTACCAAAGTCAGGTTGTTAAAAATGGCTGTTGAACCAATGAGTAAATCAAAATCGTCTAAGATTTTACCTTTCGTTTTTAGCCGGGCTTTTTCGGTTGCGTAGATGTCGAGTGCAGGAAAAATTGGAAGAATGTCAAACTTTGCTTGAAACATTTCAAGTGTCTTTATGTTCTTTTCTTTTTGAGTGCTTTTCGCAACTCCGTATTTCATTTCAGCAATCGTAATTTCGGAAACAAAACAATTCTCAAAACCAACTTCGTCAATTTTGGTTTCAAGGTCATACTTTCCGTTGAGAAAATAAGCGCAGATGTTTGTGTCTAAAAGATACTTTTTCACAAGTCAATTTCTTTACGGCTGAATTTTCTGTCTTTTTTAAGTTCTTCCACAAATTCGTCTGCCGATTGGTCAACAACCAAAGCGCCAAACAAAGATTTCCAGGAATTATCTTTTGCTTTTTTGGGCGTTTTCATTGACTTTGAAAGTCGTGCTATAAGCTCCAGTTTGTTATTGGGGCTTAGATTTCTAAGCAACGTATAGTAGCTGTCAACGATATTTGTATTGATATCTGCGGCGCTCATTTTTATTATTTTATCTGTTACAAAGATAAGTAAATACCGCCTGTTGCATTATTTTGCCAAACGAATTATCTGCTTTGGAAATTCAAAAGTAAAACAAGATTGAAAAACACATAGTTGTTCGGACTGTGGTTTTTTCTGCTCATCCGAAAATAAACAAAAGCTTGTATTTTCGGAATCTATGGATTATTTTCCTGTAGGTGACAGTACGCTCCTGCTCATGCGGTCAGAGACCGCTGCCGCTTGGATATAGTATGGAAAATGCCCAACACTCGCTGGAACACTACGGTGATCGGATATTTACAAGAATACAGTTGATAACACCCAACCTACAGCCATTCCATTTACCGTATATTTCAACGAGGCTGTCCGGTATTGCCCGGACAGCCTCATTGCAATAAACCTTCATCAAAGCTTGTAACGGAAACCGATATATACATTTCGTCCCATGCCCGGCCCCCATATCAGTGAAGCATCAAAATTTTGACTGAAAGGATTTTCTGCATCTAAGATCATGTGGTGTTGCATCAACCCGGTTAAATTTTCTCCGCCTAAATAGACTTCCCAGGGTCCTTTTTTCCAGCTTTTGGAAATCTGTGCATTCATCGTCACAAAAGCATTAGAATACCCTTCAGGAAGCAAAGTAGTGGCATCCGAAAAGCGGAGTGGCAACCGCTTGGCGCCCATCCACTGTACCGTATAATCACACTTCCATTTATTCCGGGTCTCGTAGGCTATATTGGCAAAAGCACGGTGAGTGGCTATTAAAGGCTTTTCCTTCAATACACCCCTATAAGTTGTCTTTACATCATAAAAACGATAGGCCAGCCGGACATCTAACTTCCGGATCGGTTCATAATCCAACTGTGCCTGAAAACTGTGGGCGTAGGATTTACCCTGTAAGTTGTAAAAACGTACTATTCCCGGCGTTTCTAAATCTACTACCGCCTGATTACTGAAATCGGTATAGTAATAGTCCATGCTGAATGCGCCGTCGCGGTAATTCAGGATAAATTTTTGGGTAAAATTGACACCCGTATTCCAGGCTATTTCGGGTTGTAAGCCGTAAGGATTTTTATAATGGCCCGGTTGCAATGTCGCAGGATATTCAAAAATACGCCCGCTGGCCATCAGCCCCTGGTTGTCCGCTAAGATATAAGAGGTGCGTTGCGCCCTCCCGATGGAAGCCCGGAAGACGGTACGGTCGCGGGGAGCGTAACGAATATGAAGCCGGGGCGTTATAAAAGCGCCGAAGATATTATGGTAATCGGCTCTAAGCCCGGCTACAACACTGAAACGGGTAAGATAAGTGTAGGTATATTCCGTAAAAATGCCGGGAATCACTTCCGCCCACTTTTGTTGATTGCTGCCGAATGATTCGGCAAAATAATCCGATACCAGACTGGCGCCGCCCTTGATCACATGATTGGTGTTGCCGATGATACTTTGATAAATATAATTGGCATAAAAGCTGCGCTGGTCTGCGTTATAATTCCTCAGTCCATACCAGCTGTTCTGGTCGTGATATACGCCGGACAACTGCAAGCCCATACTCTTCCAGGGTTTGTCCATATATACCTTACCGATCTTTGCCCATGCTTCGGCACGGTAAATTTCATTTTCATAGCCCCAATACTTACTGCGGTCATTTTCCTTTGGTGCATAATCCGACTGTCCGCCGCTGTTGTTAAGGAATATGCCTTTGATGCCACCTTGTATTTCTAATCCTTTACTCCCGAAATACATCCAGCGGTTGGCGCCGATGAAACTCTGGCCCATCGGCTGGTCCAGAAAGCCGTCATGATTCTGATCCACTTTCATCCATTCACTTTTACCATGCAGCAGTAAATTACTGCTGAGGTGATCGTTGAAATTGTGGTTATACACCACATTGCCTTCCGAGCGCCCCTGAACGCTTTGATAGCCATTCAGCAGGAGCTTAGGTGATTCCTTTTCAAAAGGCTTCATCCATTCCACATTGATTTGTCCTGCGGCGCCTTCAAAACCGTTGACCACACTACCAGATCCTTTGCTGAGCTGCATGCTTTCCACCCATGCGCCCGGTGTGAAACTGAGGCCGGTTATGGCAGCAAGCCCGCGTATATCCGGGATGTTTTCGCGGGTAAAAAGCGTATTGGCTCCAGCCAATCCCAGCATGGATATTTGCTTGTAGCCGCTCACGGCATCCGTGAATCCTACATCTATGGAAGGCGTTGTTTCGAAGCTTTCGCTAAGGTTGCAGCAGGCCGCCTTAGCCAGCTCCCGGCCACCGATGTTTTCCATTTTGGCCGTTTGGAGCATATTGATTTCCGTACTTTTCAGGCGTTTTTCCACTAATACCTCTTCTAATTCCGTGCCTTCCTGTAAGGAAACGGTCCACGGATTGTCTAATGCCTTCCGATCAAGCGTATCCGAACGGTAACCCATATATTGAACGATAATACGGGTAACCTGCTCCTCAAGCGGAAGCTCAAAGCTGCCGTTTTCGTCCGAAGATATGCTAACCGTAGCAGGAAGTGTGCTGATGATAGCGCCTTCCAGCGGCTCGCCAGTTTGTTGATCCTCTATCGTACCTTTTACGGTATCACCTGCATACTGCGCATATACAGGCTGATACCCGGTACAGATGATAACCGTCATTACGCCGGCAGACAACATACGGTATATGTTGTGCAGCCGGCTGCTGAAGCAGCTCATCATTAATGGTCGCAATGAGCCCCGTCACGATAAGCGCAGCAGTTCGGGAGCGATTGGTAATCTTTATTAGCGGCTTTTATGTCTCCGGCATCATGGCCGGTTTTGGCAATACTTTGCTCAATCTTTAAAAGCGACACCTTATCCGATTTATAGGTTACGGTCAGTTGGTGCGATGTCTTATCCCATTCGGCACGTTTCACGCCGGGTACGTAAGCAGCTTCTTCAATGCGTTCTTTACACATATTGCAGATGCCCTGCACGGTAATTTTTTCGGTAACCGTGCTGCTTTTCTGTGCGTAAGAAGCAGGGAAAGACAGCGAAAATATCAGGAGAAAAGCCAGAATACGGCTGTAGTATTTCATAAAATAATAATTGATTGATTAAGAAAAATAAACGGTGGTTTGCATTTCAAAATACCATCAACTATATAAAACAGGGTTGGAATATAAGCGGTAAAGCGGGATATTTTCCCATAATCCGGGAGGCGCATTGGTTTGCTGACTGCTCAGAAAATAATGCGCATCATAAAAGTCCGAAACGGCAATTTGCCATAGAGCAGGCGGAGGAAAAACGAGAAAGACATTATGCTGTACCGGATTTTTATCCCAGGAATTGTTGAGCTGCTCCTGGGTAATTTTTATCTGTACGGACTGATTGCTGCAACAATCTTCGTCCTGGATCTGCTCCATACCGGGATGTTGGGGAGCAGGGCCTCCCTCGTTTTCGCAACAGCATTCGGGTTGCTGTACAAGGTTAAATGCATACAGTTTTTGTCCGCAATAATGCAGATTGACCATCACGCCGGTAATGGCAATGAAGTAGAGGACAAACAACGGTATGGCAAAAACCCTTTTCATTAACGGGACGAAGATAGTTATTCATTATTAAAATAAGTATTAAAATTGCATCCAACTTCCGGCTGTTTTTATATGTCTTATTTTCTTTAATGCAGAAGACCCGGAAAAGCCCGCAGAAATAATTTTTATGACGGGTTGTTTTGAGATTCGAACTTTATTTATTAATCTTGAGCAAAATTTCGTTAGATGCAAAAGCGATTTACCCGAGTTGCAATAGCTTTTTTTATAGGTTCTATAATGGTATTTCAGGGTTGTAAAAAGGAAGACACCCTGGGTATTGATAATGATAAGATCATTCGAACGCCTTACTCCCTGTTTGCAGGCACGGATCAGGGTTGGTTAGTGAAGACGAATGATGCGGAGCGTTATACTGCCGTATTTCCTTCAGACGGATATGCCGCCGCCGCCCTGCTGACCTGTAAAACGAATTTATTGTTTGTAAAAAATAATGTGCATTTAAGTGAAAATGACGGTCAGAATTTTAACCCGGTATTTTATAAAGTGCGCAGGCAACCCTGGCAGGAAATGATTGTGAATGCGGAACAACAAGGCCGCATCTATATTACCAGCACGGAAGATCGGGGTATTTCCTATAGTGAAGATACCGGGAAAACCTGGATTCGTGATGATAACTGGGAAGAAAATCCTCCGCCGAATACCGAAGTAACCAGCTTTACGGTTACGGACGATGGTGCGGTATATGCTTTTTCCTATAAAAATTTCGTATTGTTTAAACGCGGCGGCGCGGGTGATGCCTGGACTACTGTAACCACTACAGGTATGTTCCCGCCGGAAGATGCCAAATATTTCATTACATCCAGCGGCAACAATCTATACCTGACCGATTATTCCGGAAAATATGATGTCTGGCACAGCGAGGACGGCGGTGCTACCTGGGCACGTTATTTCCGCAGCTTAATGCCTTACAGATCGCATTACAATACGGCTGCTGCGGCTCCAGGAGGTCCTTTATTAGTGGGTACCGATTCCTTCGGTGTTTTCCGTGCGGAAGGCAATATGATGGTGCCTGCAAGCGGCGGCCTGGATCAGGTTACCAGTGTATATCGGATTGTGGTGAAGAAAAATATTTATAAAAACGGTGCTATTCATGAATATGTATTTATGGCTACTAATAACGGCATCTACCGCAGCGAGGACAAAGGGTACAACTGGGATAAAATGACTTCCGGTGAATTTGATCGGAAATATACTTCATTATACTGATTTTATAAGTAAAAAGTCAGAATGTAAAATAGCAGGGCTGATGGAAATAAGATTTAGATCAATAGACGATACCTTTTTGACTTAGTGTCAAACGAATTAACAGATAAAAAATAAAGCCGCCTTAGGGTGGCTTTATTTTATTGTGCCTTGCGAATACAGTTATTATTAAAATTCAACAATACCTTACTCATGATCGCACTTTCAGCATACACTTTCCTGCGGATTTAAAGCGCTGAAAATTTCTGTCGTTGCTGGGCATGAGTTGCAATCGCTCTGTGCTGTAGTATCCGCTCAAATGCCTTCCGCAGCGGTTTTGCCGGCAGATAGTAATGGCTTGTGAAATTCCCTGCCGATTGCTGGGGATAAACCGTTAATTTTGCCCGGTATGCTAATCCAAATATAACTATGCAGTTTTTAGATTTTGAAAAACCATTGGAAGATTTATATAACCAATTGGAGAAAATTAAAGCGCTGGGAGAAAAAAACAATGTGGATATGACCGCCTCCGTCCGGGAGTTAGAGCAGTCGCTGGAAAAAACACGTGAACATATCTATACCAATCTCACGCCCTGGCAGCGGGTGCAGTTGAGCCGCCATCCGGAACGGCCCTATACAAATTTTTACATCAGCCGTATCTGCGATAAATTTACCGAGCTTTTCGGCGACCGGAATGTAAAAGATGACAAAGCCATTGTAGGTGGTTTTGCGGAAATAGACGGTCAGCCTGTTATGATTATGGGACAACAGAAAGGCACCAATACCAAAATGCGCCAACTGCGCAACTTCGGTATGGCTAATCCTGAAGGCTACCGTAAGGCGTTGCGCCTGATGAAGCTGGCGGAAAAATTTAACCGGCCCATCATTACCCTGATTGATACACCGGGTGCCTTCCCGGGTTTGGAGGCGGAAGAACGCGGACAAGGGGAAGCTATTGCACGCAATCTTTTTGAGATGGTAGGATTGAAAGTTCCGGTGATTTGTATTGTTATCGGCGAAGGCGCTTCCGGCGGGGCATTGGGCATTGGTATAGGCGACCGCGTAGTGATGCTGGAAAATACCTGGTACACCGTAATTTCCCCCGAAAACTGCTCCACGATTTTATGGCGAAGCTGGGATTATAAAGTGCAGGCGGCAGAACAACTGAGGCTGACCTCAAAAGATATGTCCGGTTTCGGACTGATAGACGATGTGCTGCCCGAACCCTTAGGCGGAGCGCATGCCCGTCCGGAGGAAATGGCAGCAACGGTAAAATCCTATATCCTGAAAACCATTGCCGAGCTGAAAAAAATCAATGCGGAGAAACGAATCGAACAAAGAATTGACAAGTTCTCCAAGATGGGATTTTATGAAGATTAATCGGCGCCGTTTTAATTCAAAATTAAAAAATAAAAATTCAAAAATAACCGGATCCATTGCTTTTTTCGCATTGCGGTATAATCTGTGAACAGCCATAATATTTGTGTAATCAGTAGGAGATTTTAAAACGAAGGTGATGCCGATAACCCAATCATTCGGAACAATAGCTTTTAACCCCGAAGGGGTTAAATATGAATAGCCCTGTACAAGCGCAGCGCAGTACAGAGATACAGTACAAGCGCAGTACAGGGATAATAAAAAACAAACAACATGAGTTATACATTTCAGGGAGCCGGCGTAGCTTTAGTAACACCTTTTCATCAGGATGAAAGCGTTGATTTTGACGCGCTCGGCAGGATTGTGGATCGGGTGATTGCCGGCGGTGTGGATTTCCTGGTGGCCTTAGGCACAACAGCGGAAACACCTACATTAAGCAAAGAAGAGAAAAAGCAGGTGTTGGAATTTATCATTCAGCATAATAATGGCCGAAAGCCCATCGTCGTGGGTATTGGCGGAAACAATACCCGCGAACTTATCGACACCCTGCATTATTATCCAATGCACCGGGTCGACGGTATCCTGAGTGTGGCGCCTTATTATAATAAACCCGGACAGGAAGGCATCTACCGGCATTTTAAAGCCTTAGCGGAAGCTACGGACAAACCCATTATCCTGTATAATGTACCCGGCCGCACTGTTACCAATATTTTACCCGAAACGGTCTTGCGTTTAGCCCGTGAATTTAGTCATATCGTGGCTGTTAAAGAAGCCAGCGGTAATATTCCGCAATGTATGGAATTAGTGAAAAATGCCCCGGAACATTTTGCCGTACTGAGTGGTGATGATAATCTGTTCCTGGCCCAGGTTGCAATCGGGATGAAAGGTGTTATATCCGTAGCCGTCAATTGTTATCCCCATGATTTTTGCAAGATGGTGCATCATGCCTTAAACAACGAAACAGAAGCAGCCCGTGCGCTGCATTATCAAATGCTGCATGCGGTTAATCTGTTGTTTGCAGAGGGCAATCCCACCGGCGTAAAAGCGGTGTTAGCCCATCAGGGTGTTAGCCAAAATGTACTAAGACTGCCTTTGATTCCTGCCAGCGAAACGCTGCAATCTGCTTTAGCTGCTGCTTATCAGGGACAATAGCTAATTATACATTCACAATATTTATCTTTTGTAAAAGCATGCAGATTGGTGTGATTGCAGGACTTTGATCAATACAATTGCTGACAATTTTCACAATAAAAAGTTCTGCGTAAAGTTTTACCCAAATATGCTTTTATTAATGGCAAATTGCAGCGGGGACAATTTTTCTTAGCATATACCTGTCAGTGCTTTTTAAGGATAAATGCCTTTTTCCACCTGAGAAAATCAAAGGCATAATTTCGCATTTCTTTTATGAGTAAGATTAACTTAGCGGGAGGTATTGATTCAACCTTATTTAAAGGATGCAGCCTTACCCGGTGTAAAACCTCATTTTTGATGATATTGCCTGAACCTGCAAAGATATGCTGATCTAAGAGTACATCACATAGCAATGAGCCCCTATGCGCCTCCAGCTTTTTATATGCAGCTTTTTCATCCCACACCGGGCTCATAATATCGGCTGTCCAATCATATACGGTATCTAAGGGCGCACTGATTATTTTTACGGAACAGGCATAAAAATTAATGAAACCGTTGTCGAAGGCCAATCCTAATCGGGGTGCCAATTCTTTAACCTCATTAATACGATAGGAGCCAAACAACATTAAATGTATTCTGATAGTAAAATCAGGAAAGCAAATCAGGAAATGTTTACCCCATGTTTTAAAATCAATAATTTTTTCTCCTAAAGCACTTGAAATATTTTCTTTGCTGTTTCCTGATACTTCGGTAACCTTTTTCCCGGCAAACAGTTGAACTTGTTCTTTGAGTATTACGATGGAGGGACCTTCGGGCATTGGGATTGTTTTTTTAAATTATTAATCGTCCGATATCAGGGTCTGAAGTTGTTATCTTTTTCAATATGGCGGAGCCTTTTTTAAGCGGAATTCCCTTATTGAAAATACTGCCTGCCGACTTAATCCTTTCTGCGGCATTCTTGATAGCAGATACTGTTGATATCGGATTTGTTGATGAAAGATTGGAGGTAAATGAGCTTGGTTTTTCAGGGCTGGGATCTTCAAAATCTGTATCTTCAAGAATAACATACCTGTCTTTAAAATAATATGCTCTTATGATATTATTCCAGCTCACTTCTTTCCCGGTTTGCTTATTTACACGCTTATATCGGATCCTGTCTAAAGCTTTACAGTCTAACAAATCAAAATCCGGACGGGTGTATTCTACTGCACTGTATAACTTTACCGGAATATTGACCGGCCCGGATCCTATTGCACCCATCCGGATTGCTTTCATGTGCTATCTTTTTTAACCAAAACTCTGAGTAATTTCTGCTAAAACTTCGACAATATATATGCCATAATATGGCGATTAACGTATTATTCGCACATGTTTTTATACCAGTGCTATAGCTTTCTACGACTTCAATTGTAAGGCTGCACGCCCGATGCAGCATAAGAGGGCCATGGCGGTTGGCATAAAACTGCAATATGGAATTGATACGTGCGTAACAGGAGGTATGGACTTTTCTGTTAAGGAACTGAAATTACTCATAACGGGTAATTCTTTCCTCATCTGCCCCGTTGAAGAAATACAAGTGTAAGCCAAAAAAGTATATTTCTTGTTCCAGGTATGCTATTGCCTTCCGAATCAAATTTATTACCGCTTACATCAGGTAGTAACAGCCGGTATTTGAATAAAAATCCGCAGCAGGTTAGTCTGTGCTTTTGAAAACTGGCAGGGTATTTGCCGTTATTTAGGATACAGCATGTATTCCGCATTAAAGTGTACTGCTGGATGTAAACCAAATTGTGCTCTAAAAATAAAGCCTGTATTTTATCTGAGCCAAAAGTAAACCTTTAATTGTAGCTGAAAAATAAAACTGTTTTTCAGAGGAGTTGTGAAGCCACACTAACTGCAATGCTTCTTGCTATTAAACAGTGCATTTAACCATTTAATTAATAAGGATTGTTATGAATGATATTTTAGTTTTTTCTCATTTACGCTGGAATTTTGTCTATCAAAGACCACAACATATTATGTCGGTTCTGGCAAAGCAACACCGTATCCTGTTTATAGAGGAAGAAATTTTTTCCGATCATACGGACGGGTATGCTATAACTTGTGTTGCTGATCATATCCATGTAATTCAACTTCATCTCCAAAAAGGCAATGATGCGGATATTACGGAAAGGAAACAAGCCCTGCTTGAGAGCATTATAGCTACGGAAAATATTGTTGATTACATAGCATGGTATTATACTCCTATGGCTTATGCTTTTTCCAGGCATCTGCATCCGCAGGTCATTGTTTATGACTGCATGGATGAGTTGTCTGCTTTTTTATTTGCACCGCCGGAACTGATAAAAAACGAAAAGGACTTGCTTCAGGCGGCGGATCTGGTTTTCACCGGAGGGTACAGTCTTTATGAAGCTAAAAAGAATCTTCATCCTGCTGTGTTTTGTATGCCCAGTAGTATTGACAAAAAGCATTTTGAAAATGCTCGTAAACCTTTAAAAGATCCGCCGGATCAGGCTGGTATCGGCTACCCCAGGTTAGGTTTTTTTGGCGTAATAGATGAGCGGTTTGATACGGCATTAATTAAAGAAGCTGCTCATAAAAAGCGTGACTGGCAATTTATATTTCTTGGCCCTGTAGTTAAAATAGATAAGCGTCAACTGCCTTATTTGCCGAACATCCATTATTTTGGAATGAAAAATTATCAGGAATTGCCAGCCTATCTCAGTAACTGGCAAATAGCCATATTGCCTTTTGCCATTAACGAAGCCACGAAATTTATCAGCCCTACAAAAACCCCGGAATACCTTGCAGCAGGAAAACCGGTAATAAGCACACCCATAAAAGACGTAGTGCGCAGTTATGGTGAAAAAGGTTTAGTAGCTATCGTACAAAATGCCGATGAATTTATTGAAGCGGGTTTAAAATTGTTGAGTCTCCGGGAAGATGAATGGTTATCTGAAGTAGATGGTTTTTTAAAAAACTTGTCATGGGAAAATACAGTCGCCATGATGATGCATTATGTAGAAAGTGTTCAATCAATTTGTAAAGAAAGCGTTTTATGATGTACGATTTTTTAATAGTGGGTTGTGGCTTTGCGGGTGCGGTACTTGCAGAGCGTCTTGCCTCCGTAAGTCATAAGAAAGTGCTGATTATTGATAAGCGAAACCATATTGCAGGTAATGCTTTCGATTATTATGACTCGCATGGTATATTGGTGCATAAATACGGCCCGCATATATTTCATACCAACTCCAGGGAGGTCTTTGAATATCTCGGAAAGTTTACCGAATGGCGCCCTTACGAGCATCATGTATTGGCCAGCGTGGAGGGGCAACTGGTTCCCGTACCGATAAATTTAAACACGATTAATGCATTATACGGTTTAAACCTTTCTTCATCGGGCTTTGAAGAATACCTGGCCTCAAAAGCAGAAAAAATATCACCGGTACGCACATCGGAAGATGTTGTGCTCAGCACAGTAGGGAAAGATCTTTACAGGAAGTTTTTTAAAGGTTATACCATTAAGCAATGGGGAATGGACCCTTCGGAGCTGGATGCTTCCGTAACAGCCCGAGTGCCGACAAGAACTAATAAAGACAACCGTTATTTTACGGACTCCTATCAGGCAATGCCTGCCGGAGGTTATACGCGGATGTTTACAAAAATGTTATCGCATCCAGGTATTCATATTATGCTCAATACGGATTTTAACGAGGTCAAAAACCTGATCACCGCAAAAGAAATTATTTATACCGGCCCGATAGACGCATTTTTTAATTATCGTTTTGGAAAATTACCATACAGGTCTGTACATTTCAGTTTCCAAACACTGGATCAGGAAGCTTATCAGTCATGTGGTACGGTTAATTACCCTATGAGTAATCTTTATACCCGTATTACGGAGTTTAAAAAACTTACGGGTCAGTCTCACCCAAAAACTACTATTGTTTTTGAATACCCGACGGATTGCGGAGATCCTTATTACCCCGTTCCACGGAAAGAAAATAAAGCCTTATATAATCAGTACAAAAATCTGGGTGAAACACTTCCTCATGTATATTTTACCGGGAGATTAGGAACGTACAAATACTATAACATGGATCAAATTGTAGCCCAATCGCTGGCCTTGTTTAAAAGCATTATCAAAACGGGAAAATCTTCAAATGGTTTATTGGGGAAAAATATTCCGGCAAAAGAAGATACTGTATGAAGAGCCCGTTTTCTTCTTTCTGGATGGCGGGTTATGAATGCAGCGATCAGCTAAACCGTTCGGGCAACAGGGTTGATTTATATGAAGCTACCGGACACCTTGCCTGTATAGAAGAAGATTATGAACTAATTAATGCTTTGGATATGGCTACAGTGCGGGAAGGCTTGCAATGGAGTCGTGTAGAATACCGGCCGTATTGTTATGACTGGTCGGGGGTGAAAAAAATTATTGAGGCGGCAGATAAAAAAAACAAACAGGTGCTTTGGGATTTGTGCCATTTCGGCTATCCTGATGATCTCAGCCCGTTGCATCCCCAGTTTTGCAATCGGTTCGTGGCATTCTCAGTAGCTTTCGTTCAAATGTACCGAGACCTCCATCCGGATGATGTTTTAATTGTTACTCCAATAAATGAAGTCAGCTTTATCTCCTGGCTGGGTGGTGAAAGCGGCGCTACCTTACCTTATACCAAAAATTATGGCTGGGAAGTAAAGTACAAGCTCGCTCAGGCCTATATACAGGCCGTTAAGAGCATGAAAAATTTAGATAGCCGTTTACTGATTCTTACTACGGAACCGTTGATAAATATTATACCGGACGACATGGAGAATGAATCGCTGGTGATAGCTGCCCGGGAAAAAAATGAAGAACAGTTTCAGGTAATGGATATGCTGACCGGAAAGCTTTGTCCCGAGCTGGAAGGAGATCCCTCGCTCCCGGATATTATTGGCTGTAATTACTATTCGCATAATCAATGGTTCTATCCTTCCGAAAAACAGGCAGATTGGAAGCAGGCCGCTCATATAAACGGTTATAAAAGCCTATCCCTGTTATGTCACAGAGTGATTGAACGATACGGACGGCCTGTTGGTATCACCGAAACGAGTTTTAATGGAATTGGAAAAAGTCAGTGGATAAGTCTTATTACTGATGAATGCGCAAAGATGTTGTTGGAAGGACAGAAATTATGGGGAGTGTGTATTTACCCGGTACTCAACCGGCCGGACTGGGATTTCCCTGATTACTGGCACGATTCCGGTATCTGGGAGGTGAATCCCTATAATTTCCGGAGAACCTTACAGGAAGAGTATGCTGAAACCATCAAAAAATGTATAAGAAAGCTAACAAATATTCAACAACATAAGCCTGCTTTATCCCTATTGCCTGATAAGCGTTTTGGATAAATACCGGCATCTTTCACCGTATGATAAAGCGAATTTTATTTTCTAAATATTCATTCAGCCGCTATCAAAAATGAATAAACGCCTATCTTTGAGCAGATAAATCTCCGGTAGTAAAAATGTTCATACATTTTTACTACCGGCGGCAATCAATATCCTCAATGAAGCATCTGCTGAAATATACTGCTCTGTTGTTGTTCCTTTGCTGGCTGCCGGCCTGCAAGGACAGCGGGTCGCCCAAGTCAATTACTACCTTGTTTTTAATCAGTCTGAATAAAAATGACATGGTTACCGCACGAAATATTTCCACGAAAAATACACAGGATGTTTTAAAGATTTGGGAAAAACTTGCCGATGGCCAGTTTACCGAAGAGCAACTGAACAAACGTGCTGAAAATTTTAAAGTAGAGGTTTCCCGCGTAAAGCAAAGTTCCGATTCTATAGCCTGGGTACAGTTTAAAACACAGCCCCGTATCTTGCCTTTTGAAGAACTCCGCCTGCTGAAATTTACCGATAAAACCGGGCGGGATCGCTGGAAAGTGGATATTTCCACGCTGGATTTACTGGAGAGCGATAGTAATTTTGACACAGCGCCAACCGGCGACGGTCAGCTCCATCCCGAACCGGACAGCACGGCAGCGCCGGAATAATTTTCAAAATGTTACTGTCTTTTTAGGTACTAACCCCTAAATTTGCGAATATTTTTTTATCCCAAAACAGTATCTACAATATTATGCCTTATTTATTCACTTCGGAATCCGTATCCGAAGGGCATCCCGATAAAGTTGCCGATCAGATTTCCGATGCGCTGATTGATAATTTTCTGGCTTTCGATAAAAATGCAAAGGTGGCCTGCGAAACTTTGGTTACCACCGGGCAGGTCATTCTTGCCGGTGAAGTAAAATCCACTGCATATTTAGACGTGCAGGATATCGCCCGGAAGGTCATTGAAAAGATCGGCTACACCAAAAGCGAATATATGTTTGAAGCCAAATCCTGCGGGGTGATGTCGGCTATTCACGAACAGTCGGCTGATATCAACCAGGGCGTAGTGCGGAAAAAAAAGGAAGATCAGGGTGCCGGCGATCAGGGCATGATGTTTGGCTATGCCACCAATGAAACCGATAATTATATGCCGCTGGCATTAGACCTGGCTCATGCGCTCCTGATCGAGTTGGCCGCATTGCGGAGAGAAAACAAACAGATACAATACCTGGCTCCCGATGCTAAATCGCAGGTTACTATTGAATACGACGATAATAATAAACCCGTTCGTATTGATACCATCGTCATCTCTACCCAGCATGATAATTTTATTCAGCCAAAATCAGATAAGATTAATGATGTAAAGAAGGCGGACAAGGAAATGTTAGACATCATCTACAGAGATATCACCGGCATTCTTATTCCGAGGGTGATGAAAAAATACCCCAAGTACCGCCATCTGTTCAATGATAAAATCAAGTATTATATCAATCCTACCGGTAAATTTGTGATTGGCGGCCCGCATGGCGATACCGGTCTTACCGGACGTAAGATTATCGTGGATACCTATGGCGGAAAAGGAGCGCACGGAGGGGGCGCATTCAGCGGAAAGGACCCTTCAAAAGTGGATCGTTCGGCCGCTTACGCCACCCGTCATATTGCCAAAAATTTAGTAGCTGCCGGTCTCTGTGATGAAGTATTGGTGCAGGTTTCCTATGCTATCGGTCTGGCTTATCCTACTTCCATTCATGTCAATACTTTTGGAAGCGCCAAAGTCGGTATGACGGATGGCGAAATCGGCGCTAAAGTTGCGGAGCTTTTCGATATGCGACCCTTTTTTATAGAAAAAAGATTAAAGCTGCGTAATCCTATTTACAGCGAAACTGCAGCCTACGGGCATTTCGGCAGAAAAAATGAAACGGTAAACAAAACATTTATTTCTCCCGAAGGCAAACAAAAAAGCATGCAGGTAGAATTGTTTACCTGGGAAAAGTTAGACAGCGTAGGCAAAGTGAAAAAGGCTTTCGGGCTTTAGTAATGTTAAGTCAAAAGTCAAAAGTCAAAATGTAAAACAGACCGCCGTGGTTGGTGTCTTCACCGACCACATATCGCCTGGTGATGTAAAAAGTTGAAATACGCCCTTGTTGTCGTATGGCTTTCAATAATTTTCCGCCGCCGTGGTTGGTGTCCTCACCGACCACATATAGTCTGGTGATGTAAAAAGTTGAAATACGCACTCATTGTCGTATAACTTTCAATTATTTTCTACTTTCACTATAATTAAAAATCACTTCTTGTGAAAGCGTTACTTTTTCTATTCTCAATAGCACTATTATTTCCTTTGTCGCATGGACATGCGCAGGATAATTATTTTCAACAGCGTGTTGATACCCGCCTGCAGGTGCGATTGGATGATACCAGCCATTTTTTGCACGGATACGAGGAACTGGATTATTACAATAATGCACCCGATACGCTGCACTATATTTACTTTCATCTTTGGCCGAATGCATATAAAAACGACCGTACCGCTTATGTAAAGCAAGCCGTGGAAAACGGCGATACGAAATTTTATTTTTCCAAAGAAAAAGACCGGGGCTATATAGACAGCCTTCGTTTTGAGGTGAACGGTACTCCTGCCGGCACGGCTGCCACCGATCATATTGACATCGTCAAACTCATGCTGCCGCAACCTTTACCGCCGGGCAGATCCGTTCATATCACCACACCCTTCCGGGTAAAAATTCCCTATACCTTTTCCAGGATGGGGCATGTAGGACAGTCTTACCAGGTATCCCAGTGGTTCCCCAAGCCGGCGGTGTATGATCGCAAGGGCTGGCATCCGATTCCCTATTTGGATCAGGGTGAATTTTACAGCGAATACGGCAGCTATGATGTGCAGATTACCCTTCCGAAAAATTATATTGTAATGGCCACGGGCAATTTGGAAAATGAGGAGGAACTGCAATGGCTGGATTCCTTATCCAAAGCTCCTTTACCTCCGGATACGCTGTACGCGCATTCCACGCCGCCATCTTCTCCCGAAACAAAAACATTGCATTATATCGAGAACAATATCCACGATTTTGCCTGGTTTGCAGACAAAACCTGGGTGGTACGAAAAGATACGGTAAGTACGCCGGATAGGATCACTTATGATATTGTAACGGAGCAAAATCATCCGATGCCCGAATCCGGAAGTTCCGCTCTTCCCGCGCTCCACAGCCGTAAAGACACCATACATAATTCCTATCCTGTAACGGTAACAGCATATACCGCCTTTTTTCCAAAAGATCAGCATAACTGGCGCAATGCAACCCGTTCTTTAGTGATTACGGTGAAAGAGCTGAGCAAAAGAGTAGGTCCTTATCCGTATAAAACCATTAAAGCCGTTGAAGGCAGTCTCTCTGCAGGCGGCGGCATGGAATACCCGACAGTAACGGTTATTGCTCCGGGCTATACGGAAGCCGTGAACCATGAGGTCATCGTGCATGAAGCCGGACACAACTGGTTTTATGGAATCTTAGGCAGTAATGAGCGCGATCACCCCTGGATGGACGAAGGCATTAACAGCTATTATGAAAAAATCATTACCCGCCTGAAACATGAAGAGCCGGAGATTCCCGATTCCACAAAAAACCTGAAGCTGCAGGACGGCCAGGTGGTATTAAAGGTCGGCAGAGCTATAGAAAGCTTAGCTTTTACCTATCCGATGAGTGTCCGGGAAGACATGCCTGCGGGGGCAAAATCAGATACTTTCCGTTCCGTTAATTACGGAGGTGATGTGTATGAAAAAACACCTTACCTGATGCGCTGGCTGCGCAGTTATATGGGAGCGGAGCATTTCGAGGCTGCTATGAAAGACTATTACCGGCAGTGGAAATTTAAGCATCCCTATCCTGATGACTTTCAGAAAATATTTCAACAGCATTCCGCTAAAAATTTAGACTGGTTCTTTAATGATGTATTGAACAGCAGCAAGCCGATAAATTTTGCCCTGAAAAAAATAAGCCGGCAAAACGAAGGCATTCGTGTGGAGCTGCGTAATAAAACAGGCATCCGAGCCGCCGTTCCTGTTTATTGCATCCAGGAAAATAATGATACACTCACCGCCCTGACAGCGCCTTTCAGTGATACGGCATCGGTATATTTCCCTGCTGTGTCAAGCTACAAAAAAATAATTATCGCCCCCGAAATTCCCGATTACGATTTACGCAATAACAGCTCTGACCGGCAATTTAAAGTAAAACCATTTGCGGGTCTGAACATTGACGAAGTGCGCAGAAACTGGGTGATGCCTTCATTGGGATATAATTATTACGATGGATTTATGCTGGGTATTTTATGGCATAATCTAAGCGTTCCCCAAAACAAACTGCAGTATGTGATTGCACCGATGTTTGCCTTTGGCAGTAAAACCATCGCCGGAAACGGTAGTATAGGATATACCTCCTATTTCGATAAAGGCTGGCTGCATGATATCCACTGGAATGTGGAGGGCCGAACGTATTCCTATAACAAAAGCAATTTGAATATTGATCATTATATGCATTCCCGGTATATCAGGATTGCGCCGGAAATCATCTTCAATATCCGCCGGCCTTATGCCAGGAGCAAAACGGAGCGAAGTTTGTCGTTAAAAGCATACTGGATCAGCGAATCACAAATGACCTTTAACCAGGATCCGGTGGACAGCCTGTACCGCCCTTCCGAGAATGGTGTTGAAAATCATCTTTACGGGCGGCTGCGTTATATGCATAACCATCAGAGTACATTTAATCCCTTCCGTTACACCTTTGAAGCGCAGGCCGGAAAAGACTTTGCAAAGATCACCGCCGAAGGTCATTTGAAAGTGGATTATTTTGCCAAAGGCAAGGCGCTCTATCTGCGTGCATTCGGCGGCAAGTTTATTAATCTTGCAGCCAATCAATATACCACATCGCGTTACTGGCTGACGACCACTTATACGGGAGCCAATGATTATTTATATGAAGGCGCTTATTTTGGCCGTAATGAAACACAGGGATTTGTTGCGCAGCAGATCGCCATTCGGGAAGGTGGCTTTAAATACCGTACCGCTCAATATGCTAACCCCATCGGCCTTTCCGATGATTGGTTGTTTGCTTTAAATGTATCGACTGATCTGCCTTTAGGGAAAATTCCTTTACGGGCTTATGCCGGTGTGGCTACTTTTTCCGATGCTGCCAAACTTAATCCCAGCGGCGCCAAAATACTTTTTGAAAGCGGGTTGGAATTGTATTTGAGCAATTACCTTTCCGTGTATGTGCCGGTGTTTATGAGTAAAGATTACCAGGAATATTCCGAATCGGTTTTAGGGAAAAATGCTTTCCTGAAGTCCATCTCTTTCTCCATACACTTAGAGCAGATAGACTGGCTTAACCTGCCGGGATTGGTCTTTTGGAAATTATAAAGCCGGTGATGCCGGAGTAAGGTGAAATATTTTCAGGGAAATAAATTCGGTTTGGCAGCCGGCTCCCGCTTCAGTTTTCGCTCCACCCAAAAGGTAGCAAAAGGCACTAATGATGCCAGGAAAAGTACAAAGGCTTTTCCGAAATTCCATTTGTAGCTGCGCCAGGCGATACCCAGTAAAATACCATAAGTGATAAACAAAATACCGTGCGCCATGCCGGTCCAGTACGAAATCTTTTCCCAGCCTAAAGTATATTTCAGCGGCATGGTGATACAGAATAACAATACACAGGAAATGCCCTCCAGCAAGGCAACGGTACAAAAACGATTCAGCAGTTTATTATCCATATAATTTATAGTACGAAAGCGATAAAGATAAGACCTAAATCCGGGAGGAATGATCTTGTTCTGTATAAATGCCGGCTCTTTGGAAGGAATTGACAATGCAATGACAGAGGAGGGGAAATGGAGAATGAAGAATGGAGAATGAAGAATGAAAAATGAAGAATGAAAAATGAAGAATGAAAAATAAGGATGTTTTTGGATGTAGGTCAAACGCACTGCGTTTGACAAATGCGTTTGACAAATTTTAGATAAAGCAGATTTTATATTCTGTATTTATGTTCAAGGCTTGCAAATCCATTTTGCCTGTACTCCGAAATTATAAAAATGGAAAAGCGATTTTATTGCTCATAATTTAGTTGTTTTCTGTAAATTTGTTGTACCGTTAAAAGTTTCTTTTTATGAAAGCCAAAGTTTTAGTCTCCCCCAAAAAAGAACGTGCTGTGCGTACTGCTTCGAAAAAATCAGCAGCAGAGAACTCTTTTTACGAATGGCAGAATGTAGGTCAAACGCACTGCGTTTGACAAATAAACAGGTGTACTGCGTTTGACAAATGCGTTTGGCAAACAGGCGTGTCGCATTTGACCAATAGCATGTCAAAGGCGATGCCTTTGACATGCACAGCCACACCCACACCGTGTTCAAATCAAAGATTGCTCTGATATCCCTATCTTTACCAGCGGGAATACCAGCAGATGATGATGTACAAATTTTCCCGTTTCTAAAATCAATAGCGGAATCCGATGTTTAAACGCCTGCTTCTTTTTACCTGTTGCCTGCTATGCTCCGCAGGGCTTGCAGCCGCACAGGGTAAAAAACAAATCACGATGGATGATTTGTATAAAAATCAAACTTTTTCCGTAAAAAGTGTTCCCGGCTTCAATACCATGAACGACGGACTGCATTATACCCAGACGGATGAGGAGGGGAAAGCGACACAGATCAATACTTATAAGCTCTCTGATGGTACTAAGGTAAAAACCCTGTTTGATAACAGCCGGCAACTATTTGAAGGCCGGAAGATTGCCATAAGCGATTATGCATTTTCTTCCGATGAACAAAAAATGCTGTTGTTTGAAGAAGGTGAACATGTTTATCGCCGCTCCGTTTTATATCGCGTATATGTTTTTGACCTGCAAACACAGGAACTGCATTTATTGGATACGGAAAAGGTGCTTCATGCCCTGTTTAATCCGGCAGGCAGCAAGGTAGCTTTTGTGAAAGACAACAACCTTTTTGTAAAAGATTTAAGCTCCGGAACAACAACGCGGATTACAACTGATGGTAAGAAAAATGCTGTAATTAACGGTAACTGCGACTGGGTTTATGAAGAGGAATTTGAATTTACCCGCGCCTTCGACTGGTCGCCGGATGGCCGCTATATTGCCTATTACCGCTTCGATGAAAGCAAGGTGAAGGAATATACCATCCCTATGTGCGACAGCGCGAACTACCCCCGTTTATACACCTACAAATATCCCAAAGCGGGAGAAGATAATTCCGTTGTAACAATTCATTTTTATAATGTAGAAAAAGGCACGAAAACGAATGCGGAAATTCCCGTACCTCAAAACGATTATATTCCCCGGATCAAATGGACACCGGAAAATAAACTGTGTATTTTTTATCTGAACCGCCATCAGAATGCGTTAAAGCTTTATTTGAGCAACCCGGCCGGAAGCGGCGACTACCAGGTGATCTACACCGAAACCAACCCTTATTTTATTAAGATCAACGATAACCTGCATTTTCTGCCCGGACAGGATGCTTTCCTCTTTACTTCGGAACAAAGCGGCTTTAATCATTTGTATCTTTATGACTGGTCGAAAAAATCACTTACTCAACTTACGGAAGGCAGTTGGGAAGTGGATGAGCTAAGCGGTGTGGATATGCAAACGCGGGAAGCTTATTTTACCGCCGGTATGCAGTCGCCTTTGGAGCGGAAGCTGTACCGGGTCGGCTTAGACACTAAAAAAATCGAATGTCTTACGCCGGAGGACGGCTGGCATTCCATCACGGTATGTAACGGTTTGCAATATTTTTTAGATCGCCACAGCCGTATCCAGGATGTGCCGGTCTATACTTTATTAGACAAAAACGGGAAGCCGGTGCGTACGTTGGAAGATAATACCCGTTTGAAGAAAACCTTACAGCATTATAACATAGGTACGGTTACCATGCGGCAGTTCCCCGGTGACGATGGTGCGTCGCTCAACGGCTGGATGATTACACCGCCCGGGTTCGACAGCAACCGGAAATATCCTGTACTGATGTATCAGTACAGCGGCCCCGGATCGCAGGAAGTGAAAGATTATTTTCCGGTGGGCAATTATTTCTGGCATCAGATGATGGCGCAGAAAGGCTATATCATTGTATGTGTGGATGGCACCGGCACGGGTGGCCGTGGTGAGGCATTTGAAAAGAAAACCTATTTGCAGCTCGGTAATTTAGAGAGTAATGACCAGATTGCCATAGCCAGATACCTGTCCCGGCAAACTTATGTAAATAAAGACCGGATCGGCATCTGGGGCTGGAGTTACGGCGGATTTATGAGCAGCACCTGTTTGCTGAAAGGCGCATCCGTTTTCAAAGCTGCCGTAGCCGTGGCGCCGGTAACCAACTGGAGGTTTTACGACAATATTTATACCGAACGCTATATGCGTACTCCGCAGGAAAATGCCGAAGGCTATGACCAGAATGCGCCGGAAAAGATGGCGGATCAGTTGAAGGGTAAATTCTTATTGATTCATGGTACGGCAGACGACAATGTCCATTTTCAAAATTCCGTAGTACTGACCAAAAACCTGATTGATGCCGGAAAGCAGTTTGAGTCGGAATATTATCCCGACAAAAATCATAGTATCTATGGCGGCAATACCCGCCGGCAATTGTTTGAACGGATGACGGCTTTTATTGAGCAAAATCTGTAATCGGCGCTAAGACTAATATAATCGCTTTGTCGGGAAACCTTTGCCGGTAGCAGGGTCGAGTCGCATCAGGTACAGTACATTTCCTTTTTTGTCCTTTTTTTGCCCTATAGCCTGCTCAATCATGACTCCCATAAGCCCGAACATGATCATTGTAGAACCATCATTCCTTACATATCCTTTCCCGATTTCTTTAAAATAAAAGTCTCCGTTGTCTTGGGTCATCTCTAAGAGACCCGCTGAAGTTTTTAGGTACCATCGGCTTCCGTTATACACGGCGAAGCAGTCCGTTTTATCTAAGTTCCGGTCTTTCTTACCATTTGCTACGGTATAAAAGTAGCTCATCTTTCCATAGTCCGTCCGGTAATCTTTCTGGACAAATACCGTGTCTCCGGGTGTATTATTGATAAATTGTTCAAAAGTATAGTATATGCCTTTTTGGGCTGGGTTATTATAGACAGGATAGTTCTGGTATTCCTGTTGCATGTTGTTCCTTATTGTTTCAGCAGATTGAGGCGGTATGGCAATAAAACCCGTATCGGCAGCAGATGCCAAGATACATGTCGTCAGGGTGGATGCGGCTAATTGTTGTAATCCTTTTGTAACATCCCAGCCACTGCCGGTTTCATTGAGTTCATCAATTGCCCGGCAGGCCGTGTATTGATTATTTTCTCCCAGATAAAAAATCATTCTCAGATAGCATGTGCCGATTTCTGAGGAATGAGAAGGCCGGTCTTCAATCATAAAATCACGTACAACAATCAGCAATTCTTTATTCCCTTTCTCCGAAGCATGAGCTGTTACCCGTGTAGCAAATTGTTGCAATAATTCTTTCATGCCGCCCGCCGGATGCAGGATTTGTTTTTTATTGAAAGGTCCGACTTTCAAATATCCGATATCGTCTTTATGTTTTCTGACATCAAGTACTGTCACTTTGTTGAAAGCGCAGTAAGCCGTAGCAGTATGGGTAACTTGCGGCGTAAATGCTGTTTGGGAAAAACAGGGAAAGGTCAGTATGCCAAAACTGATCAGGGAAATAATGCTTAACAGGGAAATTTTCATACCGCTTCAAAATTAGTCCATTTGAAGTTCAGGATAATACTTCCGGGCCGTATTTCAATTTTCGCCGGTCGGCGAGGATACCAATCGGGATCCCGCCGTGGTCGGTGTCTTCACTGACCACATGTAGCCCGGCAATGTAAAAAGTTGAAATGCACCCTGCTTTTGTGAAGTTTTTGTATTTTTACCCCAATGACTTACCAGGATATTTTTACCATCTTCAGTGCTGCATTAAAATGGATACCGGAATGAAACACAGCTTTGCAATGACAGGTCTGTTGCTGTATTTTAAGGAGATTATAAATGCAATGTATAGCTGAAATACGGAATAAAATCCGGTCATGAATTAATTTTGTCAACTCAAATTATTTGATAATTCTCCATGCCACTTACACAACTTCGTAATTACGCACAAGGCCAATGGGTTCCCGGAACGGAAGGAACCGAAACTTTATACCATGCCATTACCGGCGAACCGATATATACCGCCGGCAGCAAAGGCCTGGATTTCGGCGCGATGATGCAATATGCCCGCAATAAAGGCGCAGCACTTCGCAATATGACTTTTCATGAAAGAGGCAGGATGCTGAAAAATCTGGCCTTATATCTTTTGGAGCGTAAGGAAAAATACTATGCCATCAGCGCTTATACCGGCGCCACCCGCGCCGATAGCTGGGTGGATATTGAAGGCGGTATCGGCAACCTGTTTGCCAATGCATCGCTGCGCCGGCAGTTCCCCGATGAATGCTATTATGTGGACGGCGATGCCGTGCCGCTTTCCCAAAACGGTACTTTTATGGGGCATCATATCATGGTGCCGAAGCGAGGCGTGGCCATACATATCAATGCTTTCAACTTTCCCGTATGGGGCATGTTGGAAAAGGTTGCGGTGAATTTTCTCGCCGGTGTACCGGCAATTGTAAAACCGGCTACGCTCACTTCCTTCCTTACCGAAGCGGTAGTGGAGGATATTATTGCATCCCGTCTTTTGCCCGAAGGCGCTTTACAACTGATTTGCGGCTCTGCACGCGGTATCCTGGATTACCTGCAGAACGGAGATGTCGTAACCTTTACGGGCTCTGCTTCCACCGGTAAGATGTTGAAAGCCCATCCGCGTTTGATTGAAGAAAGCGTGCCTTTCAATATGGAAGCCGATTCGCTGAACTGTTGCGTATTGGGCAGCGATGTGACCACGGACATGCCCGAATTTGATATTTTCATTAAAGAAGTAGCCAGGGAAATCACGACCAAAGCCGGGCAAAAATGTACGGCCATCCGCAGGATTATTGTTCCGGAAGAAAAGATGGAAGATGTGCAGATTGCTTTAGGAAAAAGATTGTCTGCAACAAAAATCGGTGATCCTTCGGTGGAAGGTGTACGCATGGGATCATTAGCCGGTCTGGTTCAAAAGAAAGAAGTGTTAGAGAAAATTGCCGGGTTACAGGAATCGCAGGTGATTGTGATCGGCGATTTGCTGAATTATGAAATTGTGGGTGCAGATAAGGAAAAAGGCGCTTTCCTGCCACCGGTGGTTTTTAGAAATGATCTGCCCTTTAAATATACCGATGTGCACGAGGTAGAAGTCTTCGGGCCGGTAAGTACTTTAATGCCTTATAAAAATTCAGAGGAGGCTATTGAACTGGCTAAGATGGGTAAGGGTTCCTTGGTGAGTTCCATTATTACCAATGACCCGAAAATTGCCCGTAATTATACTTTGGAAGCCGCTACTGCGCATGGAAGAGTTTTAGTATTGAACCAGGAATGTGCCAGGGAAAGTACCGGGCATGGTTCGCCGATGCCGATGCTGGTTCACGGCGGCCCCGGACGTGCGGGCGGGGGAGAAGAGATGGGCGGCAAACGCGGTGTATTACATTATATGCAGCGCACGGCCATCCAGGGTTCGCCAACGATGATTACGGCGGTTACCAATGTATATCAGCAGGGTGCGAAAGGAAATATTACAGACATTCATCCTTTCAAAAAATATTTTGAGGACTTGCAGATAGGCGATCAGTTGATTACCGAAAGCCGGGAGATTACCTCTGAAGATATTGACAAGTTTGCAACACTGAGCGGCGATAATTTTTATGCGCATAAGGTGGAAACCGATTTTGCCGGCACGATGTTTGACCGGCAGGTGGCGCATGGCTATTTTGTAATGAGTCTTGCCGCCGGTTTGTTTGTGGACAGCTATGATAAAAATCCGGTGTTGCTGAATTACGGTATTGACGAGTTGCGTTTTACCAAGCCCGTTTATCCCGGAGCGAAGATTCACATACGCTTTACCTGTAAGCAGAAATTACCCAATGATGTTACCGAAAATCCTGATGAGCCAAAAACGCTCATCAGGCGCGGTATTGTAAAATGGTTGGTGGAGATGTTAGACGATACCGATGAACCTTTGGTAGGTTTGGCTACGATACTGACGATGGTGGAAAGGAAGAATGGCTGATGGGCGAATAGCTTGAAGCGCTTCCGTTCTGTGGAATGTACAATTCCGTAGTAATAAAGAAAATGGATGTGCAATTTGAAGAAAGGGAAGCAGATGTTTATGCTGTTTCCCTTTTTTGGTTCGGAGTGTGCTGTACTAACATCCCGAACAGTTGGTTTATTTTCTATTACTGCCGAATGACAATAGGCTTAGTGTACCTTCTATCCGGAATTCCCAGACAATTTATTTATTCGGAAAAACCTATAAGGTTTCCAAAACCTTATAGGTTTTTCCGGCACTATTACCCTCCATATTGTTCATAAGCTGCTTCATAAATTTGCCGAAGCTGTGTGGCTAAGGATGCCGGTTTCAATACCTTTATTTTATCGCCCAACGAAAGCAGCTCCATGACCAAATCGTGGGTGATGAACAGCTTTAGTCTGATGCGCAGTTCTTCCTCATTATCTATAAGGATTTGCTGGCTGTCGTGCAGGGGCAGCGATTTAATATACTTGCCCTGAAAAGGATCGAAAGACAGCACGATATCATGCGGCTCTTTGCTGTTAGGGCTTACGATGCCGAAGCAGTAACGGTAGCGCTGCTCGATAAGCTGCAGGTCTGCGGCCTTGTATTTTTTCTTAGTGATATCCAGATCCGAAAGCCGGTCTAAAGCAAAACTTTTTACCCGCTCATCTTTACTGTCTTTAGCGATAAGATACCAGCGGTTGCGAAATTCTTTAAGTAAATAGGGTTCCACCTTTCGTTGCGTAACGGCAGGAGACTCCCAGAATTTTTCATACAAGCATGTCACGACATATCGGTTGCGGATAGCGTGGAGCAAGCCGTACAGGTTTTCCGTGCCCCGCGGGCGACGGTTTTCAGTATGCACAAAAGGCGCGATATCCTGAGCGATACCTAAGGAGTTGAACACATCAAATGCCTCCATCATCCGCAGGAAGGAAGCATTGCCCATTTCCTCATCGCTGATGAAATAGCCTTTTTCTTTTTTGTCGTATTGAATATCGAATCCGAACAGTTTATAAATCTCTCTGAAATCTCTTTGCAGGGTACGTTTGGAATAGCCGATCTGCATACCTTCACCCATAAACTGCAATTGGTATTCTATATAACTTTTCAGCTCCTCGTAGGTGCTGTAAGGCTTTTGCCGTATTTTGTTTACGATGAGGGAATAACGGGAGACGTAGCCGAGCTTGGACATGATTGAAATTGATTTACAGCAAAATTAATTTTAATTAGCGACAAAGTATGTCGCGATAAATAATATTTTTCGCCACAAATTATTTTACCATAGAAATACACGGAGTGTAAAAAGTTGTAAATTTGGAAACACTCTAAACATTTCGGAATGATGAAAACAGATGCACAAACGCTCCATAAAAAAATAGCGCTTATTCAATGGCTTTCCACTCTGGAAGATGATGTTGTTATTGACAAATTAATTCAATTTAGAAAAAGTGAGACTGCTGACTGGTGGAGCGCTGTTTCCGATGAAGAAAAGGCATCTGTTGAGCAGGGAATAGCAGATGTCCGCAATAAAAAATTAAGCGCTCATTCCACTGCCCGGAAACTGTATGAAAAGTGGCTATAAAATTCTTGTATTCGTTTTGAAATTCAATACAATGTATTACCGGGTTCAAGACGATACTGTTGAGATATTATCCTTCTTCTCTAATCGCCAAAACCCAGGCAAAAGTAAAACAGATAAGTGAACCCGATTTGCGCTGTTGTAACGAAAAAATTGAAGAATAATAAAAAGGGCTACTCTATCTTATATTTTTAGGCCAGACAATATTTTTCAATATCTCTTTTAGCTTTTTCTGCACCGTCGCCCAAGTTCGCCGTATTTTCCAAATGGTCGTTCGATGTTTCTCTGACTACATCGCAGCGGACTGAATGCTTTGAATGAAAAGGGAACACTAACGCCATAATTCTGTGGTAACTTTCGCGAACGAAACCTATAAGGTTTTGGAAACCTTATAGGTTTTTTCCTGCTGATTTAAAAATAAGCAAAAGCCGGTTTTTTCCGGAAAATTCTTCTGCCGCGGTGGGTGTCCCCACCCACCGCAACCAAAGCTCTTTATGTGGTGGGTGAAGACACCCACCACGGCGGAGGCGAGCCGGGAAAAAACATCGTGTTTTGTTTTCTGTATTTATTGCCTAAGGCAATAGCATAAAAACTGCGAAACTAAAAGTTTCGCAGAGCGGGCTTCCATAAATTCTATTTTACTGCAAAGAAAACTATATCCTGCGCCAAAGTATGTCGCGATGGAAAAGAATTAAAACATTTTGAATTATTGACAACAATATGAATTAGCTCATTCTTCCAATTTTATTCTAAAGCAATCTGTTCTGTTTTATTCTATCCTTATTAATCTTATAAAACCGTTTTTTCATTTTATCGTTTGAAAGGAATTGATAATCAATTTTCATTTCTAACCACACATCATCTATACAAAGAATATCCTGCCAGGGTATATGCCCATGAAAAACGATACAGTGCATCGTGTGGCAGAAATGTAGTTTTACTAAGGGGTCAGCGCTGTTCGGAGCATACCAGTTGTATTCGTTCCAGTTGTCTTCCAGCAAGCCTCTGTCATCTTCATCCGTAAATAAAGACCAGGCATTGTATTCCCAAATCGGATCGCCACATTCCACACCATAGCGGGCGTTGCACTCACGGTCATTTGAAAATAATGACAAACAGGTATCATAGTTGAAGTCGTCAATATCGCGTTGCAGACACAAGGTGTTCAAATGTAGTTTCAGTTTATCATACAAGGCGATAAATCTTTTTTCCTCGTTACGCAACTTTTCATTCAATGCCTTGATGAAGCGCACATCTTTTTCTGAAAACTCGTGTTTCCAATGCTGCACTGATGTTTTTTCTGTTGCCATTTTTTATTTTTAAAGACAAAATTATCAATGGAATACGCCAAACCATGTCGCGCTACAAACAGCATAAAAATATTTTTTGAAATTTCTGCGGGTAATAAAACAGTTAGAGCCTGTTTAAAATTTATTCAATAAAAGTTTTATAGCGGATAATTTGACCATTTCTTCAGAGGATTCCATTAATAGCTCGTAGTTTCTGCAAAGCCTTCTGTCGTTGTCGAACCAGGAAAAAGTT
>Ga0206106_100374_pt1 | contig 42787 bp, 27 predicted proteins | sample 1B1ome_FD_148677 | JGI IMG/M metagenome (GOLD analysis project Ga0206106, IMG submission 148677) | Enriched microbial communities from leaf-cutter ant dump, University of Wisconsin, Madison, United States - 1B110A | ecosystem: Environmental > Terrestrial > Nest > Insects nest > Nest dump | place... | reverse complement strand
TGGCGATATCAAAATACACAAAAAACCCCGAAATACCAAGAAATTGGCCATTTTCGGGGTTATTTTTATTAGTAATACCCTAACTACAAATTACTTACATTAAATAAGGATACCCTATATAAAGAGCTCCAGCCCTTAACTTCTATTTAATAATTTCATTTATATCCTGCCGCCCCACAATACTCATAATTTCAACCGTGCCATCAACTACCCTAAAATAAATGCTATCTACACCACAAACACATAGTCTGTATCCCGGTAGAATATGATTAACAGTTTTGTAAATAAAGGGTTGCTCCGCTATAAGTTTGAATTTATCAAAGAAAGCAAAGAAGTATTTATCGGCTTGCATTTCTCCGAACTTGTGTGTACCGTATTGGTGGATTCGTATTAAATCAGCTTTTGCATCTTCGCTGAGTCTATAATTCGCCATTTTTATAAAGTTCTGATTTTGACAAGGCCAGTATTTCATCAGGTGTCAAGTCGGTAAATCCACTTTGTTCTGCCTTAATAATCTTAGCCCTAACCCATTCTGCTTGCTCCCTGGCCCTGCGTATCAGATCGTTGATGATCTCGCTTTTACTGCTGTATTCCTCACTTTCTATTTTAGCCTTTAACCATTCATCATTAGGCCGGCTAAGTGTAATACTCTGTCTTGTCATCTTATTATTTACTGTTATTAATGTAAATATACACCATATATGCACCAAAAGCAAATTAATCAGGTAAGGTAAGCCTTATTAACTACGATAAAGTGCCAGGGATTTCACTTTTAATTGAAAAATAGTATTGTCGATGTTTAAGGACGAAGAATAAAAATACTGCTTTTGGTTAATAATACTTCCCTTTAAAGTATCCGAAAGCTCGTTTGCGCACTTTTCAAATAACCCCATTACACAACACTCTGAATATTTACCGCTCATGTATCTCATACCCGATATCCCAACCTTTTCCCCTATCTTAGTGTTATCATATCATACTTGAAGATTTATATGACACCGATCAAAAACAACACATTCATTCGCAAAGTAAAAGACATTACCATAGGCGGGGCTCTGGCCGTGACCCTGCTGGGGAGCAGCATTGCACTCCAGAGCTGCGGTTCATCTTCCCGTACGGAGCAGGAAGAAGTTTACACCCTGGGGGTAAGAACCTATATCGCCGAAATGGAGAAAGGCGTTTTCAAAATCATGGACGAAGAAGAAGTTCCGGTAGATTCCTCACAAGCTATAGTGACCTACCTCGACGGGAAACGGGATACCCTTTCACCCCAGGCGGTAAAATCACTGATTGACCACGAGGTAAGAAATAACCCGCATGAGGTGGGTCAGGGCCCTAACTTAAGTAATGCCCTTTTATACGGTGGTATGGGTTACCTTCTGGCCCGCACCATGAGCCCCAATTACGGAAGCATCCGTAATCAGCCGCCGGCAGGTTTTTACCAGAACCCCACCGCTTATCAGAAAGGTACCGGGGTGCAGGAGAAAATAGGCAACTCCCGGACTATGGTTTCAAGGCCTACAGGTGCCAGAAACGGATTTATGCGGTCATCAACAGGAAGAGGTGCGGGAGCGGCATCGTAATAGCTGTGAACAGAAACACTCTGATCCTTTGCCACCGGGAATTAATTATACACATGAAATTTAAAAATCTTGCAAAAGTGCCCGATGAGGTGCTGAACCTCGAAGGATGGGAATGGATGCTGGGTGAAGATACCCTGCCCTATTTAGTGAATGAGATGGTGGTAGTACGTGCCACAGAGGCCGAACAGTATTATGAAGCCGCTAATTCGCTCTACGAAATGTATTGTGAAGCGGCGCAGAACGTCATCGACCATAAACGGTACGATGAGCTGGGGATTCCGCCCGAGCTCATTCCGATGATTGAGCACACCTGGGAAAATGAAAATCACTGGCATCTTTACGGCAGGTTTGACCTGAGCGGTGGGCTTGACCGCTCGCCCATTAAGCTGATCGAGTTTAATGCCGATACCGCCACCTGTATTCCTGAAACCGCTATCATCCAGTGGGCATCTTTAAAAGCAAACGGGCTGGAAAACAGCGAGCAGTTTAATACGCTCTATGAAAGACTCGTCAATAATTTTATTGATTTAAAATCAAAAAACAGCGACAAGGAACCGGCTATCCTATTTACCACCATGGCCGGGTACCCGGAGGATGACGCAAACGTGGCTGTACTGTCGGAAGCGGCTGCTTCGGCCGGTTTTGAAGTAGATTTTTCTTATATGGAAAATGTGGAGTTTTCGGAGGAAGAAGGAGTTTTTAAAGCCAATGAAGACGGCACGTTTACCCGTTTTGATTTCTGGTTTAAATTAGTTCCCTGGGAGTATATCGCCTGGGATGAACCCGAACTCCTGCGTATCCTTACGAGTCTCGTCACCCGTGAAAAGACCGTTGTGGTTAATCCGGCATACACGCTGCTTTTCCAGTCAAAGGCCATCCTGAAAGTGCTCTGGGAGATTTACCCCTATCATCCTCTGTTACTGAACACATCTGATAAGCCGCTTTATCTGCGGAAGAATGTAGAAAAAGTTATTTTGGGAAGAGAGGGCGCCAACATCCATATCCTCTCACCTGACGGGGCAGTTCTGGATGGCAGAGGTGGTGAATATGCCGAACAGAAAACCATTTTCCAGGAATATACGGATTTTGTAAAAGACGCTGCGGGCAGAAATTACCAGGCCGGTGTTTTCTTTGCCGGTGAAGCCTGCGGCCTGGGTTACCGGCGTGGTGGTGAAATTATGGATAACAAGGCCCAGTTTTGCGGGCATATCATTGAATAATTTTCGCTATGATGACAGACCGGAGAATGAGGGTGGATGCGAAGCTGTCATATTTCAATGATGACATTCTGTTTTATTAAGAATAACCGACTTATCAAATGATATTTTATCCAGGCTTTTGAATACCATTTTCCCGTCTTTTTCTTCCTTATCTCCATACCCTTCTATTGCCGTATTGCCTTGCAGCAGGAAAACCACCTGGGCTACTGATTCTATCCCCTCGGAAGTAAACGTATAGTCTGCCAGCAGGGTATCGCCCTTCATTTTTCCGTCAATCGTACCCGAGCTCCGGTCTTTTTCATAGTTTTTATACTCCAGTGTACCCGTGACCACGTTAGGGAACCGTTCGGTCTTCAAAAAGATGCTGTCCCTGCCGATGGTGCCCATGTAGCAGGTTTGGGCGGGTATCATTACCTTCATTTCGCCTGGAGTGTCGCTATCTGATTCTGATGTGGAAGTGTCCTTTGACTGCTTATTACACGCAAATGTTACCAGCGACAGGAAAAGGAGTAACAGACTATTAGGTTTCATAGTATTGATTCAAAAATTTCTTTTACAAATATAGTCAACAATATCCATTCAATCTGAAGGAAGTTGAAGGGGCGGAAATAAACGGCTTCAAAGGTGGTATTGTCGGGACTATAGAAAGCCATCCCCACAAAACTCTGTCCCTAAACAGCTGTATCCTTTACTTCGAATTCCAGGGTCCCGTTCCCGAACCGGGAGCCGTTAAGCCACAATAAGCCGTAATCCTGACCGCCATTCAGGTGAGCTTCGCCCTTTTCATAGGAAACTTTGCGGTTAAATTCCGTAAAGTTTTCAGCGCTTAGCGGAACCGTACAGGCTGAGGGCCGGGCAAATAAGGACCCGGCCGTGAATACAAAAACAAACATTAGTAACATTCTCATGATCTTGATATCTTTGGCATAAAAATAGGCAGGCCGAAACCGGTTCAAAATCCGGTCAAAACCCATAAGGCGATTTCTATGCGTTTGTCAGATCAGGATTATATAGCGTTATGCAGGAAGCAGATAGAAGAAAAATTTGCTTTCGGAAACGGTGCGGGGTATACCCAGCGCGACCTGGAAGCCCTAGCACAGCATATTGAGGAGCGGACCGGCATCATTCTGAGCCTGTCTACCCTGAAGCGCCTCTGGAAAGACGAGTTTAAGCAACGCCCACAACCGGCTACGCTGAATGCACTGGCTGCGGTGCTGGATTACCGCGACTGGCAGGATTTCAGGCAGCAGAATCCGCTCCCGGCTCAGGCGGAAGCCTCCCCTGCCCGGAAGATTGTTCCGAACAAAAAGGTCGGACAGGTCATTGTCTTTACACTGTTGCTGATTGCTGCTTCCGTTTGGGTGATGAGCAGGCTAAACCACCGGCCTTCGGCGGGGGTGAAGGTCGGGAAACCGGTATCTTTTACCGCTCAGAAAACCGTTATGACCGGAACGCCGGCCACGGTGATCTTCCGTTACGACCTCTCGCCCGTAACCGCCGACAGCTTCTTTATCCAGCAATCCTGGAACCCGGCGCACCGGGTGCGGATTGATCCCGGAGGCACCACCTATTCGAGCATTTACTATGAATCGGGCTACCATCGGGCGCGACTGATCGCCAACGATATGGTCCTTGCTATGCATCCCATACATATTTTAAGCGACGGCTGGGAACCCCGGCTCTATTATAACTACCGCGACAGAGAGCCGGTACACTTCAAAAAAGAGCGCTTTTCAGGCGGCGGACGGCTGCATATAGACCGACAACTGCTCGCCCGGAAGAACGTAGACCTCTCGCGACCGTTTGAGACCCGAATCACCAACAGTCGTGTATACGGCTTGTCTTCCGATCATTTTGACCTGGTTTCCCGCATAAAGGTTGATAGCCTGACGGGCAGCCCCTGCCCTTTTATGCAGGTTAACATCGTGACGGAGAAACATATATTCTGGGTAAACCTGCAGCATACGGGTTGTGAGCGGAACACCAGCTACAAGATGGGCGAGATTATCCGTTCCGGTGAAAACAATGACCTCTCCCGCCTGGGTACCGATGTATACCAATGGCAGGAGGTGGGCATCCGGGTAGAAAACAGGAACGCTGAAATTACCCTGAACGGGCAACGGCTGTTCTCGGAAACTTTCCGGGAGGATTTCGGGAATATCATGGCCCTTACCTATATTTTCAGCGGCACCGGCTCTATTGATCATGCAAAGCTGACCGGTATAAACGGGGCGGTTGCTTTTGAAGATAATTTTGATCAGTGAGCTATCGGCCCGTATTTCCGGGTAGCTGACCGGAGGAGGAGGTTCGCCCTGCTTAGCAAAGATCTCAGGCGCGGAGCTGTTTCAACGCATTTTTCAATGTCTGCTTTTCCGGATCAGACCTGGTCAGCCGGATAGCCTTTTCATAATGTTCTATGGCTTGGGTCCGGTCAGTATCTGCGTATAAATATCCCAACAGTTGATGATAATACGTATTGCCGGTCAGGTTCAGTTTCTCCACTTCCCTGATCGCCTTTTCATTTCCGTAAACCTGGGCAAGCGCAAAAGCCCTGTTCATTGCGGTAACCGGTGAATACTCCATTAAAACGAGCTGGTTATAAAGCTGCAGAATATGCGGCCATTTGTGCTCACCTGTGGTGGTATGCCAATAGGCCACTCCCGCTTCCAGATGGTATTTTGATATTTCATTTCCGTCGGTAGCATTAACCAGGTAGTAATTTCCCCTTTGGATAAGCGAAACATCCCATAAGGTCTTATCCTGCTCTCCGAATAAGACGGATTCCCCACTGGCATTCGTTCTTGCGCCCAATCGCGAGCTTTGAAAACACATTAAGGCGAGCAAAGCATGGGTCTTCGGCTGGTTGGTCAGTGGGTTTTCCGTGAGCAGCAAGGTCAGCCGCATTGCTTCGGAACAAAGCTCCGTCCTGATCTGCCTGCTATTGGTTCGGGAAAAATAGCCTTCGTTGAACAGCAGATATAAAGTCCTTAAAACCGTATCTAACCTTGACCGTATCGCTGTTTCGCCCAGGTTCCTGATCCGGAAATTGTCGTTCCGGAGATTAGCTCTTGCTCTTTGCAGCCTTTTTTTGATAGTTTCTGTTTTAGTCAGGAAGGCATTGGCCATCTCTTCCACACTAAAGCCGCAAAGAATCTGTAAGGCCAGGCAAGTCTGGTTTTCATCTGAATTAGCAGGATTACAAACCGCAAAGATCATAGCCAGCTGGCTGTCTGTAATTATCTTATCACTCACTTCAAAATCGTATCCGGGTTGGATTTCATCCTTTCCGGCTACGTTCCTGATTTTGGTTTCAAGAACCGACAGGCGTTTGAAGTAGTCTTTCGTTTTGTTTTTGGCTACGGTATAAAGCCATGCTTCGGGGTTTTCAGGCACTCCGTTCACCGCCCAGTGTTCGGATGCTTTCAGGAAAGTGTCGCTGGCTATGTCTTCGGCAATCGTTATATGCTTTAAACCGAAATGACGGCATAAGACAGCCGTCATTTTCGCATATTCCTGCCGGAATAAATGGGGTAAAAGCTCGTTATATGACCGTTCGGTATTACCCACGTTTTAAAACTTCGCGAACCTCGATATTCCCGCCCACCTGGTCAAAGACAGGGTTGGCTTTTGCCATTTCCACCGCTTCATCAATATTTTCAGCACGTACCACGATATAACCGCTGATAAATTCTTTGATCTCGGTATAGGGGCCGTCGGTCACCACATTACCGGGCTTTACGGTTTTGGCACTTCCGGCAGCAGGCAGAAGCGTATTGCCTTTATCTGCCAGCTTGTTCTGAGCGGCAATGCCCGCCAGCCAGTTCATCCGTTCCTGCATCTGTTCCGGCGAAGGCTGGAAATCCTGAATGTCTTTCAGTCTGAAAATTAATGCAAATTCTTTCATTGTTAAATTTTTTATTGAATGACGATCGGGATCTCAGAACGGGGACAAAGTTCGTGATTTTTTAAAATCATCCTGGTATCTTTATGAGATTCCAAAAGGTATTTAAACAAAAATATGGCTTATTCTACGCTTCTCCCCTTGCACTCGCTGGTTCGCTGGCTGGTTCTGATCAGCCTGATCATTGCCATTTTTTTGGCATTCAGAGGCTGGTTTTCTAAAAGGGAGTTTTCCCGTTTGGACAACTCGGTCAGGCACTGGACCGCTACCATAGCCCATATTCAACTTCTCATAGGCCTCTGGCTTTACGTGGTCAGTCCCATCACTGATTATTTCCTTCATCATTTTAAGGAAGCCGTGCACCTCAGGGAAATCCGGTTTTTCGGCATGGAGCACAGCCTGATGATGCTGATTGCCATTGTGATCATTACTATCGGTTCAGCAAAAGCCAGGCGCAAAGCCACAAATACCGAAAAGTTCAGGACCATGGCCATCTGGTTTTCAGTGGGGCTTCTGATCATACTCAGCTCCATTCCCTGGGCTTTTTCTCCCTTCACCAGCCGTCCGCATATCCGGGCTTTTTAGCCCGGAGCAGGCGTTCTGATTTGGTGCACGGTTCCTGAAAATCAAATTCCCAGCGTCCTCATCAGTTCCCGTACCGCTGCTCCGCCCGCGCGGTTAGCCCCGATGGTAGAAGCAGAGGGCCCGTAACCTACCAGGTGAATCCGGGGCTCTTTTGCCACCCTCGTAGCCAGCACTCCATCCATAATAATTCCGCCCCCTTCTTCGCGGGGTACCACCGGATCTAAGTGCGAAAGGGAGCTTTTGAAGCCCGTATTCCAGAGAATGACGTCAGCTTTTTCTTCCCGGCCATCCGCCCATTTTACACCGGTGGGGGTAATCTGACTGAACATCGGGAAGCGCTTCAGCACGCCGCGTTTTTCCATATCCATCACGGCGGGAGAAAGCGGCAGCCCGGTAACCGAAACCACCGATAAGGGTGTCAACCCTTTCCGCACACGCTCTTCTACCATGGCTACTGCATTATGGCCGGCCGCATCATCAAACGGCCCCTCTCTGAACTCGGGCACACGGCGGGTAACCCAGGTAGTGGTGGTAACTTTAGAGATCTGGTCGAGCAACTGGATAGCAGATATCCCTGCCCCTACCACAATCACATGCTTCCCTTTGAAATATTCGGCGGTCTTAAAATCACGGGTGTGCAGCTGCTCTCCCCGGAAAAGCCCCGCGCCCGGGTACTCCGGTATGTAAGGGTTTTCCCAGGTGCCGGTAGCATTGATAATGCCTGAAGCGGAGAATAACGTTTCGGAGGTGTCTATATAAAACCGGTCGCGGTGCCGGAACACCTTTTCTACCTTTACCGGGCGATATACCCGGAGGTCGAATTTCTTTTCGTAGGCTTCATAGTAATGTGGCACCGCCACACTGGCACGCACTTCGGTTTCCCGGGTGTCCAGGGTTTCATCAAATGCCATTCCCGGCAGGTCGTGGATGCGGTTGACCGTGCTCAGGGTGAGCGAGGGCCAGCGAAACTGCCAGGCGCCGCCCGGCCGTGGCGCCTCATCAAGAATGATAAAATCCGGGCCGGGTTCCAGTCCGCGCTTCTTCAAATGATAGGCCGCGGAAAGGCCGGCCTGGCCGGCGCCTATGACCGCAATTCCGGTTTTGTAACGAATAGCCATCGATAAGCTCCCGTTACCGCCAGCCCAGCCCCGGTGCTACATGTTCCAAAATAGCCGAAAGCACATGTACATTATACTCCACACCCAGGGTATTGGGGATGGTTAAAAGCAGGGTATCTGCTTCCTGGATGGCTTCGTCTTTTGCAAGCTCTTTGATGAGCTGATCTGGCTCGGCGGCATAACTCCGGCCAAAGATGGCACGGGTATTCTGGTCCAGCATTCCCACCTTGTCGGTCCCGTTGGCTTCGTGTCCGAAATAGTACCGGTCGAGGTCGTTGACGATGGCAAAAATAGACCGGCTTACCGAAACCCGGGGCTCACGCGTATGCCCGGCTTCTTTCCAGGCCTGCTTGTACAGCCTGATCTGCTCGGCCTGCTGGATATGAAAGGGCTTACCGCTTTCATCAAACTTCAGGGTGGAACTTTGCAGGTTCATGCCCACTTTTCCGGCCCAGACAGCCGTGGCATCCGCCCCTGATCCCCACCAGATGCGATCACGCAGACCGGGAGAATGCGGTTCCAGGCCCAGCAGACCGGGCGGGTTAGGAAACATCGGATTAGGATTCGGTTTCGCAAAACCTTCTCCTTTCAATGCTTCAAAAAACTCCAGCCCCTTCCGGCGGCCCATGTCGGCGTCGGTCTCCCCTTCTTCCGGTTCATAGCCAAAGTACCGCCAGCCGTCTATGACCTGCTCCGGCGAACCCCTGCTGATGCCGAGCTGTAATCGCCCGCCCGAAATCAGGTCAGCCGCGCCGGCATCTTCCACCATATAAAGGGGGGTCTCATAACGCATATCGATCACCCCGGTACCTATCTCTATTTTTTTCGTCTTCGCACCAATGGCTGCCAGCAATGGAAAAGGCGAGGCCAGCTGCTGTGCAAAATGATGTACCCGGAAATAGGCCCCGTCCATCCCGATTTCTTCTGCCGCTACTGCCAGGTCAATGGACTGAAGCAGGGTGTCAGCCGCTGTTTTGGTGCTGTAGGCCGGGTGGCTGGACCAATGTCCGAAGGATAAAAATCCTATTTTCTTCATAAATCTGCTATGGGTTTAAGCCATAACAAAAGTTAAGACAGAAAAGATCATTATTTCACCGGCTTTAAGCTTATGGCATAGCCGCCCCCCGGCGCTGAAACCTGCTTTAACCGCGACCCGGAGGTAACGATCTCTTTCCGTATTTCATAAGCCTGGGGGTTATCTTTATAATGGGCGTCTTTTGCATCGGAATAGATGATGGCTTCATAACGCTTTCCGGCATCCAGGAAATCAAAAGAGATATCGGAGGTGAAAGGCGTGTTTCCGCCGGTATTACCCACAAACCACTGGTCGGAGTTTTTGGCTTTCCGGGCTACCGTGATGTACTCGCCAGGCTCGGCTTCCAGGTAAATGCTTTTTTCCCAGTCGAGCGCTACATCTTTGATAAACTGAAAAGCATCCGGAAAGCGTTCGTAGTTCTCTATGAGGTCAGCTGCCATCTGTAAAGGACTGCTCATGGTAACATACAGGGCCAGCTGGTTGGCCAGGGTGGCATTCACGTGCGATTTATTGTTGGGATTCATCTTTGAAATATCCATTTCAAAGATTCCCGGGGTATAATCCATGGGGCCGCCGATGAGCCGGGTAAAGGGCAATACGCTGACGTGGTTGGGCTTGCTGCCGCCAAAGGCCTGGTATTCGGTTCCCCGGGCCGACTCGTTCCCGATCAGGTTCGGGTAGGTCCTGGAAAGGCCGGTGGGCCTTACAGCTTCATGGGCGTTGACCATGATTTTGTATTCAGCCGCTTTTTCAAGGGCATACTGGTAATGGTTGTTGATCCATTGGCTGTAATGGTTTTCTCCTCTCGGGATAATATCACCTACGTACCCGCTTTTTACGGCCGGGTATTCGTATTTGTTCATCAGTTGATAGGCCTTGTCCAGATGCCTTTCGTAGTTGCGTATGGAGGAAGAGGTCTCATGGTGCATGATCATTTTTACCCCCTTGCTTTTTGCATAACGGTAAATTCCTTCCAGGTCAAAATCAGGATAAGGCGTGACAAAATCAAATACAAAGTCTTTGGAGTTGCCGAACCAGTCTTCCCAGCCAATGTTCCAGCCTTCGACCAGAACGCCGTCAAACCCGTGCCGGGCCGCGAAGTCAATGTACCTCTTCACGTTTTCAGTAGTGGCGCCGTGGCGGCCGTGAGGCTTTACCCGGGTGTAATCGGTTTTGCCGATCTGCACGGCAGGAAGATCATAGGTATATGACCACTCACTTTTACCCGTGATCATCTCCCACCATACCCCCACATATTTCATGGGCCTGATCCAGGAAGGGTCTTTTATTTTTGACGGCTCATTCAGGTTAAGGGTGACATGCGATGCCGGGATGTCCCTGGCGTCATCGCTGACAATGACCGTTCGCCATGGTGCGACCGAAGGCGCCTGAAGATGGCCCCGGGTGCCGTTGGCATCCGGCGTGATCCATGACCTGAAAATGAAGTTTTTGTCGTCCAGCTCCAGGTGCATGCACCCGTAGTTAAGCAGGGCAGCTTCGTGGATGTTGATGTAGAGGCCGTCCTGCGTTTTTAACTGAAGGGCGGTTTGTACCCCTGTGGGAGAAAAAGAGGTTTGCGACAGGTTATCTGTTTTAGCCGCTTCGGTGAGCTTCTGTATTTCCGACAGCCGGGAAATGGTGTAATCGTACTCCTGGGTATCGTAGTCGCCGGGAATCCAATAGGCGGTGTGGTCTCCGGTTAAGGCAAATTCGGTCAGCTCTTCTCTGAGCACAAAGTAAGACAGGTTCTTCTGCGCAGGAAATTCATACCGGAAGCCCAGTCCGTCATCAAATAAGCGAAACCGCAGGGTGAGGCTCCTTTCCGTACTGTTTTGCCGGAGGCTCACTTCCATCTCGTTATAATGATTCCGGATGGTTTTTGTTTCGCCCCATACGGGCTCCCAGGTTTCATCAAACGCGGAGTGCTTCACCGAAGCCAGGCTAAAGCCGTCGTAAAGCGAGGTTTTGGGGTCCGTCTGCTTTCTTATTTCCGCATTGAATTCCGTTTTACTGCCACCGGCCAGCTCCAGGCCCAGCCTGCTGGGTTGAATAACCGGCTTCCCTTTATACGAAAGGGCATATAAGGGGCCTCCCTTTTCATTTATACTAAAATCCAGCACAAAATTGCCGTTGGGTGATTTAAGCGTCTGCCCGTGCACCCCCAGGGATACCAGCATAAAAATCAGGGTAAAACAGCTTTGAGCCATGAGCTTTGAGCCTTGAGCAATGAGCCCAGAGCTTTGAGGCCTCTTACCTGCCCATGCATAAAAGCGGATAGCTTTAAAATACTTCATTTTGGTTTAATTGTTTATGGTGATTACTTTTTGAGTCCGGGTATCCGGAAACCGGACGGTACATTTTTTCGATTTTTCGTCCCAGCTCCATTGAAGCTGCCCCGCAGTACCTTCTGTGAATGCGGCCTCTTTCCCTTCAATATTTACTTTTGAGGGTTTTTCTTCCAGCATGATGCTCAATATAAAATCGCGGTTTTCCGACTGCACAAATCCCTTGTCTTCCGGGGTGATCACAATATCAAGACCGGAAGCTACGGTAGAGCAAACCAGGCGGGTAACAGAGTAAATGTTTTCCAGGTAATCCTGGTTTTCGCCGTCATCTTCATACAAGGTAAAAGAGGCTTTTTCATCTTCATAGTTGGGGAAGATATGAAAGGTTACCGGGTAATCTTTTTGTTCATGAATGTATTGCATTACCGGCATCATGGGAATGACCGAACCTTTCCTGACAAAAACGGGAATTGTATTCAGCGGGGCTTTGTAGGGAACCAGCTGCCCGCCCAGGTATTCTGTTTTTTTATCGTTAAAATCTATCCATTCGCCTTCAGGCAGGTACACACGCTTTACCCTTTCTCCTTTTTTCAGTACGGGCGCCACCAGGAGCTCTTCACCGAACATAAACTGGTTGTCAATTTTAAGGGCCTCCGGGTCATTGGGGTACTCCATAAAAAGCCCGCGAGTGACGGGTAAACCGGTATCGTGGGCTTTGCGCGAGTAGGTATAGAGATACGGAAACAGCTGGTATTTCAGCTCAATGGCGGCTTTGGCATTTTTTTCCACAATGTCTCCGAACATCCAGGGTTCCACCGCGTTGTCTCCTTCATGATGTGCCCGGCTCAGGGGGCAGAATACGCCGAATTGCATCCAGCGGGTGTAAAGTTCGGCCATGGCCGGGTAGTCGGTGATATCGCCGCAATACCCCGAGATGTCGGTAGTCCAGAAAGGAATACCTCCCAGGCCGGCAGAAATACCTACGGCCACCTGGTTTTCCAGCTGGCCCCAGCCGTCAAGCACGTCATTGCCGTTTCCGCTGTCGTTGGTCCACCCGAAAGCGTAGCGCTGCAGCCCGGCGTAGGCCGAGCGGGTCATCTGGAACACCCGTTTCCCCGGGTTTCTCTTTTCAAACTGTTCTTTGACCACCTTATCCCAGGTAAGCCCGTAAACGTTGTGTATTTCATCGTGCATGCCGATATGATGCTTCATATTCAGGCGGTCAATGTCTTCTTCATTGCTCCAGGCGGGCTCACCCATGTCTGTCCAGAAGCCGCTGACCCCGTCGTCAATAGGTTTCTGCTGGTATTTTCCCCACCAGTCGGACACCTGGGGCAGGGTGAAGTCTACCACACCGCAATTGCCGCCCCAGGGCCAGGGCATATCGTACGATTTACCGGTTCTTACGTCTTTCACAAAGTACCCCAGCCGGTCGGCCTGCGTCCATTGGGGATTATCCCGCTGCGATATGACCGGATCCTGGGAAACAATCATTTTAAAGCCCTGACTCCCGAGAGTTTTCAGCATGCCTTTCGGATCGGAATAGTTGCCTTTCCGCCAGTTGAAATCCTGCAAATGCTGGGTCCAGCCGATGTCCTGGTAGATGATGTCACACGGTATCCGGCGTTTCCTGAATTCCGAGGCGATTTCCAGGGCCTGCTTTTCTTTGGTGTACAGGCCGCGACTCTGGGCAAAACCCAATGCCCACTTAGGCGGCATGATAGGCTTGCCGGTCAGCGAAATGTATTGCTGCTGGATATCCCTGTAGTCTTTCCCGTAAATAAAATAGTACACAAACGCCCCGTCAGGAGCCTCAAAAGAGTAATATTCTTCTGATTCCGACCCAAACCGGAATTCCGATTTGTAGGTATTGTCTAAAAAAATACCGTACCGGTAGCTGCTCATAAAAAACGGGATGCTTTTGGCCAGCGGATCCTCGTTCACGCTGTAGCAGGGCCGGTCGCTGTTCCACATCTTATAATGGCGCCCCCGGCGGTTGAGCGGGCCGGTTTTCTCGCCCAGGCCGAAAAACTGCTCGTCGGGCCTCAGCACCTTATGCGCCTTAACGGCTTTCCCGTCAGAAAGATGCCCCTTTTCTTTAAAGTCGCTGTAGACCAGCTTTTGCCATTTGTCAAAAATCTGCACCTGCATTGGGCTCTTATTTACCCTGATCCGGAGCTTTGAGGTAAAAATTTCATAGCAGGAGGGTTCATCGTTGACGTTGACCTCTCCTACATCTTCCAGGGTTGTATTAATGACGGCAAACGATTCGTTTTTCCGGGTAAAACTGCCGTTCTGGTCGTACCAGATTTTAACTACCGAGCTGCTCACTATGTCGAGCCGGAGCCTGGAAGCCGTATTCGTATGAAAGGTCACCTGCTTCCCGCTTTTCACATACGATATGCAGTCTTCGGCGCTAGTGGTTCCCGACAGCAGGAGCAGGATACCTATGATCAGAAATCTTGTCATGTTTTTATTGCTTTAATATTCAAATACAATCATATCCCAATATTTAAGGGAGGGTATGGTAATCTCAACGCTCCCGTTTTTATTAGTGAAGGACAAAGCCCGGGGTTGCCCTTTCAGCAGGTCAGGAGAGGCCAGCCAGGCCTTTTTTACGGGCTGCGTTACGCCTACCGTAAGGGTCAGGCCGGTCACCGTTTCCGGTTCGGGCTGGGTAGCGTTTGTATCGCGCCACTCCATAGACCCGGCCCGGGTAAAGTTAATGAGGTGCACCACCTGCCGGCCGGCCAGCTTTTTGGTTACAGCGGCCACCTGCCCCTGCCCTGCCGGCCAGCTGCTGATGGCCGGCTGATTACTCCCGGAGCTTACGGTCACGGCAGAAAATGAGCCGCCGTCGCGCAACAGGTTCTGATAGCTGACCATAAAGTCATAATAAGCCAGCAATTCTTCTTTGAGGTCTGCCTTCATCTGGAGATTAGAATTCGGGAAGTACTCGTTACTCAGATAATGCTCTCCCAGTTCCAGGTGGGCTCCGCCAAACGCAAAAATCACCGAGTTGGCCAGGAGTATCCCGGGCTTGTTAAGGTAACCTTTACCGGCTGATTTTGCATAATTCATATACGCCGCCAGAACGGTTTTCCGGGTGCCGCCGGAATACGCGTCGTTATCAAGAATTACCCCGGCCAGGTCTTCATAGGTACGGGTCTCGTTCCACACTTCGGTGTAGAGGAAATCCACATCTGCCTTTGAGATACTGTTTTCCTGTCCAAACTGGCTTACGGCGTTCATGACCAGCCGTTTGTCCGGGTGCCGGCGTTTCATGGCTTCCAGGAAGGATTTATAGGTTTGGTCAAGCTGCACCTTTTGCCCCGGGTAGTCGTACACGTCTCCCCTGTTTCCCAGCTGGTCTACATGAAACCCGTCAAAGTCAAGGGCGGTATAAACGTCATTGTTTTTCAGGCCCAGGTAATTCTGCCACTCTTCATTGGCCGGGTTGGTGAGGTAGATATTGCTCTTGAAAGGCGGGCCCAGGGGGTGGTAATCTTTCTGGTTATGATTCTGATCCTTAAAGAGGTACCAGCTTTCTTTTACTCCGGCCTGTGCGGCATTGTCAAGCGCCCCCATGGCCAGGTTGTAAAACATCGTAGTCATGTTTTTCGACCGGGCCGTTTTAATATAATTCCTGACGGTAGCCAGTGAATTATCGCGGCCGATGATGTCGCGCCAAACCTCCTGTGGCGCCTCCCCCGTTCCGGCCAGCGGCTGGTGATGCTCATAGTGCCAGTCATAAAACTGGATTCCGTTAATGTGGTAACGGTTTAAGGTGTTTACAGTATTCTCCACCGAACTTTCAGACATGTTCCCAAAGGAGGAAAGAAAGCCGTAGCGCGGAAACTTTTTCCAGTCCGCCGAAACATCCACCGCTATGCTGTGCACCAGCTTTTCACCGGATAAAAGCTGCACCAGGTAGCCCCGGTAATCCTTGTCGGGCGGAGTCCAGGTCCAGGCAGAAGAGGTGACCTCCCCGCTGGAGATCAGATCACCGAGGTGATAGTAATTCACGGTCAGCCTTTCCTTCGGCGATTCTCTGAGGTAAAAAGTGACGGGCTGGCCGGGCGCATAACGCGCTTTATCGGTATGGATTCCGTCATTAAAATAGGTCTCGCCATACGTGATTATTTCCCGGTCAGGGCCATCTTTGTCCTTGCATGCCCCGAGGAGGAACAGGAATAAAGATAATAGGAATAAAATCCGTTTATTCATTTTAAAAAAGTTCCGGGTAAGATGGCTACCTGTCACCTCGAGCGAAGTCGAGAGGCGCTCGGTTCTCGACTTCGCTCGAACTGACAATGCTAGCCCATCCCACCACAATCAATCCATTACTGCTTTACTATTTTGACGGTTTCGTTTAGCTGATCCAGCTCTATCAGGTATTTCCCTTCCTCAGGTATCTTCCATTTATTATCCGGAACGGAGCCTTTGGCACTAAAGATCATCTGTTCCACTTCTCCGGTAGGTGCCGCCCCGTTCATACCGGCCAGGAACCACGAACCGTTCCAGTCGGTTTGCTTATCACAGGTGAACTTCAATTCGCCCGGCTTCAGCGTGCCTGTCCAGGTAAATTTGTAGGGGCTGGTCGTAGCGTTCATCGGAGTGGCATTACCTACATCCCAACCCTTCGCTGAGGCATCTCCCACCAGGTAGATCATGGAGAAAGGAGTAAATTTAACGATATCGATCCGCATGTCGCGGGTATCCAGCTTTATTTTGTACACCCCGCCCGGAATGTTCCATTTGTAGTCGTTGGCTCCGCCCGGTTTTTCACTTTCCGACCATTTCACCACCTTCAGGCTGGTTCCCGGCCCCTGGTTATGGGTTTCCGGCCGCAGGAAAACCACGTTGGAATCAAACGAGGGAGAGGTGGCTACCTTAAACTCCCCGCCTTCAGTGATCTCGGCATTGTAATGAAATACAAAAGGATCAGCCGCATTCAGGGTCATGGGTTTAAACGACCAGCCCGTAGAATGGCCCACAAACCACAGGTTGGCGTATTCCGGAGCATCCATGGCTTCTATGATGACCGACAGGTTGATAATGTTGGCCACAATTTTATAAATTCCTGCGGTAGGGATGATAAATTTCTCATCCGGCTGGCTGTCTGACTCCCGGAAGAGCAGCCTGGTGTTATCGGCCCCTTTGTTATACGAAGGTAAAAACGCGCCTTTTGTGGTGATGAATTTCAACTCTCCCGGGCTGAGTTTTCCCTGCCAGGTAAAAGAGCCGGCAGCACCGGCTACCACATTCATAGGGGTGGCGTTATCGGCACTCCAGCCGTTAGGTGCTGCACTTCCTATTAAAAACAGGGTAGATGAAACCGGCTTATAGGTAGTTACCTTAAGTTTAACGGTTTCTGAAACCTGCTGCGGCACCTGATCATGATGAACATCGGCCAATACCCTGGCTTCGAGGTTGACGGCCGTATTGGGGCTGATCTCAAATTTCTCCAGGAGCAGGCTGTTCAGATCGCCGGTTTTGTAGCTCATGGAGCTCCTTCCCTGGGTTAAAGTGGTTTTCACTGCCCCTGCAAAGCCTGTCCCTTCCACTCCCAGCTCAAAGGTGTAGGTGATGGCCGAGTGGGTATTGTGATTCGATCCGGGTGTCCAGGTAAACGTTACCGCATTACTCTGATCGGCGGTGATATCCAGCATTACCTCCCCGGCGCTGGCGGTCAGCGACAAAGGCTGATCGCCGAGGTTGGTTTCTATAAAGTTTTCCTTACATGACATGGTACATAATGTCAGCACCAGGAGTACAATAAATGCATGTATTTTTCTCATAATTGACATCCGTTTAGTAACCGGGGTTCTGTTTTAAATTCGGGTTGGCATCTATCTCCCTTTGCGGAATAGGCAGCAGCAAATGTTTGGTCTGGGCATTGACTTTCCCGATGGAATGCAGGAAATTCAGGGCGTATTGACCGCCGTCCCAGCGAATGATATCAAACCAGTGGTGCCCTTCAAAAGCCAGCTCTATTCTTCTCTCTTTTCTTATCTTTTCACGCATGGCTGCCTGGGTGAGGTTCTGCACATCCGCCAGGTTAGTGAGGCCTGCTCTTTTTCTCACCTCGTATAAAGGTTCTGCTGCCTGCCCGGTGTTACCGAGCTCATTCAGCGCTTCGGCTTTCATTAAAAGTACATCGGCATACCGCAAAGCGATAATGCTGGCCGGGTTGGTGTTGTAATCGGGAGAAACAGAAAGGGGTACCAGGAACTTCCTCACGTTATAGCCGGTGCCCGACATGCTGCTTTTGTACTGCTTGTTATCAAATGCAGGGCCGCCTTCATAAAGAATGGTCTTGTCTTTTCGCAAATCACCCGCTTCATAGAGCTTCACAAACTCCTCTGTGGGTTGATTCCAGCCGTAGCCTCCGCCTACCCAGCCGGTGTTCCGGGGGCCCATGTAGGTGCTTAACCAGTTGGCCTGGTTTTCGTCGTCCCAGAAACCGGCCTTGGTCAGGCCTAAATACTGGATTTCGAACAGAGACTCCGCCGTATTTTTGTTACGCTCCTCTCCGCCGAAGCAATCGCTGTAGTCCGGATTCAGGGTATAGCCCAGGCTCTCTACCTGGTTACACATCTCTATGCATTTATCGTATTGACCCAGCGTGAGATATACTTTGGCCAGAAGCCCGGCAGCAGCCCCTTTACTGGCTCTTCCTTTGTCCTGGTTGCTGTATTCTTCTCTTCGCGGCAAAAGGTGGATAGCCTCCAGGAGGTCAGGAATAATAATGCTGTTGTAAATCTCTTCGCGGGAGGTACGTGCCGGGAAAAGATCGTCGCCGGGTTTGGCGGGCGTAAGGCTCACCGGTACATCGCCGAAAAGCTGGACCAGGATGAAGTAGTAATTAGCCCTGAGGAATCGTGCTTCCCCGATGCAGCGGTCTTTCACGGCGGGATTGATATCCATGCCCGGCAGGGTTTCAATCACGTTATTGCAATAGAGAATGCCGGGATTAGGCCCCCTCCACAGGTCAATCACCCCGAAATTGTCGGGCCCGGCCACAAAGTTAGCCAGTTGGATGGTCTCTATACCGTCATCTCCGCCACCGGCTCCCACCACGCTGTTTCCGGCAATGATGTCCAGTGTCCACATTCTCATATTGTACAGCTTGGGGCGCTGCAGCGGCTGATAAGCCGCATTGGTTATGGCAATAGCCGAGGCTTCATCTTTGATGGTTCCGGAGCTCGGTTCTTCAAACGGCTCGCGGTCGAGGTAATCGCTACAGGAGATAAATAGACCTGGTAGCAAAATCAGCAGTAAGTAGGTTATTTTTTTCATGCTTGCAGAGATTAAAACTTAATGTCCAGTCCGAAACTGATGGTTTTGGTTAAAGGATAATTGCTGTTATCCACTCCCCCCTGTACTTCAGGGTCAAAGCCCGAGTAGCGGGTCCATGTCAGCAGGTTCTGCGCCGACATATAAATTCTCGGGCGGGTACTTTTCAGGAAACCTCGGGCAAACGTATAGCCTACAGTCAGGTTTTTAAGGCGCAGGTAGGAACCGTCTTCCACAAAGCGATCCGATACCCGCGTATTTTTATTCGGGTCACTGTAAATGGCCCGCGGTACGGTACTGCCCGAGCCTTCGGTGGTCCACCGCTCCAAAACTTTGGTAGTCTGGTTTCTTACCGTGTACATCCCCTCCAGGGTGATCCGGTTGGCATTGTAGATTTCATTCCCGGCCACTCCCTGGAAGAACACCTGGAAGTCAAAGTTTTTATATTTTAGGTTATTGGTCAGCGCAAAGCTCCAAACCGGGGTGGGGTTCCCGATGTACGTGCGGTCATAGTCATTCACCACGCCGTCATTGTTAATATCCAGGAACCGGATATCGCCGGGGGCCGTGCTGTTAGCCGGGTCGGCGCCCTGGTACTGGTAAGCATAATTGTTTACTTCTTCCCAGTTCTGGAAGAGGCCGTTGGTCACATACCCGTAGAAAGAACCGATAGGCCGGCCTTCCCTGTGGTGCTGGAAGCCGTAATAGATAGGAACGCTGTTATTGAGCTTAACCACCTTGTTCTTATTGTAGGAAACATTAAAATCGGTAGTCCACTCCAGCGCACCGCGCAGGTTGTCTGAAGAAAGAGTAAGCTCCCATCCCACGTTCTGCACCTCTCCGGCGTTAATCATGGGTGTATTGATATCTGAATACCCGGTAGTGATGGGCACCACCATCCTCACCAGCATGTCGGTGGTATTCTTGATATAAGCATCCAGTGTGGCGTTCAGCCTTCCGGAGAACAATGAGGCATCTACTCCCACATTGCTTTGTTTCACAGTTTCCCAGCGGATACCCGGGTTGGGCATCACCAGCGGGTACAGGGTAGAAACAGGCTGGCCGTTAAACACGTATTGCGACGTTCTCAAACGGGTAAAGGCCGCATAGTTATCCAGCACGCCCTGGTTACCGGTTACCCCGTAGCCGGCCCGCAGCTTAAGGTCAGATAGAAGGCTGTTTTCCCCGAAGAAATCTTCTTCCGAAATCCTCCATGCCGCTGAAAACGAAGGGAAGGTCCCCCAGCGGTTGGCCTCTGTAATCCTTGAGGTTCCGTCTCTCCGCACTGTAGCGGTCAGGAAATATTTATTGGCAAAGGAGTAGTTAACCCGGCCAAAGAAGGACAGCAGCGCCCACTCGCTTTTACTGCCTCCCACGGTGGGGTCAAGTAGTCCGTTATTGAGCTGGTTAAAATCATCCGACAGGAATTCCTTAATGCTGCCGTTCATGTAGGAGAATACATTGTTCTGGGCACTGGAGCCCACCATTACATTGACGTTATGGTTGCTTTTGAAAACATCCATGTAGGTCAGGGTATTGTCCCACAAATAAGTGATGCTTTTATTGGCTGACTGGCCCCGGTAAGAGTTGGGTACCGGAATGGGCTTCCAGTCGTATTTGGGAGAGAAGTTTACATTATCCCAGTATTTAAAGTCTATCCCGCCCGTACTTTTAAAGACAAACCGGTCAGCAAGGCTGATTTCGGCATACAGGTTTCCCAGGGCATTGTACCCCTTTGTTTCCGAGCTTTCGAGGTTGGCCGTTCCGATGGGGTTCCGTAGATCGCCGTAGAATCTGGCCTCGGATCCGGGACCCGAATAGGTCAGGTCATCGTTAAAAACCGGCTGGGTGGGAAGAGACGCCAGGGAGTTAATCACACTGTAATTTCCCTGGCTTTTGTCATCATGGCTCAAAGTAAGATTATTGCCGAATTTCAACCAGGGCTTGTTTCTGGCCTCGTTGTTGAATTGCACGGTATAGCGTTTGTAGGAGGTGTTAATGACCGTACCCTCCTGCTCAAAGTAGCCCCCCGAAACATAATAGCTGCTTTTGTCGGAGCCGCCTGAATAAGATAAGGTGTAGTTCCTCATGGTGCCGGGCCTTAGCAGCTCACCCACCCAATCGGTACTTTGGGTCCAGGCGGAAGGGTCAGCAAAATCGGGCCTCTGGGATTCGTTATTAGCTGCCATCATCTCATTGTGCAAAGAGGCAAACTGCCGGGCATTGAGCATTTCGGGCACGCTGGTGGTATTCTGAAAGCCCCAGTTGGTGCTGAAAGAAATCACCCCATCGCCGGCCTTCCCTTTTTTGGTGGTGATGAGTACTACGCCATTGGCCCCGCGCGACCCGTAGATGGCGGTGGCAGAGGCGTCTTTCAGCACATCTATTGACTCCACATCGTTATGATTCAGCGCATTCAGCGGGATGTCGGTAGGTACCCCGTCAATCACCAGCAGGGGGTCAGAATTATTGATAGAGCCCAGTCCGCGGATTCGGATAGAAACATTGCTTCCCGGCGCACCGGCGTTGACAATCTGCACTCCGGCCGCCCGCCCCTGCAGGGCTTCACCGATGCTGGCTACCGGGTTATCCTTGATTTTAGCGGAGTTCACTGAAATCAGCGACCCGGTCAGGTCTTTTTTACGCATCACCCCGTAGCCTACCACCACCAGCTCATCTAGCAGCTTCGTGTCTTCCCGGAGGGTAATTCTCAGCTCATTATTCCCTTCTAAAGCCACTTCCAGGGTTTTATACCCCATAAAAGAGACAAGGAGATGCGTATCGTCGGGCCCTTTTTCGATTGAAAACCGCCCGTCAGCGTCGGTCATGGTGCTTCGCTGTGCTCCTCTGACGGTGACCGTAGCTCCGGCCACACTTTCGCCTTTTTCATCGGTAACCACCCCGGTAATCCGGCGTACCTCCTGTGCCTGTAAATGAAGGCTGAACAGTAAAAACAGGAACAGGAGCAGGGGTTTTAAAGAGGGCGGTTCTTTAAATGGCAGTTGATTTTTTCTCATAGTATACATCTTTTAATGATTACAGATGGCTGGCTTGGTTGAATAACCGGGCAGGCCCGGGGTTTTCCATCTGATACAAAAGTAGAGGAGTGTGTTCAGCCTGAAAAATTGATATGGAAAATATATAGATTATATAATCATATAATATACTAATTAATAGTATATTAATACATAAAAATAATACAAAAAATATAGATCTGATATCTCACTTTTTAGAACTATGATTGTATTTTTTTGTACTTTTAACCGAAAAAAACAGAGTCTCTTATTCGGCCTCAGAGAACCTTTTTACCGACCCTATGCTCATTACCCGGGCTTCAAATTCTTCGCGGGGTACGGCTGCCTTATTCCTGACCCGGGTGCGGTAGGTATAGATGGTATTGGCTGAGTAATGAAGAAAATTAGCGATGCGGGAGCTGTCGGTAATACCGAGCCTGATCAGGGCAAAAATCCGGAGTTCCACATTCAGCAGCTCATAGGTTTTTAAAACAAAACGCTCTTCTTTGAGCAGAAGGGAGTTAAATTCTTCGACAAAGTTGGGATATAAATGAAGAAAGGTATTATCAAAGTTTTCGTATAGTTCTTTGAGCTCATTGTCAATCATGTCTCTCGACTTGAGCGTGCGGTACAGGTCTTCCAGCTTGCGGTCCATCACTTTCTTGTTAAGCGTTTTCTGAAACCGCTCCAGCTTATTGATGTAGGTAGAACACAGGTTGAAAAAATTACCGATATACGTCTCCTTCACCTTATTGGCTTCCGAAAGCCGGGTGTTCACCACCGAGATCTCGTGGTTTACCGTTTGAAGCTCCAGGTTTTTATTTTTTAATTCGCTGTTCAGCTCATTCAGCTTCTGGTTTATTTCAGACAGCTCCTGCCTGATACGCGCCACTTTTTTCATCTGGCGGTAAACATAAATTACGGCCGATATCAGGAACACCGACAGGATGCTCACCAGCACAAGGTAGAATTGAAGGTTCCGTTTCTGGCTGTTCAGAAGCTCTTTATACGCCGTATCAATGATGGGAAATATCTGGGAGGCCTCGTAGGTCCGGATCCGGGCGTTGCAGAATATGGCATCTTCCATAGAGAGGCGGATGCACTGGTAGGCCCTTTCCACCTGGCCCGTCTGGTATAAGGTAGAGGCCAGGGCCCGCAATGAGGCGTTTTCCTTGATGGAGTTTTTGATATCACAAATCGCCGAAATGGTGTAATATTTCTCCTGCAGCTCCGGGTTTCCTTCTTTCTTGAAAATATTGGCCAGGGTATAGGCAAATATGGCTTTCTCGTGGTTGTCGGCCTGCATCCGGCTGAGACATTCCAGCAGTATCTGCTTTGACTCTGCCAGCTTCCCTTCATCATGGAGCTTGTCGGCCAGAACAATCTTATAGCGGTTAGACTCCGGCGATAAAACGGTCAGCAGGGAGTCGCGGTAAAGTGCGCTGGTATGAATATACTGATGTGTGTACGGGTTATTCTGAGAGTAATAATTGTACAGCTGTTTGTAGCTGTCGTAATACTTGACGCTCAGCTCCTGCGATAACTGGCTTTTCTTTATGGATTTCAACAGCTCCAGTGATTCAATATACATTCCTGCAATTACATACAGGGAACTGAGATCCAGCCGCGATTCCGTAATCCGCCGGGCATCGCCCAGGGCGTTGGCAATGGCCAGGTTGGCTTTTGAATAGTGAATGGCCGAATCAGAAATGAATGTTTTATATTCTTCAATCAGCTGATGATGGATTCCGTAGCGCTGCGACAGGCTAAGGTCCGGCGTTTTGAGCATATTCTTGGTTTTGGCAATCCGACCCTCCTTCTCCCTGTCGTACTCTGCTTTTTTCTTAATGGCAGACGATAACTCTGTCAGCAGGGAGTCGGCAGCGCTTGCAGCGAATGACGCTTTACAGCAGAAAACGGCCAGGATAAGAAAAAGAGCTCTTTGCATATTGCAGATAGGTTATCTGCGTAAATTTATTTGTTTTTAAGATTGAATAGTAAAGTTTTGTCATTTATACCAGTTAATATCATGTAATCATTCGCTAAAATAGACTTACATCCACACCGGTATTCTCCCTAGTTTTGCAAAGGTGTAAATGATTTAACTATGAAGATGTACAAAGTATTCCTGCGGGGTATCCTGCTTTTAATGGTTTTAAACACCGCCCGGGCACAGGACCAGATCCTGGACGGCATCGGTGAAACCGGAATGATATCCCGCTATTTGTTTAACGGAGATACCAAAGACTGGTCCAGGAACAACCTGCACGGCCAGGCACAAGCCTCCGGAATTCAGTTTATAAATGATAACCGTTTTGGGAAGGTATTATCGCTTTCGGGTGAGAGCAACGCTTTTGTTACCCTGCCGGGCGAAGCCCTGACCGACCTGGAATCCATCAGTATCTCAGGGTGGGTCTACCTGCGCTCCAACCAGGCCGGCCAGCGTTTCTTTGACTTTGGAAAAGATGCGGAGAAGCACTTTTTTGCCGCTCCTGCAGGTACAAAAAACCAGGGAGGCTACCAGGCATTGATCACCACCGGCTCCGGTGATAAAAAAGGAGCGCTCTCCTCTGCCATAGAGCTGAATAAGTGGGTACACCTGGCGATCGTGGTGGATATCCCTTCGAAATCCCTGACTACCTATGTGAATGCCCAGCCGGCAGGAGAAGCTACGGATATTTCGCTGGAGCTGGATGCCATCTTTGGCCAGCCTGCAGGAAACCAGCTGCATATCGGAAAATCTTTAACGGCAGGAGACCCGAACCTGAATGCCCTGGTGCATGATTTCCGGATTTACCGGGTTCCTCTGACCCGCAGACAGGTAGCCGGCATCTATTACAATGCGCCGGGAAGCCGGCAGGGAGGTGCCGTAAACGTGGGGAAGCCGGAAGAAAACCTTCCCCAGTTTTCCAAAGAAGAGTCGCAGCTTTACAATGCCTGGCTGGTGAGCGTATCCGACATACAGGTAGAAACCGAAACAGGAAACCTGCCCCGCCTTCCGAGTCACGTGGCCGGAACTTACCAGAAAGGGATCAACGGCCCCAAAGTACGGGTGATCTGGCCCGCTCCTACCGACAACAGCGCGGTACTGGAAGCCGGAACATACACCATTACAGGCCGTGTTCCGGGAACGGATTTTCAGCCCAAAGCCGTGATAACCGTAAAAAATACGGGAAAAACGGTTACCCCTGACTCTCAGCTGGAGGCCTTTCCCCTGAACCAGGTTTCACTGGAAACCGATGCCCACCAACACAACACCAAGTTTATTGAAAACCGCGATAAGTTTGTCAATACCCTGGCCAAAACCGACCCCGATTCATTTCTCTATATGTTCCGCGATGCCTTTGGCCAGAAACAGCCTGAAGGCGCCAAACCCCTGGGCGTGTGGGACAGCCAGGATACCAAGCTGCGTGGCCATGCCACAGGTCATTATCTCACGGCCATAGCCCAGGCTTACGCCGGCACCGGGTATGACAAGGCCCTTCAGGCCGGTTTCTCTCAGAAAATGGAGTATATGGTCAATACCCTGTACGACCTGTCGCAGCTGTCCGGAAAACCGAAAACCGCCGGCGGTGAATACGTGGCTGACCCCACCAAAGTGCCTGCAGGCGCCGGTAAGGCCGGTTATGATTCTGACCTGAGCAAAGACGGCATCCGCACCGACTACCAGAACTGGGGCAAAGGGTTTATCAGCGCTTACCCGCCTGATCAGTTCATCATGCTGGAGCAGGGCGCCCGCTACGGCGGACAGAAAAACCAGGTATGGGCCCCTTATTATACCCTGCACAAAATACTGGCCGGCCTGCTGGATATCTATGACGTGAGCGGCAATAAAAAAGCCCTGGATGTGGCCACCGGTATGAGCGACTGGGTACACGCCCGCCTCAGCCAGCTGCCCCAGGATACCCTCATCAAAATGTGGAACACCTACATTGCCGGCGAGTTTGGGGGCATGAATGAAAGCATGGCCCGCTTATACCACATTACCCATGAGCAGAGATACCTGCAAACAGCGCAGTTATTTGATAATATCAAAATGTTTTTCGGTGATGCGGCACACTCGCACGGACTGGCCCGGAACGTGGATACCTTCCGCGGACTGCATGCTAACCAGCACATCCCGCAGGTGGTGGGCAGCATAGAAATGTACCGCGTGGCTCATGACCCCGACTATTACAAAGTAGCCGATAACTTCTGGTACAAAGCCGTAAATGATTACATGTACAGCATCGGCGGAGTGGCCGGAGCGCGTAACCCGGCCAATGCCGAGTGCTTTACGGCTCAACCGGCCAGCCTGTATGAAAACGGTCTTTCAGCGGGCGGACAGAACGAAACCTGCGCCACCTACAACATGCTGAAGCTGACCCAAAACCTGTTTCTCTTTGATCAGCGCGCCGAGCTGATGGATTATTACGAGCGGGGTCTGTATAACCATATCCTGGCCTCGGTAGCCGAGCATACACCGGCCAATACCTACCACGTGCCCCTCCGCCCCGGCTCAGTGAAACAGTTCGGTAACCCCAACATGACCGGGTTTACCTGCTGCAACGGTACCGCCATAGAGAGCAATACCAAAATGCAGAGCTCTGTTTATTTCAAAAGCCGGGATAACCAGGCACTCTATGTGAACCTGTATATTCCCTCTACCCTTTATTGGGCAGAACGGAAAATCACCGTACGGCAAACCACCAGCTTCCCGAAAGAAGACCAGACCCGTCTGACCATAGAGGGAAGCGGGAAATTTGATGTGCATGTACGCGTACCGGCCTGGGCTACACAGGGCTTCTTTGTAAAAATCAACGGCAAAACTCAAAAGCTGAAAGCCACGCCGGGCTCGTACCTGAAGATCAGCCGCAATTGGAAAAACGGCGACACCATAGAGCTGAAAATGCCTTTCGGATTCCACCTGGATCCGGTAATGGATCAGCCGAACATTGCCAGCCTCTTTTACGGACCGGTATTACTGGCCGCCCAGGAGTCTGAAGCCGGAAAAGACTGGCGGCAGGTTACCCTGGATGCCAAAGACCTGGGTAAAACCATCAAAGGTGATCCTCAGAAACTGGAGTTTACCATTGACGGGGTGCTTTACAAACCGTTTTATGAGACGTACGGGCGGCATTCGGTTTATTTGGATGTGCGTTTGAAATAAAGAGGGGTTATTTTCGAAATAACTTCACGTGCCCTTCGACAGGCCGGGCCGCGCAGGCTCAGGGTGACAATGGTAACGCATGAGCTACCTACTGTCACTCTGAGCTCAGCCTGTACTGAGCCTGACGAAGTATCGAAGGGCACTTCCAGTTATTTACCCCCAACCACACATAAACTCCCCATTCCGCACCACAATCTCCCAAACTTCATTATTTTTGTACAACCTCCTGTTAGACAAAATGATAAAGTTCTGCCTTTTAGCTCCCCTGCTTACTCTCTCTGCCCTGCTTTACGGGCAGCAGGAAACCGATTCCCTGTTGAAAGCCATCCGGAAACTTCCGGACACCTCAAAAGTAAATGCACTGAATGAAGCGGGAAAATCTTACTGGATTTCAGGCGAAGATTCCCTGTCCGAATATTGCCTTACACAATCGATAGCTTTAGCGAAATCGGTGAAATTTCACGAAGGCGAGGCCCGTGCCCGCTTACAACTGGTGCGTATGGAACTGGACTACATGTCGGATCTGGCTACCGCCCACCTGCACCTGGATACGGTAATGATACTATCCCGAAAAGCAAAAGACAGGTTACTGGAAGGACAGGGATATTTCAGGAGAGCCCAACTTTACGGGTCAGGATTCACCGAACATGCTGCGAAAAGCCGGGAGCTCCTGGAAGAGGCAAGAAAGCTCTTCGTGGAAACAGGTAATAAGGCATGGGAAGGTTCAGTCTATGTGGAACTTGCAGAAAAAGCCAGCAATGAAGGGAAATATGCGGAAGCCATCGATCTCTTACTGAAAGCCCGTAAACTACAGGAAGAATCAGGTGAGATAACCGCTTTGAGGGCCACCCTCCCTAACCTGGGCTCTACCTACCTTTACCTGGAGATGTTTGATGAAGCACTGAAGTGCTTTGAAGACGCTGAAAAAACCGCTAACCAGCTGAAGGATGAACGGGTAAAGGCCTTTATCTATAGCCAGCGGTCTACCCTGTACAAAAAGAAAAAGCAGTTTACACAGGCCTTAAAAGACCTGAAAGCCGCCAATAAAATATATGAAGCTACGGGAGGAGGATACCTGCTGCCCGGGAGCTATACCCGGCTGGGAGAGGTGTACTTTGAGATGGATAGTATCTCCAAGGCTTTTAATTACGCTGTAAAAGCCGACAGCCTCTACCGCTCGGATATGGATGCCGAAGAGCTGTTTCATCATCCCTCCAATGTATTGCTGGGAAAGATTTATCTGAAACGAAACCAATTTCAGAAAGTAATCACCTCCGCCACGCAGGGAAAGCAGGAGGCTGAATCATCAGACCCGAAGTTAATTGCTGAATTAACCGAATATCACCGTCAGCTGGCGCTGGCCCGGGAAGGACTACACCAGTATAAAGACGCCCTATTTCATTATAAAACCTACAAAACCCTGTCTGACAGCCTGTTTAACACCGAATCGCGGGAAAGAAGCAAGATTGCTGCATTGACGTATGACTTTGACAAACAACAGCAGTCTGACCGGCTCAGAATCCAGGAACTGGAGAATCAAAAACTGAAAAATACCAGGAATATCCTCATTGCCCTGTCGGTTCTGGTCTCGCTCATCATCCTGTATATCACCTGGAGCAACAAACAGCTTCGCAGGAAAAACAAACAGATTATTGCCAAAAACAGGGAAATAGAAAAAGCCCTGGATAAAGGCCAGCGAATGGAGCGGAAGCGCGTGGCCTCTGAATTACATGATAACCTGAACACCAAGCTCGCGGCCATCCGGTGGAATATTCAGTCCATGGATACCTCAGGCTTTGACGCTTTCAACCAAAAAATCCATTCGAGAATATCAGAAATGGTGGATGATGCTTACAAGGATGTAAGACTGATTTCACACAATATGCTGCCTACCGAACTGGAAACCCACGGGTTAACAGAAGCTTTAAACGTACTTGTTCATAAGCTGGGAGACAATAACGGAATGCGGTTTAAACTGGAGCTGGAAGGAAATATTGAACGACTTTCCAAAGAGCAGGAACACCAGCTTTACAATATTGCCCTGGAGCTGGTCAATAATGCCATCAAGCATTCTGAAGCCACCCTGGTCACCATTAATCTGACCCGGGATAGAGAGGGGCTGTCGTTGAGTGTTACCGATAACGGGATCGGGATTCCTGCCGGGCTGAAAAACAACGGGCGGGGTTTTCATAACCTCATGAGCCGTACCGAAACCCTCAAAGGGACGTTTAAAATGGAAAGCCCGCCCGGGGGAGGTACCCGGGCAGAGGTGCATGTACCTCAACGGGTATGATCACTTAAACCTGACGATGACCATGACCGGAAACTATCTGACGCTGTTGGCCGTTTTACTCCTCTTGGGCTGCAGGAGTAGCACACAGGAGACAAAAGAGCAAAAGATTACGGGCTGTTACAGTCCGAAAACCACGGATCACGACTGGTACACCTCCGGAAAGAAAGCCCCTTTGCTGGAAGGGCTGGAAGGTATTGATTTCAGGATTTCAACGACCAGTGAAGAAGCTCAGCGGTATTTTAACCAGGGCATGATGCTGGCCTATGGCTTTAATCATGCAGAAGCCGCAAGATCATTTTATGAAGCCACCCGCCTGGATTCTGCCTGTGCCATGGCCTTCTGGGGCTATGCCTATGTGCTGGGGCCTAACTATAACAGCGGAATGGAAGAAGATAATGATCAAAGGGCATACGATGCCACCCTCAGGGCCCTGGCGCTCTCCGGGTCATGCACCCCAAAAGAAAAGGTGCTCATCAAGGCCCTGGCGAGCCGGTATGAGGCCCGGCCCCCTGCCGACAGGTCACCCCTGGACCGGGCTTATGCCGCTGCCATGAAAAAAGTGTACAATCAATACCCCACTGATCCCGATATCGGTGCGCTCTACGCCGAATCACTGATGAACCTTCATCCCTGGGATTTGTACGAAAAAAGCTCTAAACAGCCCCGGGCCTGGACCCCGGAGGTGCTGCGGGTACTGGAACACCTGATAAGAACCTATCCCCGGCATCCGGGTGCCCACCATTTCTATATTCATGCGCTGGAGGCCTCCGCCACGCCTGAAAAAGCCCTAGCCAGCGCCCGCTTACTGGATACGCTGGTACCCGGATCCGGACACCTGCTGCACATGCCTTCGCACATTTATATTCTTACCGGCCATTACCACCTGGGCACGCTTGCGAATCTGAGAGCGGTAGAAACCGACAGCCTGTATACTACTGCCTGCCATGCGCAGGGCGTTTATCCTCTCAGCTATTATCCGCATAATTACCATTTTCTGGCGGCCTGCGCCGCACTGGAGGGGAATTCAAAACTGGCCCGGATGGCGGCTAAGAAATTACAGGAACACACCGCCACCAGCCTCATGGATCAGCCGGAATGGGGCACTTTACAGCATTATTATACCATACCGTACTACATTGCCGTGAAGTTTGGCTGGTGGGAAGAGATTCTGGCCCTGCCCGGGCCCGAAAAAGACCTGGCTTACCCCAAAGCTATCCTGCATTATGCCCGGGGGATGGCTTATATGGGGAAAAATGATCAGGCAAACGCCCGAAAAGAATATGAGCTGCTGAAAAAGCTGGCTGCCGATACCACATTACAGCACGTGACCATCTGGGATATCAACACCACCGCTGACCTGGTACAGATTGCAGACAAAGTGCTGGCCGCCGAAATAGCCGCAGGCAGCAACCGGTGGAATACCGCCGTTTCACTGCTCCGCCAAGCCGTTGAAATAGAAGATCACCTTAATTATAATGAACCGCCCGATTGGTTTTTCTCCGTCAGGCATCATCTGGGTGCCGTACTTCTGAAGGCCGGGAAATACGAAGAAGCCGAAAAAACGTACCGCAACGACCTTCAGACCTGGAAAAAGAACGGCTGGGCACTCCATGGCCTGTACCAGGCACTGATAAAACAGGGGAAAGAGGCCCGCGCCGTTAAATCCGCTTTTGACGAAGCATGGAAACATGCTGACATCACCTTTTCTCCGGCCCTGGCCGCTGCGGAACCACAAACGGCCGGGTTTTGATCAACCGTTTCGCTTCTTCAATGGCCCGTTCCAGCTGTACGTCAATGCCTCTGGAAAAAGCACCCAGGTCTTCGTCTACAAAAATATCAGGATCTACCCCGTAGCCCTCCCGGAACCAGGTGCCGTCCAGGTTATACATGCGGAAAGTAGGCGCCGTTACATAGGCGCCGTCAATCAGCTCTGGCGCCCCGCTGATGCCGATCAGTCCGCCCCAGGTACGGGTGCCTACCAGCGGCCCGAGTCCCCGCTTTTTGAAATAATCAGGGAAGGCATCGCCTCCTGATCCGCTCCAGCCGTTGATCAGCATCACCTTGGGCCCGAAATGCCCGGCCGGTGGCCACTTCCACGATTCTCCGTCGCGGGTGGCCCAATATACCAGCGGCTTACGATCCAGCATCTCAATGAAACGATCCGGGATTTGTCCGCCATTATTAAAGCGTTCATCAATAATCAGCGCTTTTTTATCCATCTGGGCATTAAACATCCGCATCAGCTCATTCTGACCGTCAATACCCGTGCTGGGTACGTATACATAGCCTACCTCTCCGTTAGTCGACTTCTCTACATGGCTTCGCATGCCTTCTATCCAGGCCAGGTTGCGAAGGCGGCCTTCATCATCCAGGGTCTTGACCAGTACTTTTTTAGCTCCGGTAAAATCCGGCTTATCGTTATACGTCAGCTCTACCGTGGCATTATCCAGCCCGGCGAAATAGTAGAAGGGCTCATGCGCGGTAGTGACAGGCAGGCCGTTTACCGCCAGGATATACGCCCCTTCCCGGATGCCCACTCCCGGCTTATCCAGCGGAGAGCGTACTTCGGCATCCCAGGAAGCCCCCCTGATGATCTTAGCTACCTTATAACAGGAGCCGTCAGCGGCCCAGTCAATTCCCAGGTAACCTGTATTCTTAGCCTTGCCCGCCTCCAGGTCTCCGCCACCATAGTAAGTATGCGAAGCGTTCAGCTCACCGATCATCTCGCCGATAATAAAGGCCACATCGTTACGGTTAGCTGCGCCTTCCAGCACCTTCAGGTAATTATTTTTAACGGCTTCCCAGTCTACTCCGTGCATGTCTTTATCGTAGAAGTAGTCCCGCTGAATGCGCCAGGCATCTGTAAAAATCTGCTTCCATTCGGCTTTCGGGTCAATAGTGGCCACCATAGACTTCAGGTTAAGCGGCTTATCAAATTTAGCCCCTTCATTGGGTTCTATAACGGCAAACTGCCCTCCTTTACTCACCAGCAGCTTGCTCTTATCACCTGATGCCTGGTAAAAATTAATACCCTCCAGCACGGTTTTTTCTTCTTTCTTCTCAAAATCATAAAGCATAAGAGAAGCCGAACCTCCCTCGGGTCCGTTATTGTCGGGGAATCGCAGATACGTGATCTTGTCTTTAAAGGCAGTAACCCCACCCAGGTTTCCCGGGGAAATGCTCAGTATTTCCAGCCGTCTTTCCATATTTTCCAGGTCAATGATCACCCCTTCCGGCTTTTCATCCTGAGGTTTTTCTTCATTTTTAGTCTTCTTTTCTTTCTTACTTTCTTTCTTGTTTTCTTCTTTCACCTCCTCCTCTTTTACAGTAACCGTATCATCTTTCATGGCCAGGAAAGAGGTGGAATCTTTACGGAGGGTCAATACCCCTATGAGCGTGGAATTATTGTAGATAAAAGTATTGTCAAAGTCGCTGTAATTCGGCTGAAATACCTGGTTGGTGTTCAGGAACAGGTATTTACCTTCCGGGTCAAAAACCGGGTTAAAACAACTGTAAAAGCCATCAGTTACCCGGGTGGATTTCTTATCTTTTGTATCATAAATAAAAGCCGCCTGGTGTCCGTTAGGCAGATCGCGGCTGTAAGCCAGCCAGCGGCTGTCAGATGACCAGTCGCAGCTGAAGCCCGCGGTATGGTCATGCGTAAATTGCAGAAGCTTATCTACCCGGGTGGTGCTGTTATCTTTCACATCCAGTATATGAATCTCGCCTGCCTTATCCACGAAGCAGACTTTCCTGGAATCGGGCGACCAGTAAGGCGTATAGCGGTACCCCGGCCCGTACGAAGTCAGCTTCCGGCGGGCAGTGGTATTATCGGTAGCCATCAGATAGAGTTCGTATTCGCCTGTCTCGTCTGACCAGTAGGCAATATGCTTACCATTGGGCGAATAGGCGGGTGTGCGCTCGGCTACACCCGAGGTATGGGTAAGATTACGTGCCACACCCTCTTTGGCCGGAAGAGAAAAAACATCGCCCCGGGCTTCAAAAAGCACACGGTTGCCGTCGTGGCTGATCCGCGCATTTTGAATATATTTCTCCACCGATTCATTGCGCGGCATCAGCGCGCTCATATCGGAAATGATCTGTACATTAACTATCTTATCCGACTTCTCCGCAATAGAATACAGGTGAAGCTTTCCACCCTGCGCATATACAATTTCTCCCTTACCCAGGGCAGGATAATGAATATCAAAATCCGCATAGCGGGTCAGCTGCTCGGCCTGCCCTGTGCCGGTATCATACGACCACAGGTTCATGCGCTCCTCACTCCCCCGGTCAGAGATAAAGTAGATCTTATCGCCGTACCACATCGGGAACTCATCTCCTCCCCCATCCATGGGTGAGATTCTTCTGGAGGTTCCGGTCTTGAAATCAAAAACCTGTATGGTTCCTTTGGTACCGCCCTTGTATCTTTTCCAGGTACGGCCCACCTGTGATATATACACTACCGCCATCTTAGACCCGTCAGGGCTGTAAGATCCGTATTCCGCATATTCCAGGGGTAATTTGGTATCCGGCCCGCCCTCTTTACTGATCCGGTAAAACTGGCTGAAACGCAGTTTGCCGCTCTCCCGTAAAGAGGCAAAAACCACCTCTTTCCCATCGGGTGTCCAGTCCACCACGCGGTCGCCATAGGCATGCGAAGTAAGCCTTTTGGGCACTCCGCCGGTAACCGGCATCACGTATACATCCACATTCCCGTCATAATTGCCGGAAAAGGCGATTTCCCGGCCATCAGGCGAAAACCTCGGATAAGACTCTACCCCGGCCGGCGAGCTGAGCTTAACGGCCTGTCCCCCGGATTTCGGCACCAGCCAGAGGTCATTGGCATAAGTAAAAACAATATGGGTAGAGGATACATCAGGGTATCGCATCAGAGAGGCATCGATCTGTGCATGCAGATGGCTGCCGGCAAGAAGCACAGCGAGTAGTAACAGCAGGTTTTTCATAGGTATAACCGGTTTAGTTCCAGGATATTTAAGTACTCTTTCCGGGAGTGTACAAATGTAAGTTAAATTCCCGGACTTTTCCTAAGCCTGTTGAGCATCATCAATGCACGGTCAATGCGTACCTGCACGCTGTTCTGCTTCGTCTTCAGACGAATGCAGGGTGAACCCTGGCCTTTGACCAGGTAGGGTATCCTGTCTGAGACAGGAATACACCCTCCCATCGTCTGAAGACGAGGGAAAGCGGGTATCTAAGGAGATATACCTTAAATGATGTCACCAATTAGTGACTTATTCATTTAAAATGCAATATATATTTCTCTTATTAGAGAAATATTTTAATATCACAAATACCTTATTATAATATACTTAATTATAAAAATAGCAACTATTTTCACTTATATCAAAGGAAAATTTTTGAAAAATAATATTCGTGCATTTATTTTGCATTGCAATTTACATAAACGATCTACCATATGTTTGTTCCTTGATTTTCTGACCGATATGTGTTCATATAGAAGTATTGAAATAGAGCAGATTTTCAATTTGGGTGACTAAATAGAAAACAGGGATAATCCTTCAGATGAATGAATTGATTTGCCCCTTGGACGAAGTGCAGAATTGTTGTAGGGGATATTCAAATCTTACTTTTTGAGAGCAACTTAGTAACTAATTTTTATCACAAATTTTAATTCAAAACACCATGAGAAAATCAATTTTATCGGTAGCAATTTTATTTGCAACCGGTTTATTCACGCAGTCCTGTAAGGATAACACATTAGATCCTTCTACAACTGATTCCGAAAGGTATCTTTCTTTTAAAGGAGAAAAAGTTAGAATCCCTGAAGCCTTTCCTGAAGAGCTGTTTGACCAAACCCAAGAGCAGCTTGAGGCTTATATCAATTCAAAAGTAAGTCGAAATGCAAGAGAGGCTTCCGGGGCCCGGTTGACTTACGACGAACTGGGTGAAATTCTTAACAGAAGCTTAGCTAAATATCCCCGGGTTAACTACGACAGCATTTCCCATCAGGATTTTAAGCGAATCTTAATTGATATTCCATCAATCAAAAGTATGGAAGATGCTTTGGCTAAAGTAGAGATTATCTTCGATTATTATAATACCCTGGCCAAAAATGATGTTATATCTGATGTGGTTTCTTTGGAAAAAAGAAAGACAGGCTTAAAAGTTTCAGGACCTTCACCTGGCTCATTGACCGATCCTGAGAGAAATATACTTTTGGGAAATCCGGCTTTTGCAGTAGCCTATGTAAACGCGGCAGGTGATGCAAACCTTTTCACTTCTGGTATGTGGAGCGTAGATGAAGACAATAAAAAGAATAACGCCTTTAAGCATAGCATTTGGAACTGTTTGATTATTAGATATATTATAACAAGTACACCTGCCAGCAAAACTAATGCTATTAATTTTGCGCAAAATGGGACATCCGCCCATGAAATGAATGATGACGGCAGCCATATACATGATGCAAAGGCAGCAATGGATTTACATAACAATCAATCTGCCAGGAACTGGATGGATGATGAGGTTCGTTGGGGAATTGGGCCTTTAAGAAAAATGCCAAGTGTTAGCAAAATCCTGGATACCTGGTATGCCAGAGCAAATTCTGCTACATATTATGATCAAGCTACTAACTGGACTGGCATTTTAGTTATCCATGGAGGTAATAATTCAACAACCTGGAATAACCTGTATAACAATTTATATGGGGGACATCAGCATAATGTTTATATCGAAAACTAAAACAAGTAGATTATGATTAGTAAATGGGTTTATTTATTTTCCGTACTCTTACTTACTCTTGTTTCCTGTAAGGAGAATGTTGATCCGGAGGTAGGAACAAAATTTATCGAGTATGGAAGTAGAGAAGAGCAAAGAGCCTCTGCAATTCAGGAGCTTAATATCTTCTACAATTCAAGTAATAAGGATAAGCAATTTTATGAGGTTATATCCAAGAAAAACGGTCGATTTATATTGAATTACAACAGGGCAGATGAAAGGCTTACGGTATGTCTTGACCCTGGTAGCGGATGGGGTAGACAATACGTAAATATTTCCGAGTCTGACTTGGCCGACTTTGTTTCAATAGGCATCGAATTGGAAGACCTCGAAGGGTCTGAAAACGTGGTAAGGGTTGACGACTATACCCTTATTATCAAAGGAAAAGAATTGAAGTATGCTTCAAGTGCGGAAAGAATACAACCAAAAACTAATGGTAATCCTACACTTTAACGGATTTCAATTTTAGGCTAAATGTTATTTTGAACGAGGCTGTCCGAAAGGGCAGCCTCGTTTTCTTATTATCCTGGTTTAAATGTTATAACAATGAAAATCTTAATAAATATTTTTGTTTTTAAAGTCCTATTTAGCTTTAGTATCTCAGGCAACTTTCCTGAGCAGAGTATTTATACTGTGACATATAATAGTGTGTCTTTTAAGAAATACAAGAGTGATTCAAGAATCACTAAAACACAGGTTAAGCCCTGCTCTGCTTCGTCTTCAGACGAATGCAGGGTGAACCCTGGTCTTTGACCAGGTAGGGTATCCTGTCTCAGACAGGAATACACCCTCCCGTCGTCTGAAGACGAGGGAGAGCGGTGTACTATTCCCGGGAGTGTACAAATGTAAGTTAAATTCCCCTACTTTTCCTAAGCCTGTTAAGCATCATCAATGCACGGTCAATGCGTACCTGCACGCTTTTGGCGCCGTTGATGTAATAGAGGATATCTCTCTGCCGGCTGGGCTTCAGCGCCTGAAACAGGCGGTTGGCCTCGTCATCAATGGCCAGGAGCTCGGCCAGCTCTTCGGGCATGGGCCGGCCGTAAGTGCTCTGATCCCTCTTAAGCGATACTGACACCCGCTGACCCAGCACCAGCTTACCTGCCTGGCGAACAGGAGTGCCCACGCTGATCTCAAAACTGCCGTTTCCCTTGGGCCGGAGTGCACAATGAAATTCCTCTCCGCCATTAATGGAGCAGAGCAAACGAAGATTCTTTTCTCCTGTAAAAGGCCGGGCGGCCTCGTCAGGCACATCGATATAATGCCCGCGGTACCCGGGGTATCGCTGAATGACGGATTCGAAATGAACTGTTTCCATGCATCTTGACCATTGATGAGTTTAGTAAATTTACATTTTTTTACTAATAACGCATTACAATATGCTCACCTTTGTTACATAGGCACGCTTCCCGTTTCTGACTTTAAGGATATAGTTTCCAACGCCTAGAGACCGGACTTCTATTTCTGTTTTCTCTTTAAAGCGGACACGTTTTACTTCCCTGCCTTCTACCGAATAAATTGTAGCTTCTGATTCGTTGCTGTAGGGTACCTGAACCGACAGTATATCGGTAGCTGGATTAGGATACACTTTCACCCATTCTCCGGTTTCCAGTGCCAGCACGGGAATTATCTCTACCCGGGTGGCAGCCGTGTTCCGGCAGTTTTTTGCATCTCTGACGGTGACGGTATATTCACCGCCATTCCCCATTTTTGCTAAATGAATTTCGGGATGCTGCTGATCTGAAGAAAACCCGTTTGGACCGGTCCAGGCATAATCTACTCCGCCGGTAGCCGTAAGGTGAATGGTCTCGCCCGCATAATACGGGCCTGAGTTGGCGGCGCTGACATCGGGTTTTCGCGGTTCCGTTAAATGCGCCCCTATGTTACTATTCAGGATGCAATCTTTGTTTCCCATACTAAAATTGTGGTAAGTCCCTGCCGGAAGATTGCGTAAAACGGCCCATCTTGCCCTCACTTCCACACTGTCACGGAGGGTTTCGTTATTAAAGGTATACTGTATGCCATAAGTTCCGTCTTCGAGATTATTATAGAAACCCAAGGTTCCCGAAGGAATGTCGCACATGGAAGGGTCTCTTATCACTTCTACCCGAAAAACCGGCGGATACGAAGGGACAAAATGAACAAAGTGATCAAAACTGGTAGTACATCCGTTTACAGTAGCCCCACGGATAGTGTAAATTCCTTCTTCCAGATCCACCCATACCGCTTTCCCGTTACGGACAAAAGTGGTCAGGTTAAAAGTAGCGTCTTCCCTCCAACGACTGATCGTAAGTTCCACAGGCGTATTTTCCGGCAGCATAGTTTCAGCCGTAATCCCGCCCCCGCCGCAGGCCAGTCCGGCCACTACCTTAAAGTCACCCTTCATCCAGTCCTTGCAAGGGCTTTCTATATGAATAATATAATCTTCTGTTTCTCCGGCAATCCCGTTGATAAAACAGCTGGCCTGCGGAGGGATGGAATGCCGTGTTAACACCCGCATGCGGGTATTCCTGGTGCTTCTCGCATTGACCGGTAGTGTAAACTGTCCTGACAAGCTTCCAAATCCCGCCGCGGAAGAAAGGAATACCCTTTCATCCAAACTAAAGAAACCGTCATTATTCGTGTCAATCCAGATAGAGGCATGCATGGGATACCCCGATTTAATGAATTGGATCGTAAATTTATAGATCATCCCGGTTTGCAGTGTTACGGAATCCTGAGTGTAAAGGGTATACCCACTTGCAGAGCAATCGCTGGTATTATCAATAGAAGTATTTTCAATACTGAATCTTCGTATGCCGGTACCTAACTTATTACAATCCGATTGATTATCCGTTGCGTAATCCGGGAGGCAGTATTCCGCCTTGGGAGAAACAAATTCGGCATATTCATATTCACTGCATGCCGCTTTTACCCGCCACTCATAGGTTTTCGCAAAAGCCAGCCCTTTCAGCACTAGCGAAGTTCCGTTAACAGGGACTGAAATCCATCTTTCCGCATATTTCTGCCGGTATTCCACTTGAAAGGCATTGCGGGAAGAATGTCCCCACGATAGAGTTACCGAACCGGTAGTATCTTCTCTCACCTGTAGATTCCGGGCGGGGTGACGGTCCTCCTCGCCGCATTGTGTCAGGTTTACATTATAGTCATAAATCTTTGCGGAATTATAGGTTCCGCAGGGAGAATCCGGAATGGGTTCTTCAGAATAACCGGTATTTATAATCGCTACACGCATTCGGGTAGTCCGGGGTGAAATCGAATCGGGGATTTTCAGTATACCGGTGATGGGTCCCATGTACCGCTCTACTGTAAAATATACTTTTTCTCTTTCTTCAAATTGCCCGTTACCATCGAAGTCAATCCAAACCGACACCTGAACCCCGGCTGTATACCAGGTTCCATATTCTATTTTTATGGGGTGTTCGCCGGCAGCTAAATCGGGCAGGCGGCTTTGTGAAAAATAATACGGCTCATAACAGGGATTGAAGAGATGCAGGGAATGATTATTTATACTTATCGAGTAAAATGGTTCGTATTCTCTTCTGTCACAAAAATTTTTGTCCAGTATATCGGGCAGGCAATAGCCGGGCTGATTAGTGGTGGTAAATTCTCCTTCCCTGTAGCCGGAACATTCTGTACGTACCCGCCAGAAATACCGGGTTAGCGGGAGCAGGGAGTCAATTACCACCATCGTATCGGCAATCGTCCTGGTTCTCCATTCACCGGCAATACCGGTCCGGTAGGTCACCTCGAAGCGGTTATCGATTAGCGGATGAGTCCATGAGAGCAGGGCACTGTTTGCGCGGACCTCGCGGCTGGTGATCCGGGAAGGTTTTTCACTGGAGCCCCAACACTGCCCTACCCACTTTCTCAGGAGATTTCCGGGAAGAACACCAAAGCCGTTACTGATCCGGTCACCGCCGCAATAACTCATGATAGTACCCGACTTTCCTACATCCGGCCCCGGATTACATGAACCTTCCGGAGACGCACAGTTATCCAGCGGGCCACCGGGCCATGTACAGCTGTGCGTATGGGGAACACCCAGTCCGTGACCAATTTCATGCGGAATACTCCCCAAATAATTCGCTGACAGGTTCAGATTGGCATTCAGCCCTACTCTGGCTTCTTTGCTACAGTAGTTTACTAAATAGGCCACCCCTCCAAACTCCCGGAAAAACCTGGCGGTCAGCAATTGCGAAATCTCCCGGGAAGGGTCACGGGCCGTTTCATCGGCAAAACGATAGAAAACATCCATTCCGCCTTCAAGATCACGATAAGGGTCAGGTGAGTCCCAGATCCGGATCTCCTGCAAAGCAAGCCTGACATTTTCATTTTCAAAGACCAGCGACACTTTGTTAAAAAGCTCTTTGGTAGCGTAAACTGCCTTTTCCATCGTACCCGCGGTCAGGTATAGGCTGTAGTCCACTTCAAAATACACCTGAACCGGGTTACAGTTCACAAATTCGGTAGAGCTGTTTCTCAGGTTCATGGCCGGGTCCCAGGCCATTGGCCTGGTGGTGGTATCACGGGCGGCGCAGCTTAGCGTAGCCCCTGCGTCTTCCGCTTCCCTGAGCACATATTCCCCGCCCTCATGCGTATTACCTAAATGGTAATTTCCCCGTTCACCATACAAATAGACGCTGACTCCCTGTTCTGAAATGGTAACCGATACCAGTGAGCTGCTGTCGCCTTCAATAATTCCCCCGTAATAGCGCTCACTTCCGCTAAAGACTTCCATGTTCCAGGCGTCTGTGATTCTGAAATCAGGACTGAAAATATTCCGGGAGATCAGCTTGAGGGTAAGATCGTCGCCATCGGCAGGCACACTGAAACTGAGGGTTCGCGGGTTTTCAAGCAATATTCTCTGAGCCGCAGCTTCGTTTAACTGTAGCGGTTTTGTTGCCAAAACCGGAGAAGATGACCGGGTACCCGGCCGGGCTGAAGCACGGAACAGGTCATACGACCTCATCCGGCTTTGCTTTTCCGCCTCACTGACTTTTCTGTAAAGCACATTCTGACCATAAACGTGACTGCACGTAATCAGCAGAAAAAATAATACTATTTTCATTGGGAGTTATTAAGAAAAACAAAATAATGCAGGTATAAACCGGGAAGCGGGCCGGCAGAAAAGAGTGGTTCTTTTGTTAAGAAACATGGTTACAGGTTTTCACCCCAAAGTTATACTTTTTCTGACAAATCCCGGCAAAAACCCGGAAAACCCAGTAACTTTGCATTTTCAAAATCAAGTGATGATTCATTTCTTCGAAAACTCCGCAAACACCGTTTACGGTGTTCAGACTGAGCAAAACCTCTCTGCAGAAGACGTTCAAAAACTTAAATGGCTTTTTGGGAATGCTGAAAAGCGGGATGACCTCACCCTGAACCGGTATTATGTAGGCCCGCGGGCCGCTATGGTCACTCCATGGAGCACCAATGCCGTGGAGATTACCCGCAATATGGGTATTCAGGGCATTATCCGTATCGAAGAGTTTCAGCCGGTTCCGGCTGATTTTAACGACTTCGATCCCATGATCTCCCAGAAATATGCCGCGCTTACGCAGGAAATGTACACCATCCGTATCACTCCGGAGCCTATCCTCGAAATCGATGATATCGACGCCTATAACCGGCAGGAAGGACTGGCCCTGAGCCCGGAAGAAGTAGACTACCTGGATAAGCTGTCGGTAAAGATCGGGCGGAAGCTGACCGACTCCGAAGTGTTTGCCTTTTCACAGGCCAATTCCGAGCACTGCCGCCACAAGATCTTTAACGGAACCTTTGTGATTGATGGCGAAGAAATGCCCTCTTCCCTGTTTAAGCTGATCCGGAAGACCTCTGAAACCCATCCGAACGATATCGTTTCGGCGTATAAAGACAACGTGGCTTTCATCAAAGGGCCGAAAGTGACGCAATTTGCTCCGAAATCGGCCGATAAGCCCGATTTCTACGAAGAAAAAGAATTTGATTCCGTACTTTCACTGAAAGCGGAAACCCATAATTTCCCTACCACGGTAGAGCCGTTCTCGGGCGCTGCCACGGGTTCGGGCGGAGAGATCCGTGACCGCCTGGCAGGCGGACAGGGCGCACTGCCCCTGGCCGGAACGGCCATCTATATGACGGCCTATTCGCGCCTCACTGCCGACCGCCCCTGGGAAAAAGCCGTACCGGAACGCCCCTGGCTCTACCAGACCCCGGTAGATATCCTCATTAAAGCCTCTAACGGGGCCTCTGATTTTGGTAACAAATTCGGCCAACCCCTGATCACCGGCTCCCTGTTTACCTTTGAGCACGAAGAAAACGGCCGTAAACTGGGGTATGATAAAGTGATCATGCAAGCCGGCGGCGTAGGCTACGGGAAGCTGGACCAGTCTAAAAAGCATACTCCCCAACCCGGCGATAAAATCGTTATCCTGGGTGGTGAAAACTACCGGATCGGTATGGGGGGAGCAGCCGTTTCCTCGGCAGATACCGGTGCTTTCGGTTCGGGCATTGAGCTGAACGCCATCCAGCGTTCTAACCCGGAGATGCAGAAGCGGGCC
>Ga0206106_100373_pt1 | contig 42874 bp, 48 predicted proteins | sample 1B1ome_FD_148677 | JGI IMG/M metagenome (GOLD analysis project Ga0206106, IMG submission 148677) | Enriched microbial communities from leaf-cutter ant dump, University of Wisconsin, Madison, United States - 1B110A | ecosystem: Environmental > Terrestrial > Nest > Insects nest > Nest dump | place... | reverse complement strand
AACAAAACATTCAGAGAAGATGTATTGGATGCTTATTTGTTCGAAAACATAGAACAGGCAAAACAAATTGCCCAAGAATGGAGAGAGGATTACAACAATTATCACCCACATGCAAGTTTGGGGAATTCTTCCCCCATTGAATTTAAATTGAATAGAAGTGCATAATTTTGTTTAGTTTTGAGTTGTTGGAAAAAAGGGGGGGACTTACAATATGTGGTAGGTAAATGGTAGGTGTTTTTTTTAAATGTTAACCTTAATACTATTTCTTTGCCCTTCCCATATTGAAAATAGGAATTTGGTAAAAACACACAAATGAATTTTCTGTTAAAACAAAGGTTGTTGGAAAAAATTGCTACGCAAATATTTTTCATTCCGTTATATCTTTATTCTTCACTCATCTTTTCACAAAGCAACTATCAGCAAGTGGATTCATTGTTGAGTATATCCAAAAAAGAATCAAAAAACTTTCAATTTGAAAAAAGCATTTCCATAAGCAGAAAAGCACTTTATACCGCAAAAAAAACAAGTTACAAAAAAGGTATTTGTGAAAGCTATTACAACATTGCTTATGATCTGTGTGATATGGGAAAATATGATGAAAGCTTTAGATATATAAATATTATTGAAAAAAACTATTCTCATATAATAAAGGAAAATCTGGATTTAAATATAAATTTAACCGATTTAAAAGGGAGGAATTATCTTGCTTTAGGTTTTACAGACAAAGCAAAAAAAGAGTTTAGAAAAGAACTTATACTTGCTGATTTACATAAGAATAAAGAACAAGTATATAAAGACAGATTATATGCTTATGTACAGCTTCATGCATCAAGCAAAGAAGCAGACAGTTCTTACTATTATTTGTGTAAAACCTTGAAATATCGTAACAAAATTCGTGACAAAAAAGATTTTTATTTTATATATGCTTCTTTTGCAGACTACCATATTGGTGAAACAAAAAGCTTTGATTCCGCATTTTATTATAATAATGAATCATTAAAAATTGGATTAAAATTCAATTCCCCGTACCTCTATGTAACTTATATTCAAAAAGCACAGATTTTATTTCTGCAAAAGAAATATAATGAATCTTTGAAATATGCACAGATTGGACTAAAAAAATCTGTAGAAAAAAATAGAACAGAACAAGTATTAGCAGCATTAAAATTAATTGCGGATAATCACCATTTTCTAAAAAATTCGATGGAAGAACTGAAATACCGCAATAAATATATTCATATTAATGATAGTATGACTGTTGCCAGAAATATAGGCAAACAGATGTACACCAACTCTGTTATTAATGAAAAGGAATTAGACGTTTCAGCAAGTAAAACGCTGTTTTATAAAACCCTATTATTGTTCATTTTTATTATTATTCTGGGAATATTGTTGTTCTATTATTCCATTAAAAAAATGGAAAAAAAGAAAAAGAATATAATTGATACCAAAGAAAAAGAAGTCAATTCACTTCGTAGTAAGCTTGAAGAAGATTTTTATGACGAACTGGTCACATTAGCTCAAAACAATTCCCCAGAATTCTTATATCGTACAAAAGAACTATATCCGCAATTTTTCGAAAAGTTATTACAATTAGAACCTAATCTTAAAACATCGGAGCTAACATTCTGCTCATATCTCAAACTTAATTACCCCACTAAAGAAATTGCTAAATACACTTTTGTAACTCCAAAAGCAATACAAAACAGAAAAAATCGCCTTAGGAAAAGGCTTAATATTCCAACTGATGAAGATATTTACACATGGATAAATAAATTATAAACAGTTGAAAATCAACGACTAAAAATCATGTGGTGCCTATATGGTATCTCCTTTTTTTGATGATTGAGGATTCATAACTTTATTTGCAAACCGAAATCAAAACTGAAAGTGAAATTTCTAAAATACAATGATAGCCAATTATGTTCTCTTTCTTTTATTGGAAAGTGGATAATAGGAGCATTGTTATTTATTGGGCGATTTTCTTTCTCCCAAACTTATATTAAAGAGGGAACTGTAGTAGCCGGAGTTTTTTTAAATAGAGGATTCTAATGAAAATCAAAACTACAGTCTATATTACTAAGGGAACAGTTATTACAAATTCCGAAAATTTTAAAGGAGATAACGTGAAAATTGTATTTACAGAAAATAATTTAGATGAATCTAAAAAAATCAAAACATCTGTTCTCTCAGAAAAAAAAGCATGTACAAAATCAAATAAAGAAACTATTACGAAACCAACCTCAAAAATATCATTTTCTGAAAGTCCTTTGGACAAAACTTTTACGGTTTTAGAAATTTGCAGGATGATAGCCTCGGAAGCTGTATTCCAGTGGTTGGTACTGCTACTTGCTATAGCTTGTACATTATTCTTAGTTTTTTATGGCAAAATGAAAAATAGCTTTTTGTATAGGGAAACATTTTTCATTTACTATTCTTACACTAAATCATCTAGAGCACCGCCATATGGTTATATCAATATATAATCCATCATAGAAGCCCCGTCTATACATTATTTTCATCGTAAAAAAACTTACGACAGGGATTTCTTTGCCCAAATCTGTCTGAAAGATAGTATTAAAATATAAAATGGAACATAAATGAAAAATATTATACTTTGCTTATTTTTTATAATAAGTTACTTAAAATTAGAAGCTCAATGTACGTCTCAAAGAACTACGAATCCTACATTTTCACCTATCACTGGATGGACTAAAACGGCGAATGTAAATCCTGCATCTCCAGGCATCAGCTTTGTAGTTGATAACAGTACTGATTATATCTATCAGGATTTAACCAATGTGAATCCAAATGGACAGTCGCCAGTGATTAATATGTGTGTCGGAACCAGAGATGCTGTCCCATTAGGAGCGGGGAATATATCCGGATGGGCAAGGCTGGAGCTTTGGTATGCCGGAACACTGTATGTCACTATGACAAACGCAGCAGGACCTGCCAATGATTTGGGAACACCCGGTACCATAACCTATCATGCCGGAGCAACAGGAAATACAAGTTCCCTAATCAAAAACAACCAGGCTGAACCTAATAATATATGTAAGAATAATATGGCGGTAACTTTACCCAGTACCGTTCCTAATAACGGAAGGCTGGAGTTCAAATATTTCACGCAGCTGAATAATCCACCACACAACGGAATTACGCAAGCAGATGATGACTTTTATGTTAGGAGTATAACTGTAACTGCCACGCAGCCTACACCTAATAAACCGACCGTAAGTCCTAATGTTTCTATTTGCATGGGAAGTTCTACGACACTTACTGCAACACCACCTTATCCTTATAATCCGCTTCCTGCCGGAGCGTATATAGAATGGTATGGGTACGGTCTTGGGGTCATTGGAACCGGATCTTCAATAGAGGTTTCTCCAACAATCTACCAGGCTTACGGAGCAAGGGTAATCCTGAGCTCTGGCTGTGCCAGTGATTTAAGTGACTGGGTGTATGTAACACCGGTAAATCCGCCGGCTACACCAACCGTAAGCACCACAGCAGCGACTTGTTCGGCAAATGGAACAGCTACAATCAGCAACTACAATGCATATTATACCTATATTTTTTCTCCATCGGGTCCAAGTGTAGGTTTCGGTGGAGCTATTTCCGGAATGGCAACAGGAACAAACTATACTGTGAGAGCAAGTTTCAATGGTTGTCTGTCATCATCAAGCACTTCGTTCAGTATTGGGGCAATGCTCCCGACTCCAACAGCTCCTGTTATAAGTGGATCATACGATTTATGTGCCGGTGGAGTTTCTACGCTTACTTCTTCATCCGCAACAGGAAACCAATGGTATAAAGACGGTATATTGATACCAGGTGCTACCAATCAGAATTATACAGCATCAGCACCTGGCGTTTATACTGCAAAAATAATATCCGGTGGATGTGAAAGTACTTCATCGGCAGGGATAACTGTTATCGATTGTCCGTCAGCCATAGGCTGCGACAACATCATGTATTTATCTTCCGGTAACACCACACAGCTTTATGAATTTGATACGTCAAATAGTCCCATTACATATAATACTGTAGGTGCAAATGCTGGTATTACCTATAATGCAATCGGAATCAATCCGATAGACGGACAGATGTATGGAATGGTGTATTCCGGACCTTTAAGGTATCATGTGATTATAATTTATAGAGACGGTACTTATACCGATTTGGGTACGGTAACAAACTTGCCAGCAGGTGCAAATCAGTATTATAATGCGGGAGAAATAGATGAGTATGGAAATTATTATGTAAAAGAAGCTTATAATGATGTATTGCAAAAAATAGACTTAAATACACTTCCGCTTACTGCAACAGCAATTCCGCTTAATAAAGGATCTTTAAATACAGGTATTAACGATTTGGCTTACAGTACTGACACAGGACTTTTATATGCTGTAAATTCCAATGGAAGACTGCTCTCTTTTGACCCGGCAACAGGTGATGTAACGGGTATTGGTAATGCAGTCGGTGGTACAGGTCAGTCTTGGGGAGCAATGTTCGGGGCTGACAACGGTGGATTATATGGAGCAAGAAACGGAGGAAGTTTATATCAGATTAATAAACTTACCGGTGACAGATTACTTATTGCAAGCAGTCCTTCAAGTCAAGATAATGACGGTGCACATTGCGTTACCTCGCCTATTACTTTTGAAGCCGATCTTTCGGTTGCCAAAACCAATAATGCGAACGTCTATATAGCAGGTATGTCAACCACCTATACCATTGTAGTTACCAACAACGGATCTTTTGGTGTGATGAACGCACACGTATCTGATCCGCTTCCTACAGGGATTCCTGCAGGCAACGTTTCTTATACGGCGGTAGCTTCATCGGGAAGTATTACCAACGTGTCGGGTACTCAGACCGGGGCTATCAATGATTACGTGTCCCTTCCTTCAGGCGGTACTGTAACTTATACAGTAACAGTAGATATACCGGCATCGTTTACGGGAGATTTGGTTAATACGGTTACCGTCACGCCATCGGCAGATTCTGAGGATCCGGACTTGAGCAACAATACCGCTACGGATACAGATACACAACATATTTTGGAATGCGATATAACCGATTTGGTTGAAAAAATAACCGATGGTGTGTTTCCAACGACCTCTGGGGAAAATAACGATACCAATACTATCTCTGGATGGATCGTAGGTGGTACAGCAGGCGGCAACAGAATAAGAATAAATCCAAAAGGCATTAAGTTTTGGAAAGATTCCGGTACCACCACAACACTTTCGCAGTCTTTGATCGGCGTGAAAAGCGGGTCTGTTATAACGCTGAAAGACGCCTACTGGACAAGAACTTTCCAAAACAATGCCACGGCACATTCTGTTTTGGAAATCAGCTATGCGGGTACAGTGTATGCTACGATTGATATTGCAAACACCTATCCCACCATTACCGGAAACAACGGTGCAGTGGTAACACCAAACACGATGCCGGCAAGCTCCGGAGGAACCTATACAGATTCTCCTGTACAGGATATTAGTATCTATTTGCCGGCGATAATACCGTCAACAGGAGATCTGGTATTAACATTTGCAGCAGGTAGTTCTTCTACAGAAGCAAGAGACTTTGGATTATCGGCTATTTCGCTGAGATCGTGTCGCATAATTGATGTTTGCACCAAGCCTGGCGATTTCAGTACAGGTGGAATTCCAACCAAAGTCGGGATCACTGTTCAAGATAAGCTTCAGAGCTGGCCGGAAAGCGTGCCGAACGGCTTCATTACTCTGGAATCGAAAACGAAAGGATTCGTGATCACAAGAGTCCAAAACTCAGGGGTAATTCCTGTGGCAGAAGCTAAAGAAGGAATGCTGATATATGATATCGATGCAGATTGCGTGAAGCTCTATAATGGTTCTGTTTGGAAATGCATAGAAAGAAGCTGTAACGAGTAATTTACTATTAATCATAATCAATTGTTGTTAAGTCTTTTAAGATTTAACAACACTTTAAAATCAAAAAAAATGAAAAAAATAATATATACAACATTGTTCTGCTTATCAGTACATTTTGCTTCTGCACAAGTCGCATTAGGTGGAAAAACAAGTGTTGAAGGAAATAATACGATACTGGATTTTAACAATATAGCAGGAAACACTCGGGGAATAATTCTATCAGCAGTGGAAAGTGCACCCACATCATTAAATTCTGCTAACAACGGTACATTTCTTTTTGATAGGACAGATAAGAAAGTGAAAATGTATGAAAAAAATATGTGGGTAGATTTATCCGACGAAGGAACTATTACTACCGCCCTTATTGCTAATACTAATACAACTCCGGAGAAAGATGGAAGTGTAATTATTGGGGCAGAAAGTAGTTCTGCAAAAGGAGTTTTAATACTTCAATCTCCCAATAAAGCCATGATTTTACCCAAGATTGAAAACCCACACACAAATGTAAAAAGCCCATATCCTGGAATGATATGCTATGATACGGCGAGCAAATCACTTGCCGTGTTCGATGGCAGTGTTTGGAATTATTGGAGATGAAGTTTATACCAAAAATAAATTAATAAAGACAAATAGAAAAAGCACTGAATTTAAAATGAAGCCCAAACAACACGACGATGAATTTTAAAAAAATCCATATTGGAAAAATGATTGAAAAATCAGTTACAGAAAGCGGGATAGAAACATCCCGCATCTGTAACTTCTTAAAATGTACCGAACAGAAGATAGAAAAAATGTACCAAGCCAAAAGTTTGGATACAGAAGTTCTTTTGCGGTGGAGCAAACTTTTGGAATACGATTTTTTCAGAATCTACAGCCAACATCTCATTTTGTATGCACCGATATCAACAAAAGATACAGAAAGCAAACCCAAATCAACGCTTCCACATTTCCGAAAGAACATCTATACCCAAGAAATCATCGATTTCATTTTGGAACAAATATCAACAGGAGAAATGACAAAAATTCAGGTGATTAAACGATACAGAATACCTAAAACCACACTCTATAAATGGATAGACAAATACAAAAACTTAAAAAACTAGTAAACGAGTATTTAAATTAATCGAAAGAACAGATTGTCAAAGATTGGAAAAATCCATTGAAAGAATCTGATAGAGAAATTTGGTTTTTCATAAAATACAAAAGGATGATATTTTGTGACGAAGTTACATTCATCTTTGAGGAAGAAAAAGTAATAGACATTACTATTACCCAATATTTATTAGGAATAGAACTTTGCAATATCTTCTATTTTGAAAACCAATCACCTGAGTATAAAGTCGTCAATTTATTTTAAAATAATTTTGTAATTTGCAATTAAGTTGTTCATTGTAAATGTTCTGTGGTGAAAACAATTTACTGATTTTCAATCAAATGAACAACTTTTCTGTTTTAATTCATAATGCACAACGGATTAAGAGAGGATTGAGTAACATAAGTGAAAGAAATATCGATTATTCAATATAATAATTACCCTGAAAATTAAAAAGGTCGTATGAAAAAAGCGTTAATACTATTGATAACATTGATTTTACTTTCTTGTAAGAATAAAGCTGAAAACCCATATTTTTCGAGTGATGAAGTGTATTATAAGGTATTAGAGGCCAGACAAATTATAAAAGATAAAATATCTAAGGATGATAGTTATTTCTACATTATAAATCGTTACGATACTTTAATTATAATGAGTACAAAATATGCCAATGTAATAAAACCTACTTACACCATTAAAAAAGAAGGTTTTTTTAAAGTGGATAATGATATTATTATTGTAACACAACCATATAAGGAGAAATTTCCATTGTTGAAGAAAGACAATGCATTGATAAAAATAGATAACGAAAAAGAAATCTTAGTGGGACCTAATGATAGTAACTATTATCAGAAAGGAGTTATATATATTATGGAAAATCCAAGTCGTTTAAAGCTAATATCAGAAGGAGATTTGAGGAAATATTTTCATCATCTGTCGAAAGTTTATGACATAAAAGCCCCACCACCTCCGCCCGAAATGAAGCCGTAAAGATTTCGGACGAATGATTCCTTCAAACAAAATATAATTCCCCAAAACATTTCCGTTTTATTCCGAAATTGGGATGGAAAAATTCCTTTTTTGCGGTTTTTTATTAGCATCCCATAAAGTTGCGATTTTATAGAATTACAGAAACAAATAAACTCGCATTACTTCCGCTTTTTAATCCACCAAATATTTCTTATTTTTGCCGTCTAAAAATTTCAATTAATGAAGGTTACGAAAAAGAAACACAACGATGTAAGCGCACTGCTTACCGTGACTTTGGAGAAGTCAGAATATATGGACAAAGTAAACCAAACTTTGAAAAACTACGCAAAAACCGCAAATATTCCCGGATTCAGAAAAGGAAAAGCTCCTTTGGGGATGATTCGCAAGCAATACGAAGCAGGTGCAGCTTACGACGAAATCAACAAACAAGTTTCCGATGCGCTCAACAAATACATTACAGATAAAAAATTGAGATTGGTGGGGCAGCCCGTTCCACAACCTATCGAGGAATTGAATTATAACGAAGATGAAATCAACCTTTCTTTTGAAATCGGTTTCGAACCCGAATTTACCGTAGATTTATCTCAATACACAGCGCCTCATTATCAAGTAGAAGCTTCCGATAAAGAAGTTCAGCAAAGCATAGAAAACATGCAAAAGCGCTTTGCAGAGAGGGTTCCACAAGATAAAATCGGTAAAGATTCTTATGTGACATTGCAAGTAGAACAAGTGGTAGAAGAAGATGCCGAAGGAGAACACCACCACGAACCCAAAAGTGTGGTGGTAAATTCCGAAAAGAAAAAAGCTTTCGATTTGGTGAAAAAACTAAAAGCAGAAGAAAACATTTCTCTTAAAAAAGAAGATTTGGAAAAAGATTCCGAATTGGCCGAAGAATTAGGATTTTCTGCACACGAAGTAGAACACCATTTGCACCACAACGAAATAAAAGTAACCGTAAAAGATATTTATTCTTTGGATTTGGCCGATTTAAACCAAGATTTATTCGATAAAGTCTATGGAAAAGACAACATAAAATCCGAAGAAGAACTGAAAAACAAAGTGAAAGAAGAATTGGATGAGTATTTTCAGCAAAATGCAGATGTTCACTATGTAAACAAAATGTTGGAGCAAATTATCGAGAAACAGGAAATAGAACTTCCCGAAGATTTCTTGGTAAAATGGTTGATGTTCAACAACCAGGAAATTACTTCCGAAGAAAAAGCGCGCGAACTTTTGGAAAACGAAAAACCACAACTGAAATATCAAATCATCGAAAGTAAATTGATGAGCGAAAACGATGTAAAAATCGATTATGCAGATATTTTAAATCAAGCAGAAGAAATGGTTCGCAACCAACTTGCTATGTATGGAATTCACCATTTAGGCGACGATGAAATTCAGAAATATGCAGTAGAAATGCTTAAAAATGAAGATCAATTAAGACAAATTTCTTCAGAAGTTACCATGGCGAAATTGAAAGATGTAATCTTGGAAAAAGGTGGCAAGAAAGAAGAAAAAATTTCCAACGACCAATTTATGGAAGAATTGAAAAAATAAATTTTCAACCTTTATACAACAAAAAACTTTGCCATTTGGCAAAGTTTTTTGTTTGCGTAAAACCGAGATTTTAATAAAAATAATAAGCGAGTTTAAAACCAAATCCCGAAAGAATAATCACCCACAACAGAATTTCCTGAAGAATAGGATTTTTAATATAAGTCAATCCGCGGCTGATGATAATACTTGCCGGCAAAGCCGATAGCAAAAGAAATTCGTAATCGGAATTCATATAAAATACGATGATTGAAATTTCGCAAATCAAAGCAATCAGAATGAGATGATATCTGAATTTACTTTGCGGACTAATCTTTGTAAAGTTCAGGAAATTATCTCCCAAACTATAAATAATAAACAACACAATGGGAATCAAAAACAATAAATCGCTCGGCATTTTTTGTATCAATTGCATCGGAATATAAGGAACCAAATCCAACAAGTTCAGCTTAAGATCGAAAAGGTATAAAATCGCACAATAACTGATGAAAGTGAGGATAAGCGCATAAAGAATTTTCAATAAATCTGAGGCTATATTATCCGAAGTTATAAAAACCTGAAGAAATGCAAAACCCAATAAAGGCCAACTTTCAGGCATCACCAGATACATAATTCCAATGAGGAATCCCACCAAAAAATACGATTTTTTTCTCCTTATTTCATCTTTACTCACCAAAATTAAAGTGATAATATGCGAGCCCAAAAGCGTGAAACTCAGCGGAAAAGTAATACTTCCGAAATAAAACCAAATGATGAATAAAGTATATATAAAAAGCGGCAAATGTCTATTATTGTTCAATCCCAAAGCTTGGAAAATAAAATACCCCAAAGCAATTCCGGCCAAAGCCACAAGACTCGATATGGTATTTAATAAATTGAAAACAAGCACATTAAATGCAGATATAAACAATAAGAGAACTAAAATATATATCGGGATAGAAAAAATGTGGATTTGTTTGGAAAGGAATCGAAACATTTTTATTAAATTTGTTGCAAAGTTAATATTTAAATAAAGAAAAATGACAGACTTTTTATTGTGGTTAAGCGGAGCTTTTAAATGGTCTTTTGGCTTTTTCGACATCTTTGGAAACGCAATCAATTGGATTCTTTTTATAGCTTCAGTAATTTTATTTGTTTATTGGTGCGTGGTATTAATTACCCGATTGGGAGGCAACAAAGACAAAGAATATAAATCCGACACAGAAGCGGGTCATTTTTATTATACAGAAAAATTGTATAAAAACCCTAATAAATAGCTTTAGATTAGGATTACCGCATAAAAAAATCCGATGAAAATTTTTCATCGGATTTTTTTATAATTTTAAATTTAATCATCAATCGCTGAATTTTCTTTTGAAGATAAATTCTTTTCATTAATGGGAATTACCAGTACCGGACGTTGCGCCCGCCGGGTAATTGCTTTGGTTAAACTTCCGATAAACAAATCGTACATTCCGCTGCGTCCGTGCGAACCAATCGCAATATAATCGGCGTTAATTTCCCGTGCGTAACTTAAAATAATATCGCTGGGATCACCTTGTTTTAGCAAGTGATCGCATTCCACATTTTTATTTAAAATTCGTTCTTCAAACTTTTTCAGAGCCAGCAATTCTTCTTTTAATTCCGATTCTTCCACTTCGGGAAAATAGCGAAATCCCATATCTCCAATGGCAAAACCAATGTCCAAAGGAGCTACGTGAATAAGGTAAATTTTAGCCTGAATGTCTTTTGCAAAGTCGGCAACTTTATCAATTAAATATTCCGATTTTTCGGAAAAATCTACGGGAAGGAGAATGGTTTTCATAACGTATGATTTTATCCCGAAGTTACAAAAATTAATAAATTTTTACGCTAAACATCTTTTTGTCTTCCAAAAATCCATCCAAAATATCACCTTCGTTTACTTTTCCCACTCCGGCAGGAGTTCCTGTAAATATAATATCTCCCGTTTTTAAGGTGAAAAATTTGGAAATATAAGCCACCAATGCATCGAAAGAAAAAATCATGTTTTGGGAATTTCCAATCTGTACTTTTTCTTTATTTTTATTTAAATGAAAGTGAATTTCTTCTCGGTTAAAATCTTCCAAAGGAAGGAAATGACTTACCACAGCGGAACCATCGAAACTTTTGGCTTTTTCCCAAGGCAAACCTTTTGCTTTTAACTGGGATTGTAAATCGCGCGCGGTAAAATCAATTCCTAAACCGATTTCTTGAAAATATTTATGCGCATTTTCTTGCGGAATGTATTTTCCCGGTTTCGAGATTTTTAAAAGCAATTCTACTTCGTAGTGAATATCGTTAGAGAACTCGGGAATATAAAACTCGGAATTTCGCAAAATGGAAGTATCGGATTTCATGAAAAGTACCGGTTCTTCGGGAGTTTCGTTTTTTAATTCTCGCGCATGCTCGGAATAATTTCTACCTACACAGATGATTTTCATAATTTTTTAATATTAAATATTGTATCAATTTTCATTTCTTTTCCAAAGGATTTTATAGTAATTTTATTTTTATTCTGAGAAAAAGTAATGCTGTCTAAATATATTTTTCTTGGAATAGTTGCTATTTTACTTTTTTTTTCAAAAGGAAAATCTTTTCGAATAAAATATAAATTTTCATTCATGCTCATTCCGGGAGCAGAATTATTCGATTCGATTCTGTAATTTTTTTCATTTTTAATAACATTTGGAGTTTCATATAATGTGATTCCGAAAAGTGTGAAAAAAAATAAATATATAAATTGATGAATGATTGGAATGTTTATTACAAAAGCAGAAAAATTAAAGATTCTGAACGCTTTATTTTTTATTCCCGATTTCATTGCTAAAAGAAATAAACTTAATGATAATCCATAGAATATATTTTGAGAATAAACTCCTGAAAAATCGATTATTTTAAAGAGTTCAGTTAAGTATAAAATGAAAAATAGAGTTCCTAAAACCAACAAAATTTTCGAAAATTTTGGAGAAGCAATCTTTTGATTTTTGTTGATGAAAAAACATATTATTCCAACAACAAAAACCAAAAGATATAGATTTAGAAACACATTCATTGTATTTAAAATTTAGAGCGAAGCTGAATTCTCGTCAAAACTTTTTTGGTATAAAGCGGAAAATCCGCATTTTGAATCCAGCCAAAATATCCCGAATCTTTCAGGAAAACGTCTTGCACGCGTTGTCCTTTGTATTTTCCGAATGTAAAAATTTCTTTTCCATCTTTATCAAAAGCGATAAATCCTGCCAAATCTGCAAATTTGTTGTGGAAAGAAAATTCGCTCAATCCGGCAATATCATTCGGAAGTTCCTCGTAATGGGCAACTTGCGCATCCAGAACCTCAAAAGTCGCCATTACATCCGCTTCGGCAGAATGGGCATTTTCCAAATCTTTTTTACAATAAAATTTATAAGCTGCACTTAGATTTCTCGGTTCCATTTTATGGAAAATCGTTTGCGCATCCACCAATTTGAATTTGCTTAAATCGAAATCAATTCCGGCTCTTAGTAATTCTTCCGCCAAAAGCGGCACATCAAAACGGTTGGAATTGAAACCGCCCAAATCCGTTCCGGAAATCATTTCCATAATTTTCGGGGCAATTTCTTTGAAGGTTGGCGCATCTTTTACATCTTCATCGGAAATTCCGTGAATGGCGGTGGTTTCTTTCGGAATCGGCATTTCGGGATTTACAAGCCAGGTTTTGCTTTCGCGCGAAGCATCAGGATTTACTTTTAAAATGCAGATTTCTACAATTCTGTCTTTTCCCACGTTGGTTCCCGTAGTTTCCAAATCGAAAATGCAAAGTGGTTTATGGAGTTTTAGGTTCATAAATGATAATTGATTTTAGAAATTATAATCTTTCTTCCCAAGATTTCGGATCGCTTTTTCCATGAAAAACGCCCAAAACTAAAATCCGATTTTCCTCAACGGAAAAATGAATTTGATAAGGAAAATTTTTTAAATTATAAATTCGTATTTGTTTGTATTTTAAAGCGTAATGAAGCGGCTTTTTTGTGATTTTGTTCAAACCATCTTTTAGTTGTTTTAAAAAGCGGTTATCAAGATTTTCAGCCGGAATTTCGGAGTAATATTTCACTGCATCTTCAATGTCCCAAAAAGCTTCTTCGGAAATCAGAAGTTGGTAATTCATTTGGTTTTTGCCAATTTAGCTTCTACTTCTTCAAGCGTAAAAAAAATGGTTTTTCCATCAGAATATCGCTCCAAACGTTTGTCCAATTCTCGTTTCTGAGCTTCTGTTGGTTCTTGTTCGGTTTCGATGATTTCGTATATTTTTTTTAAAATATTTTCGTTCGCCGAACCGACAAATTCCAAAATGCGATTTCTTAAATTTGCGACATTATCCATAATTGGGTGAAATTCTTTTTCAAAATTACGAATTTTTTAATTCTTTCTGGAAAATCAACGAAACCAAAATATAATAAATAATAATCAAAGGAATTCCTACGGTTTTGAAAATCAACAAAATTAAAATTCCGCCAATGAGTAAAACCAATTTCGGATAATTGTCGGATAATTTTTTGGATTTGAATTTCATCGCAATCATTTTTATCGGCGAAATCAAAAGCCAAGAACTCAACAAAGTAATAGCGATTAAAATTGCATCGCTATACTCGAAAATCAACCTCAAACTTTTGGACGAATCGGAACTTTTCTCTCCAAATGAATTGAAAATATAATACAATCCGAAAATCAAAATCGTATTTGCAGGCGTATTTAATCCTTTAAAATAATATTTTTGTTCTTCATCCAAATTGAAAATCGCCAATCGCAAACACGAAAAAGCGGTAATCAGAAATCCGAAATATTTAATATCGAAAGGCAATTCGGTTCCGAAAAAATGATTTTCGAAAGGTTCCAACATTTTGAACATCGCAACGCCCGGCAAAAATCCGAAACTCACCATATCTGCCAAAGAATCGAGCTGAACGCCTAAATTTGAATTCGATTTTAAAGCTCTCGCCACAAAACCATCGAAAAAATCCAAAACCAAAGAAACGATAATGCAAATCGCTGTCGTTTGATAATCGCCGGCAATTAAATGCACAATTCCCACGCATCCGGAAAAAAGATTTCCCAGCGTGAAAAGGTTGGCGAGATTGTTTTTAATAAAATTCATAATCGCAAAAATACGGTAAAATATTTCTTTCTAAATTCTATCATAGAATCCAAATGTGAATTTAATGTAAATTTGCAAAATGAATTTTTTCCAAGAATTTAGAAGAAGAGAACTTTTTGTACTGATTTACAGGATTTTTCTCGTGTATTTTTTTTATCAAATTATCCGTTTTTTGTTTTGGTATTTCAATCGGGATCTGGTTGCGATTAATGGAATTTTGGATTATTTTAAACTTGCTTATTACGGAACAGCTTTCGATACTACGGCGATTTTGTATGTCAATTCGCTTTTCATTTTTCTAAGTTTGATTCCGATTGTGATTTCTACCACAAGAGGGTTTCAGAAAATTTTGTTTTGGCTTTATTTTATTTCCAACGGAATTGCGATGGCAATGAATTTCGGGGATTTTATTTATTTCCGATTTGCGCAGGCAAGGCTGACTTCGGCGGCGCTTCAGGTAGCAAAAAATGAAGATAATTTGGGTAAAGTTTTTCTGGTTTCAATAGGGCAAAACCTTTTGGTTCCAGTTCTTTTCATTGTGTTAATGGGATTTTGGATTTTCCTTTATAAAAAAGTAAAAATAAGGGAAAATAAACCGAAGAAATTAGTTCCGTATTTTGTACTTTCCTTTGTAACGCTTTGTGTGATGGCAACATTGATTGTTGGCGGAATTCGTGGAGATTTTAAACACAGCACGCGCCCGATTAATATGGTGGATGCAAGTCGTCATGTGGAAAACCCGTCTCAGGCAAATGTGGTTCTGAACAGTACTTTTTCTTTCTTGAGAACTTTGAATACTAATAGTTTCAAAGAAGTTCATTTTGTGAGTAAAGATTTCATTCAAAAAGAAATTGAACCCTATAAATTGTACAATCGTGAAGTAAAAGAGCGCCCGAATATCGTTATTTTTATTGTAGAATCTTTTGGTCGGGAATATTCCGGAGCTTTTAATAAAGATAAAAATATTAAAGATTATGTTTCGTACACACCGTTTATCGATAGTTTAGCAAGCGAAAGTTTAATTTTCCCGAATACTTTTGCCAATGGACGGCAATCTATTCACGGAATGAGCAGTGTTTTGGCGGGAATTCCGAGTTTAACGGATGCTTTTACAAGCTCGCCTTATTCTAATCAAAAAATCCAATCGATTGTTTCGGTTTGTAATGATTTGGGATATGATACTTCGTTTTATCACGGTGCGCCTAATGGTTCGATGGGATTTTTAGGTTTTGGGAATATTTTGGGTTTCAAACATTATTTCGGAAAAACGGAATATAATAATGATAAAGATTTTGATGGAATTTGGGCGATTTGGGACGAGCCTTTTTTGCAATATTTTGCTAAAAATGTAGGAAAAACGCAACCTTTTATGGCAACGGTTTTCACGGCATCATCGCATCATCCTTTTAAAATTCCGGAAAAATACAACGGGAAATTCAAGAAGGGAAAAATTGAAATGCACGAACCGATTCAGTACACAGATTATTCCATCAAAAAATATTTTGAAACGGCGAAAAAACAACCTTGGTTTAACAACACTATTTTTGTTTTTACGGGAGATCATACCAATAAAATCTATTATGACGAATATAAAAAAGCGATGAACCGATTTGCCGTTCCGTTGATTTTTTATTCGCCAAATCCCGAATATCATTTGAGAGGAGTGAATCCCGAGTTTGCGCAGCAAATTGATATTTATCCGACTTTGGCAGATTTAATTGGTTACAACAAAAAAATCCGAAGTTGGGGCAGAAGTTTGGTTTCCGACAAGAATGAACCTTTTGTCATTACTAATTCGGATGGGACTTTGGAGCAATTTATCATCGGAAATTATATTTACCGTTTTGATGGAAAAAATATTATCGGAATTTTTGATAAAAATGATTTAGGTTTAGAAAAAAATCTGATGAATCAACTGAAAAACAATCCCGAAACCGAAAAAGGAAAACTCATCGCCAAAGCGTGGTATCAGGATTATATGGATAAAATTATAAATCGAAAATTGAATTAGGCGTTTCAAATTGAATGCGCAGAATAATAAAATGCTTTGCAGGTTAATTTTTTTTGATTATATTTAATTGAAATTAAAAGGAATTAATATGAAAAAAATACTTTTCGCTTTAGCCATGGTTTTTGTCAGTTCTCTTGCTTTTGCCCAAATTGAAGGGAAATGGAAAACCATAGACGATGAAACCGGACAAGCAAAATCCATTGTTGAAATTTATAAAAAATCCGATGGTAAATATTACGGAAAAATACTTCAACTTCTGCAAAAACCCGAAAATGATAATTGCGTAAAATGCTCTGGCGATCGCAAAGACAAACCATTAATCGGCTTGGAAATTATCCGCAGAATACAGAAAAAAGGCGACGAATTTACCGGAGGGAATATTACGGATCCTAAAAATGGAAAAACTTATAAATGTACCATTAAAAGAGATGGTAACAACCTGAACGTAAGAGGATACATAGGATTTTCTTTACTTGGAAGAACCCAAGTTTGGCACAAAGTAGATTGATCCATCGTATTTAGAATATAGCAACCTCAAAAAGAGGTTGCTTTTTGTTTTCAAATCCCGCTTGAGATATGTTGCAACTTGCCCGAAGAGATAATATATACGCAAATAGAAATTGCGATAGAAAGAATTGATAACGGCAAAAAACAGGTTACACAAGATAATAGCAACCAAAAGCTAAAATGTTTGTTAATGAAAAGTGACATGGTTAAACCAATAATCGTTTTCGGTATCATAGTGATCATTGTTGGATTTGTATTTTTTACAATGTATAAATCCAATAAAAAGATTAGAAATTATCAATTCAGTGCAGAAGAATTGGAGATTGTAGAAACCTTTAAAGAAATTAATATACAACCTGATATAGATAATCCGTACACTATTGTTAAATGGAAAGAACCGATTTCCATATTTGTAGAAAATCTTGAGTCAGCCGATTATGTGCCTGATTATGTGCCGGCAGTAATTGAAAATTTAAATACACTCATTCAGAAAAGTGGGGTTAGTATTAAATTAACAAATAATCGTTCAGACAGCAACGTAATTTTATATATTGGAAAGCAATTTGAGGTAGAAAAATTGGAACCAGGATTAATGAATGATGCTCATGATTATGATGAACTTTTCGGTCGTGTAGAATTTATAGTTGATAATGGAAATAGCACCATATATAAAGCAAAAATTTATATAGATTCTGAAAGAACTTATGGAGTACAATTTACTACACTTTTAGAAGAAATGATGCATTGTATTGGGTTTGGCGGACATACAAAAAACTCAAAAAGCATTTTGTATGAAGACAGAACAAAAATGAATTTTACAAAGTATAATTCTTTTGATGAAAGCATGATAAGGTTGTTATACAATCCATTTATGTACACCGGGTTAAATGGAAAAGGAGTAGAAAAGGCAGCGAAGAAAATTTTTATGGAAAACAAAAAATGAAGTGATAAAATTGTGCAGCAGAAGTTAGTTGCTTTTTGCTTTCATAAAGTGGGAGATAATAAAATTAAAATAACTATTTTTGTACTCTAAGAAAATATATACAGAATGGCAGAATATACATTTCGTGAAGTAATAGCCCAAGCCATGAGCGAGGAAATGCGCAAAGACGAATCCATCTTTTTGATGGGAGAAGAAGTGGCAGAATACAACGGTGCCTACAAAGCATCCAAAGGAATGTTGGACGAATTTGGTCCCGATAGAATTATCGATACACCTATTTCGGAATTAGGTTTCTCGGGAATTGCTGTGGGATCGGCGATGAACGGTTGTCGCCCGATTGTAGAATTTATGACTTTCAACTTCTCTTTGGTGGGGATAGATCAAATCATCAACAACGCAGCAAAAATTTATCAAATGAGTGGTGGACAATGGAATTGCCCCATTGTATTTCGCGGACCAACTGCTTCCGCAGGACAATTGGGAGCTACCCACTCACAAGCTTTTGAAAGCTGGTACGGAAACTGCCCCGGCTTGAAAGTTGTGGTGCCTTCCAATCCTTATGATGCCAAAGGTTTGTTGAAAACAGCTATTCAAGATAACGATCCTGTTATTTTTATGGAATCAGAACAGATGTATGGAGATAAAATGGATATTCCCGAAGAAGAATATTATATCCCCATTGGAGAGGCAGATATTAAAAAAGAAGGAAGCGATGTAACATTGGTTTCCTTTGGGAAAATTATGAAATTGGCCATGCAGGCTGCAGCCGATTTGGAAAAAGAAAACATTTCCGTAGAAGTAATCGATTTGCGAACTGTACGCCCATTGGATTATGATACCGTTTTAGAATCGGTAAAGAAAACCAACCGCTTGGTAATTTTGGAAGAGGCTTGGCCTTTTGCTTCTGTGTCTTCTGAAATTTCCTATATGGTACAACAAAAAGCATTCGATTATTTAGATGCTCCAATTAAAAGAATTACAACACCGGATGCTCCTTCACCTTATTCATCCGAGTTGTTTGAAGAATGGTTCCCGAAATTGGAAGATTTAAAAAATGAAATAAAAAATGCGCTTTATATTACCAACTAATATGAGCCTTGTAGAATTAAAAGCCTCCAAACGGAGGTTTTTTTAATTTGAACAAAAAATTTTATTTCAAGTTTTATCGGTTTTATACATTTGCAAAAATTTTATCCGAATATGCTGAAACTTGCCGGAGAAATAAATCCCAAAAAACTAACCTTCTTAGGAATTATTATTTCGTTGGGAATTGTATATGGAGATATCGGAACTTCTCCACTGTACGTAATGAAGGCGATTGTAAACGCCCGAAAAGCTTCCGGAACGCTAAATCCCATATTTTTGGAAGGCGCTTTGTCCTGCATTATTTGGACGCTTACTTTACAAACCACCATTAAATATGTTATTATTGCTCTGCGCGCCGATAACAAAGGAGAAGGAGGGATTTTAGCACTTTTCTCTTTGGTTAAAAATTTAAAGAAGAAATGGTTGTATTTAATTGCCATTATAGGTGCTGCAGCTCTTATTGCAGATGGAGTAATTACTCCCTCGCTTACCGTTATATCAGCGATTGAAGGACTCCAAACGTATAACCCCGAAACGCCGGTGGTATTGATTACGTTGTTTATTTTGATAATTGTTTTTACCATACAACAATTCGGGACGAGTTCGATTGGAAAGTTTTTTGGTCCTATTATGTTGATATGGTTTTTGATGTTGGGAACTATCGGCTTGGTTAGAATTTTCGATTATCCTTTGATTGTCAAAGCATTTAATCCTTATTATGCCATTCGGTTGATTGTTACTTCTCCGTCGGTTATTATCATATTAGGAGCGGTTTTTTTGTGTACCACCGGTGCAGAAGCGCTTTACTCCGATATGGGGCATTGTGGTGTAAAAAATATTAGGGTAAGTTGGACTTTTGTAAAGATTTGTCTTATTTTAAATTACTTAGGGCAAGGAGCGTGGTTGGTAAAAAATTATGGCGAAGTATTTATGGGAAATGAAAATCCTTTTTTTGCTATGATGCCTCAATGGTTTGTTTTGCCTGCAGTTGTTATGGCTACCGTTGCGGCAATTATTGCCAGCCAATCTTTAATTACAAGTTCGTTTACGATTTTCAGCGAGGCAATGTCTTTAAATTTTTGGCCTTTTCAGGAAATCGATTATCCTTCCGGTTTAAAAGGGCAAATGTACATTCCCAAGATCAATTGGGGACTTTTGGTGTTTTGTATTTTCGTGGTTCTTTATTTTCAGGAATCGGGGAAAATGGAATCGGCGTATGGACTTTCCATTACCATTACCATGTTGATGACCACGGTTTTACTTGTTTTTTACTTGTTTAAAAAACGAAAAAACAAACTCCTGATTTTACTTTTTGCTGTGGTATATCTTACAATAGAATTAGGATTTTTCACCGCCAACGCAATTAAATTTTTCGAGGGAGGTTGGATTACCATATTTCTTGCAGGCTTCATTATTACTTGTATGTACGGTTGGTACAATGGGAGAAAAATTAAAAATAAATTTATAAAATACGTAACTCTCGAGCCGTATATTTCTACTATTCAGGATATGAAGTTGGACGATACCATTCCGAAATATGCCACCAACTTAGCGTTTTTTAGCAGGGCAAGAAATCCCGAAGAAATAGAGTCTAAAATCATTTATTCCATTATTCGCTCGCAACCCAAACGCGCCGATCATTATTTTATTTTAAACATTGTAAATCACGACGATCCTTATACTTACGAATATAAAATCGACGAAATTTTACCCGGAACCATTTACCGCGTATATTTTATTTTAGGATTTAAAATCGAAAGAGCCATCAACGATTATTTTTTGCAGGTTTTAAGCGATATGACGGAAGAAGGAATTATCCCGAACCGAAGCAGCCATCCTTCATTACGCGAACACAACATTCCGCCGGATATGAAATATGTGGTGATAGATAATGTTTATATTAACGAATATTTACTTACCATACGAGAAAAAATTACGATGAATATCTATCACTTTGTCAGGAAATTAGGTAGCAACGACTTTACTTTCTTCGGACTCGTTCCGCATAATGTAGTGGTAGAATCTGCGCCATTGTTATACGATCCGGTAAGAGTGAACAGAATAAAACCCACAGGCTTTCATCATGCTGGTGATGATTAAAATTTATGTTGTAAATTTGTAGTATCATGAATCAAAAACAAAAAGAGAAAAATATAGAAATCGTGAAAGATGTGCTTCGGCAATATCTTCACGAAAAAGGCTATAGAAACACTCCCGAGCGCTACGCCATTATAGAGGAAATTTATAGTCTAGACAAGCATTTTAATGTAGATGATTTGTATTTTTTGATGATTGATAAAAAATATCAAGTTTCAAAAGCAACCATTTACAACACCATCGAGATTTTTTTAGATGCCGGACTTATCCGTAAACATCAATTCGGGGAAAAAACACTTACTTCTTCCTCTTACGAAAAATCTTATTTCGACAAACAGCATGATCATTTGGTAATTTATAAACCCGAATCCGATAAAGAAATAGCCGAAATTATCGAATTTTGCGATCCCAGAATTCAGGGAATTAAAGAAGCCATTGAAGATGCTTTCGATGTGGAAATAGACAGCCATTCGCTTTACTTTTATGGATATAAAAAGAAGAAATAAATTTCAAAAATTTATATTACACAACGTAAGGAAGTTTTTGGAAAATTCTTTGCGATGCTCATTCACTTCGGAAATACGCATGAAAAACCTTCTTCCTTTTTTTCTTTTCCTTTCCATTTTGAGTTGGGCGCAAACTTCTCCGCGAGACACGCTGAAGAAAGATCCGTTTTTCAGTCAAAATCCCGCTCAAACTTCTGCTGCTCCCAGTAAAATTAATCTTGTCCATGCCGACAGCACCAGCGTAGAAAAAGATTTATACGATGGCAATCCTTTTTTTAAAGGAAATATAGAAATGGAACATCAGGGAAGTATATTAAAATCCGATTTGGTCATTCTTTATCAGAAAGAAAATTTTGTAGAAGCAAAAGGAAATGTGGATATTACCAATCCCGATGGAACCCATTTAACTTCCGAAGAAGCCGAGTACGACGGAAATACCAAAAAAGCCATCGCGCGTGGAAATGTAGTGCTTACCGATCCCAAACAAACCATCAGAACCGAAACTCTGTATTACGACCGAAATACCAGCACGGCTTATTTTGATGATGGAGGCGAAATTTATGTACACGAAGATAATAGCGTAATCCACACCAAGCTGGGAACTTACTATGTAAAAGAGCAAAGAATTGTTTTCGATTCCAATTATCGTATGGTAAATGACGAATACATTACCGAAGGCGAAAATGTAAATTATCTGCGCGGACAAGGAACTGCATATTTTCATGGTCCTACTACTGTAACCAATAGACAAAAGCCGAGTAACTTCGTTTATACAGAAGAAGGAACGTACAATCTGAATTCCCATGAAGTTTATTTAAACAAAAATTCCTATATCCATTATAATGATAAATTGCTTTCCGGAGACGATATGTATTACAACCAAGACACCGGTTTTGGAACAGCCACCGGAAATGTGAAATTGGACGATCCCAATGAAAATCGCTTACTTTTGGGAGGTTACGGAGAAATATATGAAAAACAAGATTCCGCAATTGTTACCGAAAAACCTTATGCGATTAAAATCATGGAAAAGGATTCTCTTTACATTGCAGCAAAAAAGATTATAGCTTATCAGAAATTGAATGATTCTTCCGACGTGGAGAAAAAAAGCTTTTTAAGAGCTTTTCCACAAGCGAGAATGTTTAAAACAAATGCTCAAGGAAGAGCCGATTCTATCGCCTACAACGAAACCGATGGTGTTATGCATTTCATAGGAGAACCTATATTTTGGAGCGGCGAAAAACAAATAACAGGAGATACTGTTCGTGCTTATTCCACTCCGGATATGGAAAAATTGGATTCTATTTATGTGCAGGGACATGCTTTTGCCATTAGCAAAGCCGATTCTCTAAATCTAAAAGATGAATTCAATCAAGTAAAAGGCAACGTGATGAAAGCCTTTCTTAAAGACAACGAACTCGATGAAACTACGGTTGAAGGAAATGCAGTAGCCATACTTTATGTAGATAATCAGGACAACGAAGCCGGACAAAATGAAAGAATAGGGATTAATTATTCCACTTGCGGAATTATCAAAGTAGGTTTTATAGAAAGAAAAGTTCAAAGCATAACTTGCGAAATAGGAGCACTTTCCGATACTTATCCCATGAGCGAAGTTTCCAATAGCAAAAGATTTTTCCCGGATTTCAATTGGAATACCAAAGATCGACTGAGGCGCTGGCAGGATATATTTTTAGATTCTCCCAATTATCCCGAAACAGAATATATTTCGGAAAATAAATATTACGACGCAAAGCAGGAAATTCTCCGACAGGAAGAAGAAGCAAGAAAAGCCAAAGAACCCAAACGCGAAAAGAAAGAATAATAAATTTGCGCAAAGCAATGTTTTTATGAAAAAAGAATTTTTTAAATATCAGGCACAAACCACTCCGTTTGCTTCAGGTTTCGAAGTGGAAAGAGCAGAAGGAAGTTATATTTACGGCACCGACGGAAAAGCTTATTTAGACTTTGTAGCCGGTGTATCTGCCAATACTTTGGGGCATTCTCATCCAAAAATTGTAAAAGCCATTAAAGAGCAAACCGATAAATATTTGCATGTGATGGTATATGGAGAATATGCCCAAGAATATCCGGTAAAGCTTTGTAGCTTATTGGCAGAGGCCACTCCCGATCCTTTGGAAGTTACTTATTTGGTTAATAGCGGCGCTGAAGCGATTGAAGGAGCTATGAAATTAGCAAAAAGATATACCGGAAGGGAAGAAATTGTGGCGTTTAAAAATGCTTATCACGGAAATACACAAGGAGCTTTGAGCTTGGCGGGAAACGAAACCCACAAAACAGCGTTCAGGCCTTTGCTGCCGCTCATTAATTTCATCGAATTTAATAAAGAAGAAGATTTACCCCAAATTACCGAAAGAACTGCAGGTGTTGTGGTAGAAACAATTCAAGGTGCAGCAGGTTTTGTCCTCCCCAAAAATGATTATTTAATTAAGCTCCGCAACCGCTGCCAAGAAGTAGGCGCACTTTTGATATTGGACGAAATTCAGCCCGGTTTTGGACGCACCGGAAAATTATTCGGATTTGAAAATTTTGGAGTAGTGCCGGATATTCTGGCGATGGGTAAAGGAATGGGCGGAGGATTACCGGTAGGCGCATTTATGTCGAGCAAAAAGATTATGGATACGCTGTCGCATTCTCCAAAACTGGGACACATTACTACTTTTGGCGGAAATCCTTTAATTGCTGCAGCTTCTTACACTACGCTTTACGAGGTGCTAAATTCAGATTTAATGGAGCAAGCGCTTGTAAAAGAAAAATTATTTAGAAAATTATTACAACATCCTAAAATTAAAGAAATCCGTGGAATTGGCCTTATGTTGGCTTTAGATTTGGGAACTCCCGAGTATTGCTTAAAAGTGGCCGAAAAATGCATGGAGAGAGGGTTAATTGTTTTCTGGTTGTTGTACGAAAATCAATTTATGAGAATTACGCCTCCACTTACTATTTCGGAGGAGGAAATAGAAAAAGGCTGCCAAATCATCATAGAAGCCCTTACAGAAGAGTAATAAAAATTTAAAGATTTTCTATTGTTTTAGTATAAACTAATTTATATATTGTGCTCCGAAAAGGAGTAAATATATGGCGAAGACAAAAGTACATTTTGAATACCCAATGAACTGTCAATCTGAAATTCTTTACGAATACTTAGCAACTTCCGATGGCCTTTCAGAATGGTTTGCGGATGAAGTTACTGAACAAGGCGATGATTTTTTCTTCAGCTGGGATGGCAGTGCACCGGAAAAAGCAACTTTAATACGCTACAAGGTAGAAAGCTTTGTAAGATACCGTTGGGAAGCAGATGAAGGAACAAAAAATTATTTCGAAATGAAAATTGTTATTGATGAAATCACAGAAGACCTTTCTCTTAATATCACCGATTTTTCCGAAGAAGGCGATGAGGATGAAGTGAAGCAATATTGGGATAATCTTATTGAAAACCTACAAATAAAATTGGGCGCAGCATAGCATGATTCAATTTTTTCAAAACCCGCAAACCACACCGATTAATAGAGCTTTTCTATATGGAGACGGCGTTTGGGTAGCATTTTACATTAGAAAAAGCCAACTGATTTTAGCCGAAGAAAGTTATTTCTTCTTAATGGCTTCCATGCGGAAACTTCGCATGAATATACCTTTATCTTATACATTGGAATATTTTCAGGATTTATTTCAAAAAGAAGTAATAGACCAAGGCGTTTCCCAAGGTAGAATTCGCTTTTTTGCTTATAGGAGCGATAAAGAGGAAAGTTTAGAAAAGCGGGAAATCAATTTTTATTTCGAAGTTGAAGAAGGAATAGATCCCATAGCCACCGGAAAGGAATTCGAAATAGATATTTTAAAAGAAATTTCGTTGCACGCCAATTTATTGTCGCATATTTATACCCATTCTTCCGAAAATATTTATGCGCAGATTTATGCCAAGGAAAATGATTTGGACGATGTGATTTTGCTCAATTCCGATAAACGTGTGGCACGAACTTCTTTGGGAAATTTATTGCTTTTAAACGATAATAAAATTTCCATTCCAAAATCTTCAGAAGGAGCTTATATATCGCCACTTTTAGAATCTTTTGTTACTTTTTTGGATAAAAAAGCCAAAGCCTTAATCGACGAAACAGAATTTATAGGTTTCCAAACACAAAAAGCAGACGAAATATTGATGTTCTCCGAGTTTCATGGAATTCATCCGGTAACTAAAATTCGAAATAAAGAATTCCCGACAACACATTTCGAAGAATTGTTGCAACTTTGGCGGGAAAGTTTCGATTAAAAAAAACGGAATTAACGCGTATTTCCTTCTAAAATTCTTAAAAATTTCTGAATGCTTTTTGGAGAAAATTTCTTTAGATTATAATGAAATATTTCTTCATCGGTTGTAATTTTCAATTCTCCATTTCTAAAGGTAAATTGCTGAATTTTATCGAAATAAAGCAAAGTATTTTTTCTAGTTCCGATTTTAATTTGTAAAGAATTGCGCGTCCATCCCACGAAATTTTTTAAAAATACATTTTGAATAAAAATTCTTAAAAAATAAAGAATAAGCAGCATATAAGCTCCTACCTGATACCAATACAATTGCTGTGGCGGAATATCTTTTAGAAAATTGAGCCCAATAATCGCAGTAATGCAAACAATTAAAATGCTGAGGTTAAAAACACTGGTAAAGTGGTGAAAAATAATTCGTTTCATCCAAATTAATTTTGATGGATATTTTCGGGAGCGTTGGCCCACAAAAGGAATTCACCGCCTAAAGTTTGCATCAGTTGTTTCCACAATCGTTGGTCGTTGTGTTCCGTAAGATTAAGATTAATGATGTCCAAAACCGTCCAATATTTGTTTTGAATTTCCATTTCCAGTTGGTTTGCGCCCCATCCCGAATAACCCGAAAATACTTTTACATCTTGCGGAACAATTTTTCCTTCCAAAATTTGCTCCACTACTTTTTCCATATAATCGGTCATGTAATAGCTGTTATTGATGGAAGTTCCCGAAGTGGTGTTGCCTTCATCTCTCACAATAAAAAATAATTTGTCGCGTGCCACAGGTCCACCTTCATACACCTGAATTTCTTTTCCCAAAATATGGGGAATTTTCAGGCTCATTTCTCGGTTTTGCTTGTTTAAAATTAAACCAAAAGCTCCCGATTCATTGTGCTCAATAATCAGAACTACGGAACGAGAAAATATATCTCCCGATGCGTCGGGCGTGGAAATTAAAATCTTACCTTTGTATGAATTAAACATACCCAAATTTAGCAAATTTTTATGGAAAACCTTTTTAATAAAAGAAAAGTATATAATAAATTTCAATTGCTGGAGAGTGAAATAGAATCTTTTCCCATAGATTTGTTTCATCGCTGGATGCAGGAAGCAGAAGCCGATGAGCGAATAAACGAAGCCAATGCTATGGCGATTTCTACGGTGGAAGCCGATGGATGTCCGCGTACACGAATGGTTTTACTAAAAGCTTATTCCGAAGAGGGTTTTATATTTTATACCAATTATTTAAGTAGAAAAGGCAAAGCACTTTCGGAAAATCCTAAAATTTGTTTGCACTTTTTTTGGCCGTCGCAAGAGCGCCAGATTATTATAAAAGCACTTGTGGAGCGCACTTCTTCGGAGAATTCCGATTTGTATTTTCATTCGCGGCCGCATGGAAGTCAGCTAGGTGCTTTGGTTTCCCGGCAAAGTAGCGAGATTCCCAATCGTGATTATTTGGAAGAAAAACTCCATCAACTGGAAAAAGAATACGAGGGGAAAACCATTCCAAGACCTGAATATTGGGGAGGATATAATGCAAAACCTTATGAAATAGAATTTTGGCAAGGTCGTCCCAATCGATTACACGATAGGATTTTATATTCAAAATCGGAAAATGATGAAAATTGGAAAATAGCCCGCTTATCTCCATAATAAAAAAGCCGCATGAAAATGCGGCTTTTATTTTTTTTCGGAAGGTGATTATTTTTTACCTCCGTTTACAGCATTTGCTAATTCAGAACCTGCTTTAAATTTAGCTACTTTTTTAGCAGCAATTTTAATAGGTTTTTTAGTAGAAGGGTTAATTCCTTGTCTTGCAGCTCTTTGTGCTACAGAGAATGTACCAAATCCAACCAAAGAAACTTTACCATCTTTCTTTTTAAGAGTTTTGGTTACGTTTCCCATAAATGATTCTAAAGCTGCTTTTGCTGCTACTTTTGTGATGTTGGCATCTTTTGCCATTGCGTCGATTAATTCAGACTTGTTCATAGTAAGTGTATTTATTTGTTTAACTACAGAGCAAATATAATATAAATTTTGGTTATCACAAATTTTCAATGCCTTTTTTCGAAAGAATTTCACAATATTATCTAAAGTCTCGAAAATTAATAAAATTAAAAAATACGTAAATAGAGAGTTTGCACATTGTGTATTTTTCATAAATTACCAATGTATAGGAGCTTATTAAAAAATCATAAAAAAACATTTCAAATTATCAATTTGTGAATTGAAAAAATCATTATTTTTTTGAATTAGAAAATGGAGAAAATTAAGAATGTTTTTTGCTCAAAAATTCATTGAAAAATATGTTTTTACATTTTATGTGGAAAACGTAACTTTGCAGCATGTTGATAGAAGTATTCAAATCGAAAATACACAGGGTAAAAGTTACCGAATCCGATCTCAATTACATTGGGAGCGTTACCATTGATGAAGATTTATTAGATGCTGCCGGAATATTGGTGGGCGAAAGAGTATATGTGGTAAATGCAAATAATGGCGAGCGTTTCGATACTTATGCCATAAAAGGAAAACGTGGTTCAGGAGAAATTTGTTTAAATGGTCCTGCTGCCCGAAAAGTACAAAAAGGAGATATTGTCATTATTATTGCTTATGCACAAATGACTCCCGAAGAGGCAAAAGATTTTAAACCTAAAATCATTTTCCCCAATGAGGATAATTTATTGACTTAGCAAATGAAAACCGAAACCAGAAAAAATACCATAAAAACGGCAGCTGTCATTATATTTTCATTAGCGATTGCTGCTTTTTTTATGTGGTTGGCTTTGCGGGATTTGGATTTTACCAAAATAAAAGAAGCCTTTTTGCAGGCCAATTATTATTGGATGTTTGCAGCTTTTCTTTTCGGTGTTTTAGGATATTGGTTTCGTGCCGCTCGGTGGAATATGTTTTTAAAACCTTTAGGATACCAAATCTCCAATTCCAATGCTTTTTGGAGTATTTCTTTTGGTTATTTGCTCAATCTTACCATTCCCCGAAGTGGCGAAGTAGCCAGGGCTACCGCTTTATATGGAGTAGAAAAAGTTCCGGTGGAAAAATCTTTTGGCACCATTATTCTCGAGCGGATTATAGACCTCTTTTTCATGTTGCTGTTTTTCTGCCTTACAGCCATTTTCAAATTCGATGCGCTAAAATCTTTTTTTCTTTATTTAAACGAATCTAAAAAAGGACAAAAAAATTCGCCAACTGAAACGGGAATTTCGTGGTGGTTTTTTGTGATACTGATTTTTGTGCTTTTATTTCTGTTTTATATTTTATTTCGGAAACGAATTAAAAAAATGAAATTTTCCCAAAAAGTAAAAGGTTTTTTCACAGGTATTTGGGAAGGGATAAAAAGCATTTTGAAGATTGAAAACAAAGGAAAATTCCTATTGTATTCGGCGGGGATTTGGTTAAGTTATTTTTTAGCGGCTTATCTTGTTTGTTTTGCTCTTCCGGAAACTTCCGATTTTGGAATTTCAGACGGGATTTTTATTTTATCCATAGGAACTTTGGGAATGTTGGTGCCCGCATCTGGAGGAATTGGTTCTTTTCATTTGGCTTTAAAATTAGGAATGATGGCTTTGTATTTGTCTATGAATAAAAGCGTAGATTTCGGAGCCGAAGTAGGTTTAAGTTACGCTTTCCTTTCGCACACTTTGCAACTTTTCATTATGGTATTTTTTGGTCTGATTTCTATACCTGTATTGGCAAAAGCACGCAAGGTTTAAAAAAATCGAAATGCTTTTTGGTTTGAAAAGATGTAAAATTAATTTATCTTTGTAGCTAACAAACGTTAGTTAAATTAAAATTTGAAACCATTTCAATGAGCACTCAATTTTATAAATTAAAAACCGCTAAAGTTGAAAAAGATACTGAAAACGCCCTGAATATCGTGTTGGAAGTTCCCGCCGAACTGAAAAACGAATTTAAATTTATACAAGGGCAATATCTTACTTTTAGGGTTTTTGTAGATGGAAAAGAAGAAAGAAGATCTTATTCTATTATCAATGCACCCAGCGAAAACAGCAACTCGCTGGAAGTGTTGGTGAAAATACTGGAAGATGGAAAAGTTTCCACCGTTTTTAAAAAAGATTTAAAAGCAGGAGATGAGTTGGAAGTAATGAAACCTACAGGAAATTTCCACACCAATTACCATCCGTCCAATAAAAGAACTTATGTGGGATTGGCAGCAGGAAGCGGAATCAGCCCGATTCTTTCCAATTTAAAAGAAGCACTTTACCAAGAACCCAATAGCAACGCCTATCTTTTTTATGGAAACAAAAGTTTGGCGCACATTCTGAAGAAAAGCGAAATCGAAAGAATGGAAAAAGAATTTGGAACTCGTTTTCGGGTGATAAATTTGGTAAGTCGCGAAAAAAGCAACAATCCTGTTTTTGAAGGTAGAATAACATCGGAAAAGTTAGAGCAGCTTTTCGAGATATTTAATGAAATTCCCATTTCGGAATCCACCTATTTTATATGCGGTCCCACGGAAATGATACAAGGAATTGCAGATTATTTGGAAAACACCAAGAAAGTTCCGGCCATTCAAGTGTTGTATGAATATTATACACCTCCCGATGAGCCTAATAGTGAAAACATGAGCGATGAGTTTAAAGCCATCCCCAATGTGGATAGTATGGTAACTGTAATTCTGGATGATGATGAATTTACATTTCATTTAAATTCTAAAAAACAAGCCATTCTTTTACAAGCCGAAGACGAAGGTTTGCCGGTTCCTTATTCCTGCAAAGGTGGCGTTTGTTGTACCTGTAAAGCGCAAGTTTTGGAAGGTGAGGTTTTTATGGAGAAAAATTACGCTCTAACCGATGAAGAAGTAGAGCAAGGTTATATTTTAACCTGCCAATCTCATCCCACAACCAGCAATGTAATGATTACTTATGATGTTTAAATTATAAATAAAATTAAGTATATTAGTAACTCATTACCAATTATTTAAATTAAGTAGCTATGCAATTTAATATAGAAGAATTTGTAAAATATGTTCAGGGGGAAAACAAAATAGAACCCAAGGACGTGATGCCGGAAGATTATCGGAAACTTTTGGTAAGGCAGGTGTCGCAACACGCCCATTCCGAAGTGGTGGGAATGCTCCCCGAAGGAAATTGGATTACACGAGCTCCTTCTTTAAAGCGTAAAATGGGATTATTAGCCAAAGTTCAGGATGAAGCCGGACACGGACTTTATCTGTATTCGGCTACAGAAACCCTTGCAGATGGAAGTGTAAAAGCAGATCGCGATTCTGTATATGGCGATATGTTGGAGGGAAAAGCCAAATATTCCAGCGTTTTTAATTATCCAACTTTAAGCTGGGCCGATATTGGCGCTATTGGTTGGCTGGTAGATGGTGCTGCGATTATGAATCAAGTAATGCTTATGGGAACTTCCTATGGTCCTTATTCTCGGGCGATGGTGCGTATTTGTAAAGAAGAATCATTTCACCAACGCCAAGGATACGATATTCTTATGACGCTTTGTAAAGGCACCAAAAAACAAAAAGAAATGGCACAAGCCGCGGTTAATCGTTTTTGGTGGCCGGCATTGATGATGTTTGGTCCGAATGATGACGAATCTACACACTCCAAAACTTCCATGAATTATCGTATCAAACGAGAAAGCAACGATCATCTTCGTCAAAGATTTATTGATGTTACCGTTCCACAAGCCGAATTTTTAGGAATTACTTTTCCCGATAAAGATTTAAAATGGAATGAAGAAAGAGGTCATTACGATTTTGGAGAAATCCCTTGGGATGAATTTTGGGAAGTGGTAAAAGGCTACGGACCTTGCAATAAAAAGAGAATTGAAACAAAACGGAAAGCTCAAAGAGAAAATGCTTGGGTAAAAGAAGCAGCTGTGGCTTTTGCTTCTAAAAACGCACCGATAGAGAAATAATTTAAAAACGATTTAAAAAAAGAATCTATTATGACAAATTTAGATATGTGGGAAGTTTTCATTCAAACAAAACCCGGATTGTCTCATAAACACGCGGGTTCAGTGCAAGCTTCCAATGCAGAAATGGCTTTGCAAAACGCAAGAGATGTTTATACCCGAAGAAGCGAAGGCACTTCCATTTGGGTGGTTCCCAGCAAATATATTATTAGTTCCGAAGGTCGCGATCAAGCCGCATTTTTCGATCCGGCAGATGATAAATTGTACCGACATCCTACTTTTTATCAACTTCCCGAAGGAGTGAAAAATATGTAATTATCCACCTACTTTCCTGAAATTTGGAAAGGATAAAAAAATAAAAAATGAAAAATTATCTTTTAAAATTAGCCGACGATAGTTTCTTTATGGGGCACCGCCTTTCAGAATGGTGCGGAAAAGGACCTTATTTGGAAGAAGATATAGCCACGGTAAATATTGCTTTGGATCAGTTGGGGCAGGCGAACAATTTTTATAATTATGCCGTGAAATTATTAGACAATGGTAAATCCGCCGACGATTTGGCATTTCTTCGATACGAACACGAATATGTAAATGCACATTTGGTAGAACTTCCCAACGAAGATTATGCACATACCATTTTAAAAATGTATGCTTTTTCCGTATATCAAAAATTGCTTTATACCGCTCTTTCCAACTCGGCGGATGAAGAATTGGCTGTTATTGCTCAGAAATCATTAAAAGAAGTTAGGTATCACAACATTCACGCTTCTTCATGGATGAGGATTTTTGCCGGAGGAACCGAAGAAAGCAAATCTCGTTTGGCAGCAGCCATCGAAAATTATTGGGAATATACCAAAGGTTTATTTGCAAAAGTGGAAGGAGAGGAAGATTTAATTGCAGTAGATGCGGTTCCCAATCCCGACGAACTTTACGAAGAGTTTATAAAAATTACCGAAAAAGATTTTCAGGATTTTGGGTTAATTTATCCCAAAGATCAATGGATGCAAAAAAACTCCAGAACAGGTTACCACACAGAATATTTCGGATATATTCTTTGTGAAACTCAATATTTACAAAGAGCTTATCCCGGTTGTACTTGGTAGAAAATTGTAAAAGATTTTAAAATTTAAATGAGTGAATTACTAAACATATTGTCCGAAGTTCCGGATCCCGAAATTCCGGTGATAAATATTGTAGAATTGGGAATTGTTCGCGAAGCCATAGATCGTGGAAATCACACTTGCGAAGTTACCATTACGCCTACATATTCCGCATGTCCGGCGATGTTTGTTATTGAAGGAGATATCAAAAAAAAGCTTAAAAAAGAAGGTTGGGAAGCAAAAGTAATTACCCAAATGGCACCCGTTTGGACCACCGATTGGATGACCGATGAAGCCCGCCGAAAATTACGAGAATACGGAATTACTCCTCCCGAAAAAGGAAGCAATGAAAATATTGGTTTGCCCAAAAAATGCCCTCGCTGTGGATCCGAAAACACACGTCAAATCAGCCGTTTTGGTTCTACACTTTGCAAAGCGTTTTATCAATGTTACGATTGCCAAGAACCTTTTGAATATTTTAAATGCCATTAATTTAAGTCTAAAGAAAAATAAATGAGTTACGAACAAATCGAGATTGAAGACCGATTCGAGGGTAAATTAAAAGTGATTTATTTAAATCAGCCGCACAATTACAATTCGTTTACCAAACAAATGTTAAATGAAATTTATTTGTGTTTGGAAGCTTGTAATGTCGATAGTCGCGTGCGATGTGTGGCAATTACCGGAAAAGGCGATGCGTTTTGTGCCGGTCAGAATCTAAAAGAAGCCATAGGTTTATCTGAAAATCTCCACGAAGAAAGAACTGTGGAACGAATGGTGGTCAATTATTACAATCCTTTGGTTCGCTCGATTGTGAAAAATACCAAACCGATTATCGCGCTTGTAAATGGCGCTGCAGTAGGTGCTGGAGCTATGTTGGCTTTAATTTGCGATTTTGCTTTGGCAAAAGAATCCAGTTATTTATCTCAAGGATTTTCCAAAATAGGGTTGATTCCCGATACGGCAGGAACTTATTTTTTACCCAAATTATTGGGAAGACAAATGGCGAATTATTTGGCTTTTACGGGGAAAAAACTTTATGCTTCAGAAGCGAAAAATTTAGGATTAATTGCCGAAGTTTTTAAAGATGAAGATTTTGAAGATAAAGCCAATCAAATATTGGAGCAAATATCGAATTTACCCACCAAAGCGCTTTCTATTACAAAAGATGCATTTAATAAATCGTATATCAACAATCTGGAAGATCAGCTGGAATTGGAAAGTCGCGCACAACAAAAAGCAGCAGAAACAGACGATTTTAAAGAAGGAATTGCCGCATTTTTAGAAAAAAGAAAACCTAATTATAAAGGAAATTAAAAATTTAAAAACCAATGAATATAAATAAAGTAGGTGTTATAGGTTCGGGAACAATGGGGATTGGAATTGCTCAAGTAGCTTCTACCAACGGCTGCGAAGTATTTTTATACGATATCGATTTCGAACGAACCCAAGCTGCTTTAGAAAATTTAAATCAACTTCTTCGAAAATTAGCAGGAAAAGGAAAACTTACTTTGGAAGAAGCCGAAGGAATTATCAGTAGAATAAAAATAGCCAAAAACCTGCAAGATCTTCAAGATAGCGATTTGGTTATCGAAGCGATTGTAGAAAATAAAGAAATAAAAACAAAGGTTTACGCCGATTTGGAAAATATAGTTTCCGCTCAATGTATTTTGGCTTCCAATACATCGTCTATTTCCATTACTTCTTTATCTTCAGGGTTAAAAAATTCCGAAAGATTTATAGGAATTCATTTCTTCAATCCCGCGCCTTTAATGCCTTTGGTGGAAATTATTCCTGGTTTACTTACCGATAAAAAATTGCCCGAAGTGGTTTATCAATTAATAAAATCTTGGAAGAAAACGCCGGTGATAGCACAGGATAATCCGGGATTTATCGTCAATAGAATTGCGCGCCCTTTTTATGGAGAAGCTTTGCGAATTGTAGAAGAAAAAATAGCAACACCCGAGCAGGTAGATGATGCGATGAAAACTTTAGGGAATTTTAAAATGGGACCTTTCGAACTAATGGATTTAATCGGGATCGATGTTAATTATGCCGTAACAACAACGGTTTATAAAGATTATTATTACGATCCCAAATACAAACCCAGCCTTTTGCAACAGCGAATGTCCGAAGCCCGACTTCTTGGCAGAAAGACCGGAAAAGGTTTTTATGATTATTCCGAAAATGCTCAAAAACCAATTCCCGAAAAAGACGAAGAACTTTATGAAAAAATATTCATGAGAATTATTTCTATGCTCATCAACGAAGCTGTGGAAGCTAAAAGATTAAAAATTGCCACCGATGAAGATATAGATTTAGCCATGCAGAAAGGCGTAAATTATCCCAAAGGATTATTGGCGTGGGGAAAAGAAATCGGTTATGAAAAAATATCCGCCACACTTCGGAATTTATTCGAAGAATATCAGGAAGAAAGGTACCGCCAAAGTCCACTATTGAAAAATTTAAAATAAAAAATAATGACACCAAGAGAAGTTGCAGAATATATGTTCAATCAAGATGGTTATTCCCAATGGATGGGGATAAAAATCATAGAAATAAAAGCCAATTATTGCTTTATAGAAATGAAAGTAACCAAAGAAATGATAAATGGTTTAAAATCAGTTCACGGAGGCGTTACTTTTGGTTTGGCAGATTCTGCTCTTGCATTTTCCAGCAACAATGATGGGAATGCAGGCGTTGCACTTTCTTGTAACATAAATTATTTAAAAGCAGGCAGAGAAGGCGACATTCTCCGTGCAGAAAGTAAATTGGTAAACGATACTCGGAAAACAGCAGTTTATGATATTGCCATCACCAATCAGAATAACGAACCTGTGGCAAAGTTCGTAGGAACGATTTATAAAATAGGTAAAAAAGTAACAGAACTTTAAGAAAATGAAAGATTCATATATTATCGATTATATCCGAACGCCCATTTCCAAACTAAGAGGCGGGCTTTCTCAAGTTCGGGCAGATGATTTGGCAGCTTTGGTTATAAAGGAAATCGTCCGCCGAAATCCCGAAATTCCACCTGAAGATATAGAAGATGTGTTGTTAGGTTGTGCCAATCAGGCGGGAGAAGACAATCGAAACGTGGCTCGTATGGCGCTGTTGTTGGCTGGACTTCCTTACAATGTGGGAGGCGAAACTATTAATCGACTATGTTCTTCCGGAATGGCTTCCATTGCCAATGCTTATCGCGCCATTTCAGTTGGCGAAGGCGATGTATTTATTGCTGGAGGAGTGGAACACATGACGCGGGCTCCTTATGCAGTTTCCAAATCAAGTGTGGGTTTTGGCGGAGATAGTAAAATTTACGATACCACATTTGGGTGGCGCTTTATTAATCCTAAAATGGATGAAATGTACGGCACCGATGGCATGGGGCAAACGGCAGAAAATTTGGTAGATCTTCATAAAATCAGTCGTGAAGATCAAGATAAATTTGCTGTATGGTCGCAACAAAAAGCAACCAAAGCACAGGAAAATGGAAGATTGGCAGAAGAAATCGTTCCTGTTTCCATTCCGCAAAGAAAAGGAGATCCGATAATTTTCGATCGAGATGAATTTATAAAACCCACTACTACCCTTGAAGTTTTATCCAAGCTTCGCCCCGCTTTTCGAAAAGATGGAACGGTAACTGCGGGGAATGCTTCAGGTTTAAACGATGGAGCTGCAGCGGTTATTGTAGCAAGTGGAGAAGCTGTAAAAAAATATGGATTAAAACCTAAAGCTAAAATATTAGGAACCGCTGTGGCAGGAGTTGAACCCAGAATTATGGGAATTGGTCCTGTGGAAGCAACCAATAAATTGTTAAAAAGATTAAATTTTACCTTAGACGATATGGACATTATCGAGTTAAATGAAGCTTTTGCGGCACAATCTTTAGCCGTAACAAGAACATGGGGAATCCCCGATGATGATCCAAGATTGAATCCAAATGGCGGAGCAATTGCCATTGGTCATCCATTAGGAGTTTCAGGAACTCGAATTGTAGGAACCGCTATGTTGGAATTACACCATCAGAATAAAAAAAGAGCTTTGTGTACCCTGTGTATCGGGGTGGGGCAAGGTTACGCTATGGTAATTGAAAAAGTATAAAACTTAAATAAAATGAACATTTATTCCTATTACGGAGTTCGTCCCATTATAAAACCTTCGGCTTATGTTCATCCTCAAGCGGTAATTATAGGAAATGTAGAAATTGGAGAGGATGTTTACATTGGTCCGGGAGCTGTATTGCGTGGCGATTTTGGAAAAATTATAGTAAAAGACGGTGCCAATGTACAGGAAAATTGTGTAGTACATGTTTTTCCCCAGATCGAAACTATTTTGGAAGAATCTGCCCACATCGGTCATGGAGCCATTGTACATTCGGGGCACATTGGTAAAAATTGCTTGGTGGGAATGAATGCTGTGATTATGGACAAGGCAGAGATAGGAGAAGAATGTATTATTGGAGCATTGAGTTTTGTGCCTGCAAATTTTAAATGCGATAGAAGAAAGCTTATTGTCGGAAGTCCGGCGAAAATCATCAAAGAGGTTTCCGATGAAATGATAGCTTGGAAAACCAAAGGCACGGGAATTTACCAACAACTTGCGAAGGAAGCCAAAGAAGCCATTCAACCTTGCGAACCACTTTCTGAGTATGCTAAGCAAACTCCTTCTAAAGTTGTAGATTATAGCATTTGGGCAGATTTAAAATGAAAAAAGAGAATTTTATAAAGTGCAATCAATATGGAAAAGTTAAAAAATTATATCGCCGGAGAATGGGTAGAAGGAACAGGTGAAGGAATAGAACTTTTAAATGCGGTAAATGATGAGGTGGTAGCAATTTCCGATACAGAAGGTCTCGATTTTGGCGCTGTTTTGGAATATGGAAGAACTGTAGGTTATCAAAATTTGTCCAACATGACTTTTTACGATCGAGGACAAATGTTGAAAAAAATAGCACTTTATCTCTTAAAAAATAAGAAAAAATATTACGAACTTTCTTACAATACCGGAGCAACTTATGCAGATTCTTGGGTGGATATCGAAGGCGGAATCGGAACGTTTTTCAGCTATTCTGGTTTAGCGAAAAGAAGTTTGCCCAACACCACATTTTGGGTAGAAGGAGAAACGATAAAAACTTCTGTAAATGGAACTCATTTAGGTACCCACATTCTCACTCCCAGCGAAGGGGTTTCTATACATATTAATGCATATAATTTCCCAGTCTGGGGAATGATGGAAAAGTTATCAACTTCACTTTTAGCAGGCGTTCCCAGCGTGGTAAAACCCGCAACTCCCGGTTCTTATATTACCTATGCCGTTTTTCGGGATATGATTGAAAGTGGATTGTTGCCCGAAGGAGCATTGCAATTGGTTTGTGGAGAGCCGGGAAATATTCTCGATTTTGTTCAAGATGGAGATTCGGTGGCTTTTACAGGATCGGCGCGTACAGGAAGAAAATTAAGAGCTTTACCTTCTATTGCAGGAAATGCGGTGCGTTTCAATTTAGAATCCGATTCTTTAAATGCTGCAATTTTGGGATTAGATGCTCAGCCCGGAACGCCCGAATACGATTTATTTATTCGCGAAGTTAGGAATGAAATTACCACTAAATGTGGGCAAAGATGTACAGCAATCCGAAGAATTATTGTTCCCGAAAATCTATTGGAAACTGTTAAAAATGATTTAACCAAAGCTTTGGATAAAGTTAAAATAGGAAGTCCCCTCAATCGTGAAACACGAATGGGCTCATTGGTCGGAAAACAGCAGTACGAGGAAGTGATAAAGCAAATGGGAAAATTAAAAGCAGAAACAGAATTGGTGTACGATGGTCAGCATAATCTTGTGGATGCCTCTTTTGAAAAAGGAGCATTTATGACACCAAAACTCTTTTTAAATCCTCGGCCTTTCGAGATCAATGTTTCTCATGAAGTAGAAGCTTTTGGTCCAATTTCTACATTAATGCCATATAAAGATATTGAAGAAGCCGTAGCACTTTCCCGTCGGGGAAAAGGAAGTTTGGTAGGTTCTATTATTTCTCATGACAATGAATTTATTGCTGAAACTTCTTTAAAAATGGCTTCTACTCACGGAAGAATTTATGTGCTCAATCGCGATAATGCCAAAGAAGCTACAGGACACGGTTCACCTTTACCTACATTAATGCATGGCGGACCGGGAAGAGCCGGCGGTGGCGAAGAAATGGGCGGATTAAGCGGATTGCATTTCTTTTTGCAGAAAACTGCTGTTCAAGGATCGCCGAATGTTTTAACAGCAATTACCAAAATTTATACTCAGGGAGCAGAGAAGCGTTTTTCGGAGAAACATCCTTTCCAAAAGTATTTCGAGGAAGTGGAAATAGGAGATTCACTGGAAACCGCCGGAAGAACTATTACCACCGCAGATATCGTGAATTTCGCCAATGTTTCTTGGGATCATTTTTATGCTCATACCGATGATACTTCGCTCAATGGAACAATTTTCGACCAAAGAGTAGCGCATGGATATTTCATTTTGTCAGCGGCAGCAGGTTTGTTTGTTTCCGGGAAAAAAGGTCCTGTAATCGCCAATTATGGTTTGGAAGAATGCAATTTTATGAAGCCCGTTTATGCCGGAGATACCATTACGGTTTATTTAACGGCAAAAGAAAAAGTAAACCGCGGAGTGAAAGGCAGAAATGTCCCAAGTGGTGTGGTAAAATGGTTTGTGGAAGTGGTCAACCAAAGAGACGAAGTTGTTTGTATTGCAACGATTTTAACTTTAGTAGCCAAAAAATCTCCTTTTATAGAACTAAAGGTAAATCAAGTGCAAAAAGCATTGAATGCTTTAACGGAAAATAAAAAACCACTTTGGGGAAAAATGACGCCTCAGCACATGGTAGAGCATTTGGAACAAAGTATTTTGAGACACATGGGAGAACCGGAGGCCGAAAAATGTTACACTCCTGAAGAAAACTTGGAAAAATGGCAAGATTCTTTATATAATTTCATTAAAATGCCACATAATTTCGAAGCTCCTTTTATGCCTAAAGACGGTTCTTTACCGGATTTACAACATAAAAATCTTCAAGTAGCAAAAGATTCGCTGATAGAAAACCTAAAAAGATACATCATTTACTACCGAGAAAATCCTAGTGCAGAACACATGGATTATGTATTTGGCAAGTTGAATAAGGAAATGTCGGAGCTGTTGCAGCGTAAACATTTTACGCACCATTTCGAGCAGTTTGAACTTATATAAAAAATAGAGAAAACCGAAGCATAACATTTATCCAATGAAAACTTTTGGGGAAAAGGTAGTTGCGTTTAATAAAAATTTAGAATTTACCGGAAAACTTCCCGCCGGATTTCGGGTATTGAATCCTTTTATGGAAAATCCCGAAACCATAGAGATTATGACTCAATTCTATCGAAAATATTATAATGACACCAACCAAAGGCGGTTTTTGATAGGCATTAATCCCGGAAGATTGGGCGCCGGAACCACAGGAGTACCTTTTACGGATACCAAAAGATTAAAAGAATTTTGCGATATCGAAATGAAATCGGCAGCTACAAACGAAGTTTCAGCCATGTTTATTTACGACATGATTACCGATTTTGGTGGTCCACAGAAGTTTTATAAAGAATTTTATATCAATTCCATTTTTCCGCTGGCTATTGTGCGGCAGAAAAATAAAAAGTGGCTCAATGCAAATTATTACGACGATCCGGAGCTTTTCTTAAGTGTAAAAAAATATATAATTCAGTCTTTAAAGGAAAATATTCGCTTAGGATTGGATACTTCTGAGGTTTTCAGTTTAGGAAAAAAGAATGCAGATTTCCTTCATAAAATTAATAAAGAAGAAAAGCTTTTCCAAAAAATAACGGTGTTGGAACATCCAAGGTACATTCAACAATATAAAACCAAAGATAAAAATCTGTATATTGAAAAATATTTAAAAGCCTTTGGAAAAAAGGCTTAGAATATAAAATTACTCGAATTTAAATCAACTTTAAAGAAAAATATTTACTCATCTTATGGAACCTTTTGTAAAATCAGAATTAAAAAACAATATTGCCGAAATCACATTTGGAACCCCCAAAGCCAATTCTTTGCCGGGAAATATTTTGGAAAAACTTTCCCAAACCATTATGGAAGAAGGAAAAAAAGATGAGGTAAAAGCTATTTTGCTAAAATCGGAAGGAGAAGGACCTTTTTGCGCAGGAGCCAGCTTCGATGAATTGTTGGAAATAGAAGATTTGGAAACTTCCAAAGAATTTTTCGGCGGTTTTGCAAAGGTTTTAAACGCAATGAGAAATTGTGGCAAAATTGTGGTGGTAAGAGTTCAAGGAAAAACCACAGGTGGCGGCGTAGGAATTGCTTGCGGAGCAGATTATTGTTTCGCTACCAAACAGGCTGCATTGGCACTTACCGAAATCAATTTGGGAATTGGTCCTTTCGTTATCGGTCCTTATGTGGAAAGGAAAATAGGGAAAACACAGTTTTCTGCAATGGCGATTGATGCGGAGTTTAGAAGTGCAGATTGGGCAAAAGAACACGGAATTTATCACTCGGTTTCCGAAAGTATAGACGAAATGGATCAGGAACTCGATTTATTCCTCGAGAGGCTCTCTTCTCGCAGTACAGAAGCTTTAGCATTGATAAAAAAAATCACTTGGGAAGGAACCGAACATTTCGATCGGATTACTCCCGAAAGAGTTTATATGAGTGCCAGCCTCATTTTGGAGGATTTTGCGAAGCAAAGAATTAATTTGATTAAAGAGAACCTGAGGAAAAAGAAATAAGCCAAATGGTTTTTATTACTTTTTAAAAATTCTTACCTTTCATTTATGCAAAGGTTGATGAAAATAGGATTTATAATCTTTTTGGGAACTGTTGTTGGCTGCCAAAAATCTTCAAATTCTCCTAAGAATAAAATATCTTCAGCAGAAACAATTTCCAAAGATTCCCTTAATTCAGATTCTATAAGATTAAAAAAATCCGAAATCCCCATCGTAACAGATACAGCAATCATTCGAACTTTCGATGCGGAAGAATTACCCATTTCCTTTCATGATACTTTTGATGCTAAAAATCAAAAGCTCATCGTAAAAATCAAGAATTTTCATAAATCTTCTTTATCGGCACAAATTGAACCTCAAGATAAATTGCTTAATATTCGGTTCAATCAAATTAGGAAAGCAAACGGAGATTTCGATGGTCCTTTTGGAAGAGAGATTAAAGATTATCAAATCTCAAAATCCGGCGAAATCTGGTTAATTATAGCGAAAAATCTCATGGCTTCTGGTTCAGATGAAGGCTCGTTTAGAGTGGAAATCCAATAGGCTTTCGTCCAGTTGTTAATGTGGATAACTTTACGTTTCTGTTCTCTTTGCGTGTAGTAGCAAGTAAAGAATATTTAAAAACTAACATTCCTTTTTTTAGATAAAAAATCACTTGTTTTATGTTTACATTGGGTTGTATCTTTGCAGAACCTTTCTTTAAGAAAGAAAAACATTTTTCATTTTGTGTAAATTTTTAGAGTTAAGGTAATAGCTGCAAAATATTGTAACAAAGACAGTTGCATATAATATACCTTAAGAGGGTAACTTCTCCAAAAAAAGGGTAAAAAAGATTTGTGTAGAATAAAAAGAGTTTATATATTTGCAGCCTCAAAAGACGGATAGATTGGATCTTGAAGTTTTAAAGAGGAGGATAGAGATCATTGAAAATAAAAATAACAACGACCAAGTAAGGAAAA
>Ga0206106_100372_pt1 | contig 43191 bp, 36 predicted proteins | sample 1B1ome_FD_148677 | JGI IMG/M metagenome (GOLD analysis project Ga0206106, IMG submission 148677) | Enriched microbial communities from leaf-cutter ant dump, University of Wisconsin, Madison, United States - 1B110A | ecosystem: Environmental > Terrestrial > Nest > Insects nest > Nest dump | place... | reverse complement strand
ACAACACGCTCACGCAAATCCATCGAATAAGGTCTGGGCATCGGAAAACTCCTCAATCCAGACAGTGAATCACTATTCGCATCCAGAGGGAATCCAACACGATTCAATTAAACGTCATCTCGCTCTAATAGCCAACAGAATGACTGATCGAAGTGAAGGCCCCCACCATCCCGCCGGACAGGGTGTCAGGCTTTTTCCGCGCCGATCTTTTCCGACATCGCCAGGGCCACATCTTCCAGCGACCGTTGCGGCTTGACCGGTTCCGGCTTGCGGATGCCGAACATCTTGCGGAAGACATCGCGGCGTTCATGAACGCTGGCGAGCACCAGTCCCATCGGTACGCCCAGATCGATCAAGGTGTTTTCCGCCAGTTGCAGCGAGGCCTCGATGGTTTCCGGCACGGCGTCGGTGGCGCCCATTTCGTAAAGACGCTGGGCGTGCGAGGCGTCACGCGCGCGGGCGATGATATGGACATCGGCGCGCATGGTCCTGACCGCCTTGACCACCTGGTCGGTGAAAAGCGGATTGGACGCCGTGACCACCACGGCGCGGGCGCGCTCGATATCGAGGCTGTGCAAAAATTCCGCCGCCGAGGCGTCGCCATACCAGGCTTCTATATTCTGGGCGCGGGCGCGCTGGGTGACCTGCGGATTGATATCGACCACCATGTAATCGATATTGTGCAGTTTCAGCATTTCGGTGACCAGTTCGCCGACCCGGCCGAAACCGACGACGATGACCTTGGCCGCCTCGCTGACCACTTCCGGCATGACGGCGGTGGGCGTGGCGGCGCTTTTCGCCAGCGATTTCGACAACCGGCCGGCGCCGGCGGCGAGGAAGGGGATGCAGAACAGCGAGATGATCGCGGCCAGGATCACCGCCTGGCCGACCTCGGCGCCCAGCACCTTGTGGCCGATGGCCTGGTCGATGATGACGAAGGCGAATTCGCCCGCCGGCCCCAGCACCGCCGCCGTCTCGATGGCGCTGCGGTTATTGAGGCCGAACAGACGCGCCACCGGATAGATGACCGCCATCTTGACGGCGATCAGCGCCGCCGCCAAACCAAGCACCAGGGCCGGCTGGCTGATCACGGCGGCGATTTCCAGACGCGCCCCCACGGTGACGAAGAACAGGCCCAGCAGCAGGCCCTTGAATGGCTCGACCATGTTCTCGATTTCGCGGCGGTATTCGGTTTCGGCCAGCAGCACGCCGGCGACAAAGGCGCCCAGCCCCATGCTGAGGCCCGCCATCACCGATATCTGCCCGGCCACCAGCACGCACAGCAGGCAGGCGGCCATGAACAGTTCGCGCGACCGCGAGAAGGCGACCGTGTTAAACAGGGGACGCAGCAGCCAGCGGCCGAGCACCACCAGTATGCCGATGCCGATCAGGGCGGGGATCAGGGCCAGCAGGCCGCTGAGGCCTGAACCACTTTCACCTGACGCCCCGGCCGCGCCGCCGGCCAGCATGACCACGGTGATCATGATCGGCGCCACGGCGATATCCTGCGCCAGAAGGACGGCGAAGACGCTGCGGCCGGAGGCCGTCTTGAGCGCCTTGCGGTCGGCCAGGACGGGAATGACGACGGCGGTGGAGGACAGCGCGATGGCCATGCCGAGCGCGATCGAGGCGACGATGCTCTGGCCCAGCAGCAGGAACAGGCCGGTCAGGGCCAGCGAGCACAGGATCACTTGCAGCGCACCGAGGCCGAAAACCATGCGCCGCATGGCTTTCAAACGCTCGAAGGTCAGTTCCAGACCGATGGAGAACAGCAGGAAGACGACGCCCAGTTCGGCGAGCTGGTGGACCGTATGCGACCGCATGACGCCGAAAGCGCCGCCGAAAGCCGGCCAGGCGCCGGCCAGGCGTCCGGCGACATCAGGCCCCAGCAGGACGCCGATCAGCAGGAAGCCCAGGACGCTGGAGACTTTATAACGCTGGAAGATGGGAACGACGACCGCGGAAGCCAGGAGAAAGACGATAATGAAGATATAGTAGCCCTGGGCTTCGGCGTTGAGCACGGGCGCCAGGGTTTCTTTCGCAATCGTGGACATGTGGCTCGCTGCGGATGCGTTCATCTTCGGTTACTTATCCTCATAAGGGGGGGTGTATTTAACTATAAGGGGATGACCGCGCCAATTGTAACCCCCATCATGCACGTTTTCGTGAAAGATGACGGAAAATTCATGTTGGCGGCGTTCATAAAAGCGCTAAGGTGCGGATAGTATCATTTTCAATCAACGGACAGAGCGGCCGGATCGCCAGTCCAAGGGGTGCCTCCACATGAAATTGCTGAAAATCCTCGCCTGCTCGACGGCCCTGTCAGGGCTTGCCGTAAGTCTTGCGCCGGCCCAGGCCGCCGAATGCTTCGATGCCTACTGCCACATGCAGAGCCTGGAAAGCATGGACGCCCTGCTGGCCGCCGATACCTCTTCCGGAAGCGACGACGCCGCGCCGGATACGGTGGCGAAAACATACGGCACTTGGGGCATCGATATTTCCGGCATGGATCAGTCGGTCAGGCCGGGCGACAGCTTCTTCGATTATGTCAATGGCACGGCGGTGAAGGAAATGGTCATCCCCGCCGACCGCACCTCCTATGGCAGCTTCCTGCAACTGCGCGAACTGTCGGAAAACCGCATGAAGGTGCTGGTCACCGGCCTCGCCGCGCAGACCGGCCTTTCCGGCGATGACGGCAAGATCGCCAATCTCTACAACGCCATGCTGGACGAGGCGGCGATCGAAAAGCTCGATGTCGCGCCGCTGGCCCCGGCGCTGACCGCCATCCGCAACATCAGGACCAAGGCGCAGATGGCCGCCTGGATGGGCAAGACCAGCGGCGAATTCGGCTCCAGCTTCTTCAATGGTTATGTGGACGGCGACGCCAAGAACCCGAAGATCAATGTGCTCTATCTCGGCCAGTCGGGCCTTGGCCTGCCGGACCGCGACTATTACCTGACCGCCACCTATGCCGACAAGAAAGCCAAGTATGAGGCCTATGTCAGGCAGATGCTGACCCTGATCGGTTATCCGAACGCCGCGCAGGCGGCGAAAGACATCGTGGCCATGGAAACGAAAATCGCCGAGGTGAGCTGGACCCGCATCGAGCGCCGCGACGACACCAAGACCTATAACCCCATGACGCCGGCCGAACTGGCGAAATACGCCCCGGCCTTCGCGTGGAAGGCTTATTTCGAGGGCGCCGATCTGACCAAGGCGAAGAAAGTCATCGTCAGCGAAAACACCGCCTTTCCGAAGATCGCGCAAATCTTCGCCGATACCCCGCTGGAAACGCTGAAAGCCTGGGAAACCTTCCGCACGGTCGATCAGGCCGCACCCTATCTTTCCCGGCGCTTCGTCACCGCCCAGTGGCAGTTCCGCGCGCATGAACTGCAAGGCGCCCTGGCCCAGCGCGAACGCTGGAAGCGCGCCATCAGCGTCACCGACAACGCGCTCGGCGAGGCCATCGGCCGCGCCTATGTAGCGCAATATTTCCCCGCCGACTCCAAGGCCAAGATGGAAGGCCTCGTCGCCGACCTGCGCGCCGCGCTCAAGATCCGCATCGAGAACCTGACCTGGATGAGCGCCCCCACCAAGGCAAAGGCGCTGGAAAAGCTGTCCAAGTTCGGCGTCAAGATCGCCTATCCCGATAAATGGCGCGACTATTCCGCCCTCGATATCAGGCCGGGCGATCTTTACGGCAATGTCGAGCGTTCATCGGCCTTTGAATGGGCGTGGAACGTCGCCAAGATCGACAAGCCGGTCGATCCGCTCGAATGGGGCATGACGCCGCAGACCGTCAACGCCTACTATTCGCCGACGCGCAACGAGATCGTCTTCCCCGCCGCCATCCTGCAACCGCCCTTTTTCGATCCCAATGCCGACATGGCCGTCAATTACGGCGGCATAGGCGGCGTCATCGGTCATGAAATCACCCACGGCTTCGACGATCAGGGCCGCAACTATGACGGCGACGGCGTGCTCAAAAGCTGGTGGACGGACGAGGATTCGGCCAAGTTCAACGCGCAGGCCGAAAAATACGGCGCACAATACGACGCCTTTGAACCCCTGCCGGGCATCCACGTCCAGGGCGGCCTGACCATGGGCGAGAACATCGCCGATCTGGGCGGCAACCTGCTCGGCCTCGACGCCTACCGCATTTCGCTGCATGGCGCGGACTCGCCGGTGCTGGACGGCTTCACCGGCGATCAGCGCGTCTTCATGGGCTTCGCTCAGGTGTGGCGCTCGAAATATCGTGACGACGCCATCAAGCAGCAGGTGGCCACCGACCCGCATTCACCGGCGGTTTTCCGCGTCATCGGCCCGGTGCGCAATATCGATGACTGGTACAAGGCCTTCAACGTCCAGCCGGGCGAGAAATACTATCTGGCGCCGGAAGATCGCGTTCGCATCTGGTAACCAGGGTCGCAGACCCTGGACCCGGAATCGTGATGGTGGCGGTTGCGCCGTCATCGCGGTTCTCACAAAAGCCCGTCTCGAAAGAGGCGGGCTTTTTTATAGCTTCCCAACTCGTTTGGGGAGGGGGACCGCACGAGTGAGCGAAGCGAGTGAGATGTGGTGGTGGGGTTTCTTACTTCGGATGGCATATCCGCTTAAGGGGAGAAAGATACCCCACCACCATCCGGCTTCGCCGGACGGTCCCCCTCCCCGGCAAAGCCGGGGAGGTATAAGAATTTACCGACATCCTGCCCGGATCAGCCATTCGATTTCCTCCGCCAGTTTCTGCGGCGGCACGGCGATCAGGCGTTCTTCCAGGCCGATATAGACCACCCCATGCACGGCGGAAAACAATGTGCGGGCGCGGATGGTAAGAGCCTCCGGTGACGCATCCGGCAGGATCACCGATAAAGGCGCCCCGACATGGCGGAACAGGCCAAGCTGCGCCTCAACCGCCCAGTCCGGCAGCGGCGTCGTGATCCGCACCTCGAACATCATCCGCCACAGGGGCAGGTTCTCGCGGGCGAAGCGGTAATAGGCCAGAGCCACCGCCACCAGGCGATCCAGCGCCCCGGCGCGTGTCGTCATCGGCAGGTGCGCCGTGTCATGCTCGAACAGGGCGTCCAGCCGGCCTTGCGTGCGCACGGTGATACGCAGCAGCAGATCGTCCATATCCTGCACGATATTATAAAGTCCGCCCAGCGCCACGCCGATATCGGCCGCCAGATCCCGCGCCTTCAGCGTATGCGCGCCTGTTTCACAAATACGTTTTTCCGCCGCGGCGATCAGAGCTTCGAGCTGTGCCTGACGGCGATCGGCGGTGGCGGCGGATATGGCTTTGGCGGACATGAAGCGACTCACTGAAAAAATTTTGAACAAAGTTCATTTTTACCTTGAACGTCGTTCATATGTGCGATATACAACAATTGTGAACAACGTTCATATCATGGTTCGCCCCCGTGAGAAAGCGTTGTTTCACACTCATTGTACGCCTCTTGGGGGGCCGGACTTCAAAATCCGGAAATGAGGGGGATTGCACAATGAAGCGTACCGGGCGGCGGCGGGATAACGCCGTCGCCCGCCTTCTCGCCGATGAGGGTCGCCGGCATTATCTGAGGATTTGAGAGACATGAAACGCCTGATGTTCGCTGTCATCGCCGCCACCCTGCTGACCATCGCCCTGTGGGTCGCGTTTCAGGCGGCCAGTCCGAACCTGCGCGGTTTCGCCTATGCCGACCGCGACTGGAATCACGAACTGGCCCTGATGGGCAATGACCTGCCGGTTTTGCTGAAATATAATCCGACCGATGGCGCCAGCTATGCCGGCCAGGTGCGCGCCTCGATGAAGCTGACGAGTGTGCAGCCTTAAGAAGCAAGAAACCCCGCCACCACGCCTCAAGAGAGGCGCGGTCCCCCTCCCCGACAAGCCAGGGCTATCGCATATGGCTTTTGGCGTTGAGATGCCTTTCCCCTCTCCCCATGAATATGGGGAGAGGACGGGAGACAAGCCGCGAAGCGGCGCAGGGGACCGGGTGAGGGGCTGTTCGTCGGTAGAACACAAGCGTCACACAGCCCCTCACCCGGTTGCGATCGCTTCGCTCCGCGCCCGTCCTCTCCCCTCATGGAGGGGAGAGGGGGAAGAAAAGTTATTCCAAAAGACATAGGCGATAGCCCTGCCGTAAACGGGGAGGTACAAGAAAAGCCCGCCTCTTAAGAGACGGGCCTTTGAGAGAACCGCACCGGCGTTGCAACACGCGCTGTCACGATTCCGGGTTGAGGGCCTGTGGCCCTCACCAGATTTTCACGCGATCCGCCGGCTTGACGTAATAGGCCTGGCCTGGCTGGACATTGAACGCCTTGTACCAGGCGTCAACATTGCGCACGGCGCCGATGGCGCGGAACTTGTCCGGCGAGTGCGGATCGGACGCCACCAGGAACTTCAGGAAGTCCGGCTGATACTTGGATTGCCACACCTGCGCGAAGCCGAGGAAGACGCGCTGGTCGCCGGTATAGCCGTCGATGACCGGCGCCGGTTTGCCGCCCAGCGACATATGGTAGGCATCGAGGCCCAGCAGTACGCCGCCGAGATCGGCGATGTTCTCGCCCATGGTCAGGCCGCCCTGAACATGAACACCCGGCACAGGTTCGTAGGAATCATACTGCGCACCGAGCGCCTTGGTCTGGGCCTCGAACTTGGCGGCGTCTTCCGGGGTCCACCATTCGACCAGCGCGCCGGTTGAATCATAATGGCGGCCCTGGTCATCGAAACCGTGGGTGATTTCATGGCCGATGACCGCGCCGATGGCGCCGTAATTGACCGCCATGTCGGCCTTCGGATCAAAGAAGGGCGGTTGCAGGATGGCGGCGGGGAAGACTATCTCGTTCTTGGTCGGCGAATAATAGGCATTGACCGTTTGCGGCGTCATTTCCCAGTCTTCCGGATCGATCGGCTGATCGATGTGCGAGACATTGTAAGCCCATTCGAAGGCCGATGAGCGCTCGATATTGCCGTAGAGATCATCGGCCTTGATGGTCAGGGCGGAATAGTCGCGCCACTTGTTGGGGTAGCCGATCTTGACGCCGAAGGTGGAGAGCTTTTCGAGCGCCTTGGCCTTGGTGGGGGTGCTCATCCAGGTCAGGTTCTCGATGCGCAGCTTCATGGCCGCCAGCAGGCCATGCACCAGGTCTTCCATCTTGGCCTTGGATTCGGGCGGGAAGTAATCGCGGACATAGGCGCGGCCCAAGGCTTCGCCCATACGGTCGTCCGTGGTGCCGACGGCGCGCTTCCATAACGGTCTTTGTTCGGCGATGCCGTACATGTCCCTGGCGCGGAATTCGAAGCGGCGGGTATAGAAGCGATCCGACAGGTAGGCCGAAGCCTGATCGAGGGCATTGAAGGCTTCCCAGGCTTTCAGAGTTTCCAGAGGCGCATCGGCATAGATTTTGGCGATCTTCGGGATGGCGGTATTCTGCGCCACAACGACCTTCTGCGCCTGGGAAACATGGGCCGCGGCGAAGAAACCATCCCAGTTGAAGCCGGGCGCGTAGGCATTGAGATCCTTCAGCGCCATCGGATTATAGGTCCTGGTGTCGTCGCGGCTCTCGATCTTGGTCCAACTGACTTCGGCGATTTTGGTTTCCATCGCCACGATATCCTTGGCCGCCTGTTCGGCGCCGGGATAGCCGGCCATGGTCAGCAGATCCTTGATATAGACCTCGTAAGCGGCCTTCTTGTCGGCATAGGTGTCGGTCAGGTAATAGTCGCGGTCGGGGAGGCCGAGGCCGGCCTGCGTCATCTGCAAGGCGCGGTAGCCGGGCTTCTTGGCGTCGTCATAGACGAAGATATCGAAAAACGCGCCGCCAAAGGTTTCCGAGGTCGCGCCCATGAAGGCGGCCATGTCGGCCTTGTTTGAGATGGCGGCGATCTTCGCCAGTTCCGGCTGGACCGGTTTGGCGTCGAGCTTGTTTTTCAGATCGACATTCATGGCCGAGCGATAAAGATCGGCGATTTTCAGGTCTTCGCCGGTCAGGTCCGCCGGATTCGTCGTTTCTTTGGCCGCCAGGCCGGTAACCAGGGCCTTGAGGCGCAGTTCGGAGAGATCATAAAGGGCGTTGAAGCTGCCATAGCCGGGCTGGTCGCCGGGGATGACCATGGTCTTGAGCGCGGCGCCGTTGGCATAGTCGAAGAAATCATCACCCGGCTTGATCGATTTATCCATGCCGGCGGTATCGAACCCCCAGGCGCCGTAGGTCTTGGCGACCGTGCTTTCCGGCATGCTCTTTGGCGCCGCGGTGGCCGGCGCTTCGGCGAAAACAGGCATGGCGACCATCGAGGTGGTCAGCAGGGCGGCGGCGATGGCAATGGAAGAAAATCTGGAACGCATGTGGCTCTCTCCGGCAATGAAGCGGCCTCATTTTAGCGCGCCCCCCAAAATCAGGATCGCACATTGATACAGTTTAACAACCGTGTCTCATGAACATTTGGTAATTTTGTTACGAAAGTTACGGCCATCCGCCATTTTTTGACAGCCGCGTCACTTTTTCGCAATTCAGACGAAAAAAAAGCCCGCTTAGGGGGATAAGACCCAGCGAGCTTTTTTATTCTGTAAATTTAAAGAGCGTTTCCTCCCCGAAACGCCGGAACTGACTTTTCTCTTCGGGAAAAGTTCCGTTCTCTTGGGACCGAGAAAACATTTTTTTCTCAGGACTGTCAACCGGTTTTGTCACATTACGTCAAAATTATTTCAGCAATATGGCCGGATTGTTTTTTCACGTCAAAACGGGCGGCGGATTGGAAGCGTTACCAATTCAGTCCGCTCACGATTCCACTATGGATTTCAGATGCTTGACGGCCTCCGCGCGGGGCAGTGTTACCTGACCGGGCCGGCCTTCGCGCCAGGCCTTATTGTCACTTATTTGCATCGCCAGGTCACGGCCGAGGTCGAGATCCTTGATGGTGACCATGCCGGCTTTCAGCTCGTCCTCACCGATCATGACCGCCGCGGGGCTTAATCTGCGGTCGGCATATTTCATCTGCGCCTTCATGCCGGAGCGGCCGAGATAGACCTCGGCGGACAGGCCGGCGGCGCGCAACTCGGCGGCCAACTTGAAATATTCACCCATGTCCGCATCCGAGAAGGCGATGATGACGATCGGGCCGCGCGCGGCGGATTTCCGGCCGGCGTCGATCAGTGACAGGGCGGCGGCCAGACGCGACACGCCGAACGAGAAGCCGGTGGCCGGCGTCTGCTGGCCGGTGAAGCGCGCCACGAGATCGTCATAGCGCCCGCCGCCGCCGACGCTGCCCATCTGGACCAGATTGCCCTTTTCATCGCGGGTTTGCAGCAGCAGTTCGGCCTCGAAAACGGGGCCGGTATAGTATTCGAGGCCGCGCACGACGCCCGGATCGAAGATCGCCGCCTCTTCCGAAACGCCCATGGCCGAGACGGCGGCATGGATGCGCGCCAGGTCTTCGAGGCCCGCCTGTCCTTCGGCCGAATTGGCGAGCACCGCCGCCAGCTTTTCCAGCACGCCTGAGCGCGTATCGGCGCCGCCGGCGCTGACGAAATCGAGCACCGGCTGGATGGCGGCTTCGGGCAGTTGCGCGCCCCTGGTATAATCGCCGCTTTCATCCTTGCGCCCCGCGCCGAGCAGCAGGGCCACGCCTTCGAGGCCGAAGCGGTCGAGCTTGTCGATGGCGCGCAGCACGCCGAGTTGCTGGCCAGCATCGGTGACGCCCAGGCTGGTCAGCAGGCCATTGAGCAGCTTGCGGTTATTGATGCGGATGCGCACCGGCACATCGAGCGCCTTGTAACCGGCCACGGCCAGGGCGATCATTTCGGCGTCGGCTTCCGGACGGTCGGAGCCGACGATATCGGCGTCGCACTGCATGAATTCGCGCAGGCGGCCAGGGCCGGGCTTTTCATTGCGCCAGACAGGCCCAAAGGCATAACGGCGGAAGGGCTTCGGCAGGGTTTCCCAGTTCTGCGCCACGAAACGGGCCAGCGGCGCGGTCAGGTCATAGCGCAGGGCCATCCACTGATCGTCGTCGTCCTGCTGGGCGAAGACGCCGACATTGGGCCGGTCCGAATCGGGCAGGAACTTGCCAAGCGCATCGGCGTATTCGAAAGCCGGGGTCTGCAGGGCCTCGAAGCCAAAGGCCTCATACACCTTCGAGACGGTTTCGATCAGCCGGCGCTCGATGGCGATCTGGCCGCTGCGCTTGTCGATAAAGCCGCGCGGACTGCGCGCTTCGGGCCGGAAGGTCTTTTCACTGTTCTGGGTCATGTCTTGTGTCATGGCGGGCGAATTAAAGCATCCCGCCCGCGGAGACAAGCCGAAACGGAATCCGTTCGCCTGTAAGGAGAAATAAGGACGCGACGGTATTTTGACACTTAAGTCAAAAAATTATGGTTAACCCCTTCAAAATGCGGTAAAACCGTGTTATAAATGAGGCTCCCTTAAGGAGGGCAAAACAATGAGTAAGTCGCATACAGCAGAAAACTTTTCGCGTTTTGTCGTGGCCATGGTCGTCGTCGTTGCTTTGATCGGCGCCATCGTCTGGGCCTTCTCGACCTTTGACTCGATCGGTTGTGCTGCCGGTGTTCCGTGTCACAAGGGCGCCCAGCCCACACACGTCAGTTACTGACGAAGCCTCAGGGCTTCGCCATCCGTTATTACAGGACGTGCCTCCGGTTCGATCCATGTGATCGGGCTATCGGGTAGTTGCGTCCGGCATGCGGCCATGAACGCCGCTCCGTCCCCCCATCGGAGCGGCGCTAGTGGTGTTTTATATAATGGTTTCTGGTCAGGAACGCGCCCGCATTAACACTTTTTTGGCCGCCCTATTGCATAGTGCCGGCAGTCTTGTGCCACTTCCGGAGCGCGCCGTGAACCGTCCTGCCACCCTTGCCTGCCTGATCAGTCTGTTGCTGGTTTCGGGCACGCCTGTTTTCGCCGCCGTCGCCGCGCCCCAAAGCGCCATATCGCAGGAACCCTTCTTCGCCGGACTGGTGGCGCAGGCCGGACGCCTGAAAGCCGAAACGGAAGCCTTCAAACCGACGACGGCCCTGGTGTCGCAACCCGGTTTCCCGGCCTATGCGCAGGCCATCCGCGCGCTTTCCGCCGGCGATGTGCAGGGCCACAAAACCCTGAAGGCGCGCGGCACCGACAACGATCTGAAATGTATCCTGACCGGCCTGTCGCGCGATCTGCCGATCAAGCTCGACGCCATCCAGACGGCGAAGACCGACGCCGACATGAAAACGGCCCTGAGCAAAATGGCCGCCCTCCTGAGCGACAATATCGATGTCATCGTCACGCCCGCCACTGCCGATTCCGGGCTGGACTGCACGCTCGAATTCGGACCCGACGCATGAGGGCCTGCGCCGGACCGTTCCTCCTGGCGTTCGCTTTGCTGTCAGGCTGCGACAAGCCGGAACCCGCCACCGCGCCCGCCCCTCAAACGGCTTTACCCGCCGGCCAGACCGCCTTCCTGGCCCTGCCGCGCACCGGTGAGGCCACCGATGATTTCTGCGGGCAGTTCAAGACCTTCGACCGGTTTGAAAACTGGCGGGGCAAGGTACAGGATCTGCGCATTTCCACGCTCGACGGCATGGCCGACCTGGAAATCCATATCGGCCAGGGCATTCGACTGGAAGCCATCGTACCGAAGGGCGATCCGGTCTATCCGTCGTTGCTCAAGCTGGGCCTGGGCCAGGCGATCGTTGTTTCGGGGCAGTTCACCCATGCCAATAACGATGCCGACTGCCTCTATTATCGCGGGCCATTCGGGGTGCACCTGACCGGACTGAACCTCTAGCCGCCCCGGATAACCTTCACCACCGCGTCCGTCTTGAGCAGTTGCGGCAGGACGACCGGTGCGGCGTTATCCGGGCCGTAATAGACATAGAGCGGCACGCCGGAGCGGCCGAACAGGGTCAGGTAACGGGCAATGGCGGCATCCTGGTTTGTCCAGTCGCCGACCATATAGACCGTGCCGGTATCGGCCAGGGCTTTCCCGAAATCCTTCGTGGACAGCACCAGCCGCTCATTGACCTTGCAGGTGACGCACCAGGCGGCGGTCAGATCAACGAAGACCGGTTTTCCCTCAGCGCGCAGGGCGGCCAGGCGCTCGATGCTGAAATCCTCATGCGCCATCAGGCCGGACGACGCGGCGGGCGCCTTTCCGGTACGCGGCAGGGAGGCCGCCAGACCGCACAAAACAAGTCCGCCCGCCAGCACCGCCGGCTTGATGAATTTCGGCAAGGGGTTTTTCAGCACGGCCATGACGACCAGCACCAGGGCGAAGACCAGCAGGATAAGGCCGTATGTCTCGACCTGCTGGGCGAAGACCCAGACCAGCCACAGGCAGGCGGCGTACATCAGCAGCGACAGGGCGTGTTTCAGCCGGTCCATCCACTTGCCGGGGCGGGGCAAGGCATTGGCCACGGCGGGCACAAGCGTGATCAGCCAGGTCAGGACGACGAACGGCAGGGCGAAACCGACGCCGAGCGAGACAAAGACCGCGAAGGCCGCCCCCCCCCCTTGCGCCAGCGCCACGCCGATGGCGGTGGCCATGAAGGGCGCGGTGCAGGGCGCGGCGACGACCACGGCCAGCACACCGGTCAGCAGGGCGGCGAGGCGCGGGCGTTCTGACGACACCTGAAGGCCGCCGGCGGCTTGCAGGGACGTGCCGATCTCAAAGAGGCCGGACATATTCAGCGCCACCAGCAGCATGATCAGGCTCAATCCGGCGGTGACGTAAGGACTTTGCAACTGGAAACCCCAGCCGATCGACTGGCCGAAGGCGCGCGCCGCTATCAATATCAGGGCCAGCGCCACGAAGGTCAGGACGGTGCCCGCACCATAGAACAGCGCTTCCTGCCGCGCCACCCTTTTGTCATGGCCGGCGCGCGCCAGGCCAAGTAATTTCATCGACAGCACAGGGAAGACGCACGGCATCAGGTTGAGGATCAGCCCGCCGATAAAGGCCCCGGCAATGGCGATCAGGACGCCGGAGAGGGAAGCCCCGGCTGTCATGGCCGGCGCCGCGCCCAGGCCGTGCACGGCGGAATCGAGCGGCGCGCGTGTCAGCCTGATCGCATAGGCCGAACCATCGGCCAGTTTCAACACGCCCGACAGGTCGCCTTCCGGCAGGGCCGTTCCCGCGGCCTTTGTGCGCAGAGTGAAGCCCTTCGCCCCCATATCGAGGGCCTGCGGCGCCGGCGCGCTGGTGACATTGCCCTGCGCGGGGAAAAAGTAGGCGCCCTGGGCGTTCACGTCCGCCAGCGGGAAACCCAGCTCGATCTCGCCGTTGCGCAGGTCGATGGTGGCGGCGGCGGCATTGGCCACCGGCAGCGCCCTGCGCGCCTTGTCGATCATATCCGCATCCGCGCCCGGTCTCGGTGCGCCGACCTTGAGATCGAGGCTGACATCGAGGCTTTCGGGAATGCAGACATCGGCGCAGACGAGGAAATCGACGTGCGCCTTTATGGGCAGGGTATCGCCGGTTGTCAGGTTTGAGGCGTTATGCAGCGGGATCAGCAGGAGGGTCTGGCCGGTAAAGCCGTAACTCATCAGGCCGAAGGCGGGCAGGGTTTCCGGCACGGGCCATTTGATATCGCCGATCGTCACGCTATCGGGGAGATTCCACTTGAATTTCGGCGGCAGGCCGGTGTCGCCGGGATTGACCCAGTAGGTATGCCAACCAGGGGCCGGCGTATAATCGAGCGCCAGGGTGATATCGCCATTCGGCGCGACCGTGCCTGAATCGGCGATCAGGCGGGCGGTGATATGGGGCGATTTTCCTTCCTCGGCATTCGCCGGCAAAGCAAAAACAAGCACGAAGAGACAGGCAATAAATCGCAGAAATTCAGACACGCGCCACCCGATGAAATTGGTTTTGCCTATCTATACGTCGCAGACCGCATTTTGGTGACAGAAAATTTTCGGGGGCAGTCTTAGAAAGCAAGAAACCCCACCACCACGATCATGAAGGATGATCGCGGTCCCCCTCCCCATCAAAAGATGGGGAGGTACAAGAAAGTATCAGGGTTCGATAGCGGTTTCGCAATCGCGGTTGCCGTTCATCCGCGTGACCCAGACCGGTTCTATATAGCGGTCGCCATCGCGGAAGCCGGGGGCGCAGCCTTCGGGCGTGTGTCTGCCGCTGCGGGCCTTGCCGCTCATATCGAGCGACAGGGCCACGGATTGCGACGTTCCGCCGCGGCGGCCCCAGCCGCGTCCATGGCCGTAACCGTAACCGAAATCGTCGTAGCCATAACCATAAGGATCGCCGTAATAGCCATACCCGCCGTTCTTGCCGTAGTCGGTCTGGCTGACGGCGATACCCAGGGTGCCGGTTTCGCCCAGCGGAATCAGCGACGAGACATAGGCGCTGCGATAGCCGCCCGTGCCGACGGTAACGCTGGCCTCGCCATGCACCTGACGTTTGCCGCCGCTGTCTTCAACGGGCCACAGGGCGTCATCCTGATCACCACGGCTGATAACCGGCGAATGGGCCGTCCAGGCGGCAATCTGTTCCTCGGTGGTCAGGGGGCGCGACGCCTGCTCGGCCCTGGCCTGCACATCCGCCTTCGCCTGGGCCTGCTCGGCTGCCGTCGGCAGAGGGGCCGGACGCGAGGCGGCCACAACAACCTCATCGGCGGCCATGGCGACAGATGCCAATGAACCAGCCGCCAGCACGAGTGCAAAAACAATACGGGACGCAACCATGGGCGAATCCTCCAGCCGGATCATACTATACCCGGTCTGCCACCAAATTATGGCCTTAATATATCAACCCTGCCGCTACATATCCAGGTCGAGCTTGCGCGCCAGGGAAAGGATCTCGTTGCGCAGCGAGCCGTTGGAACTGGACATCAGCTTGGTGATCGCCTTGCTGGCGGCCTCGCGGTCGCATGACAGGATCATGCGCTTGACCTGCCCCAGACCGGCGGGCGGCATGGAAAGACGGTCGAAACCGAGCGCGATCAGCACGAAGGCTTCCAGCGGGCGGCCGGCGATTTCCCCGCAGACCGAAACCGGCGTGCCCGAGTCCCGCGCCGCCTTCTGGATCATCGACAGCGCGGACAGGAAGGGCGGCGACAGCGGATCGTAGCGGTCCGACATCTTCGGATTGGTGCGGTCGGCGGCGAAGAGATATTGCATCAGGTCGTTGGTGCCGACCGAGGCGAAATCGACCAGCGGCAGCAGGGCGTCGAGATGGAACAGCAGGGACGGGCATTCGATCATGGCGCCGACGCGCAAGCTGCCCGGCAGGACGCGCCCGCGCCGCCTGGCCCAGGCGCATTCGATATCGACCATCTCGCGCGCCTGGCGGAATTCGTCGATCGAGGCGACCATGGGGAACATGATGCGCAGTTCACGACCGCGCGCCGCCGTGATCAGGGCGCGCAACTGCATCCGCAACAGCGCCGGGCGGTCCAGCCCCATGCGGATGGCGCGCCAGCCGAGCGCCGGGTTTTCCTCGCGCTCCATCTCCATATAGGGCAGGATCTTGTCGCCGCCAAGATCGAGCGTGCGGAAGGTGACCGGGCGGTCGCCGGCGCCATCCATGATGCGTTCATAGAGCTGGGTCTGGCGTTTCAGGCGCGGCAGGTCGTCGGACACCATGAACTGGAATTCGGTGCGGAACAGGCCGATGCCTTCGGCGCCCGCCTCGTTCATGATCTCGATATCGAATTCCAGCCCGGCGTTCATCAGAAGCGTGATGCGGTCGCCATCGCGGGTGACGGCCTCGACATCCTTGATCTTGCTGAATTCAGCGCGCTGGGCGGTGCGCAGGTCTATCCGCGTCGTCGCCGCCTCGATGATATCGGGACGCGGGCGCAGGTAAGCCTCGCCGGTTTCGCCATCAACGACGACGGTATCGCCCATACTGACCTTATCGCGCAGGCCCTGCAGGCGGCCGACGCAGGGAATTTGCAGGGCGCGCGCCACGATGGCGGCATGGTTCGAGGCCGAGCCTTCTTCGAGCAGGATGCCTTTCAGGCGTGAGCGGTCATATTCCAACAGGTCGGCGGGACCGAGATCGCGGGCCACCAGAATGGAGTTATCCGGTATTTCGCGGGCCGTGGTGATCTTGCCCGCCAGCACCCGCAGCAGACGGTTGGCCAGGTCTTCGAGATCGTGCAGGCGCTCGCGCATATAGGCGTCGCGCGCGTTGTTGAGCTTGGCGCGCTGTTCGTTACGCACCCGATCCACCGCCGCTTCCGCCGTCAGGCCGTTGCGCACGGCTTCGGTCAGGTTGCGCACCCAGCTCGTCGAATGGGCGAACATGCGATAGGTTTCGAGCACGTCGAAGGTCGGCCCCGCCAGACCATGCGTGCCCTCGAACATCTCATCGATCTGTTCGCGCAAGGTGGCGATGGCGTCATTCAGGCGCACTTCCTCGGCCACCGAATCGTCACTCAGCAGATGCTCGGAAGTCACCGGCACCTCATGCAGGATAACCGTGCCGAGCGAAATGCCGTCAGCGAAGATCGACCCTTTCAGCCGCTCCGGCTTTTGCGGCGCGAGTTCGATGTCCTTCAGTTCTTCCAGGCCGACCAGTTCGCCCGCCGTCACGATCTCGGACAGCACCATGGCGATGATCTGCAGATCCTCGACCTCTTCCTCCTCGTAACGCCGCGCCGCCTGGTTCTGCACCACCAGCACGCCGATGGTGCGGCCGCCGCGCAGCAGGGGCACGCCGAGGAAGGAGCGATAAGAGTCTTCGCCGGTTTCCGGACGATAGGAGAAGCTGGGGTGCGAGGTCGCATCCATCAGGTTGAGCGGCACGCCGGCGCGGGCGACTTCACCGACCAGGCCTTCTGAAAGCCGCATTCGCGTCTTGTGCACCGCGTCGGCGTTCAGGCCTTCGGTGGCGAAGAGTTCCAGTTCCTCCGAGGTGCGGCGCAGGTAGATCGAACAGACCTCGGCCACCATGGAAGACGCGATGATACGCACCACCGTATCAAGGCGCGCCTGGGCCGACTGACCCTCCTCCATCGTTTCGCGGATCTGGCGCAGCAGATTGCGCTGACCGCGAACAGCCAGGAAGGGTTTCGGAATGCCTTCGAACGGACCCAGTTTTACCACCCTATACCCCTTTGGCGACCGGATTGGCGCGCCGTCAGTTCCAGCTTAAGTCTTTGGCCGCAGTCTGCGGCGCTTTTGGCGCGCTGTCTAGCGGCAGCACCCGCCGATGCGCAAGTCACGAACGGGTTATAATCACTTTGATTTAACAGTCTGATACAAATGGCGGAAAGCCTGTGGTGGATCGATGCTCCTCACACCGCCCTGTCTGTTGGGCGGGCCATCGACGCACCTGCGCGTTGGTGGTGGCCTTACGGTTATCCTGCGCGCAAATCTACAGATATCCTTGCAATTCCAAAGGCCCCCACCACCACTCGTTTCGCTTGTGGTCCCCCTCCCCATGAATGGCAGGGCTATCGCCTATGGCTTTTGGAATAACTTTTCTTCCCCCTCTCCCCTCAATGAGGGGAGAGGACGGGCGCGGAGCGAAGCGATCGCAACCGGGTGAGGGGCTGTGTGACGCTTGTGTTCTATCGACGAACAGCCCCTCACCCGATCGCCTTCACTGCGTTCGGCTCTCGTCCTCTCCCCATATTCATGGGGAGAGGGGGAAGGCATCGCAACGCCAAAAAACATATGCGATAGCCCTGCCGTAAACGGGGAGGTATAAAATATCAGGCGGTCTGCAACTGCCTGACAAAGTGCTGCACTTCCTTTTGCAGGTCGCCGGCCTGTTCGTTGAGATTTCCGGACAGGCCCATGAGCTGGGTGGACGCCGCGCCGGTCATTTCCGCCGCGCGGCCGACGCCGAAGATATTCTCCGTCACCTGTTGCGTACCATCTGACGCCTTCACCGTATTGCCGGCGATTTCGTGCGTGGCCGCGCCCTGCTGCTCCACCGCCGAGGCGATATTGGCGGAGATATTGCGCATATCGGTGATGGTGGCGACGATTTTCCCGATCGAAGCCACTGTCCGCTGAGTGGCGTCCTGTATCTGCTCGACCCGTCCGCCGATATCCTGGGTGGCGCGCGCCGTCTGGCTGGCCAGCGTCTTGACCTCCGAGGCCACGACGGCGAAGCCCTTGCCGGACTCGCCGGCGCGGGCGGCCTCGATGGTGGCGTTGAGCGCCAGAAGGTTGGTCTGGGCGGCGATATCGTTGATCAGGCTGACCACCGCGCCGATGCCGGCGGCGGCTTCCGAGAGCGCACGGATTTCGACCTCCGTATTGCCGATTTCATCGGCGGCTTCGCTGGCGACCTGGGCCGCGCGCGTCACCTGACCATTGATTTCAGAGACCGAGGCCGACATTTCCTCGGTGGCGGCGGCGACCGTCTGGACATTGACCGCGGCTTCCTCGGCGGCGCCTGAAACCACCATCGCCTGGCGGCTGGTTTCCTCGGCGGTGGCGGAGAGGCTTTGCGCCGCATCGGAGACTTCGGAGGATGAGCGCACGAAGGAATCCGCCAGCCCCACCATCTTGCCCTGGAAGGTTTCGACCACCTGACGTTCGCGCTGGAGCCGGGCCAGTTCGGCGGCCTTGGCGGTTTCTGCGGCGTCACGCAAGGCGCGGCCCTCTTCCAGTCCCTTGCGGAAGGTTTCCAGCGTTCGGGCCATGCCGCCCAGTTCGTCCTTCCGGTCCTGGCCGGGCACCTTGATATCAAGCGCGCCCTTGTCCATTTCGCTCATGGCGGCATTGAGCGCGGACAGCGGCCTGACAATACCCATGCGCGTCACCACCATGGCCCCCAGCATGACAATCACCAGACCGAAGCCCAGACCCGCCCAGGTGATGCCAATGGTATGGCGGGTGTCATCACCAGCCGCCGCCGAAGCAGCGGCATTAGCGGCGATGGTTTCATCGACCACCTGCGCCATGGTTTTTTCCAGTTGGGCGATGGCCGGATCGCAGGTCGATTTCATCAGGCGGAAGGCATCGGCGTCATCGCCGCTTTCGGCCAGCCTCCGGGTTTCGGCGCAGGTTTCATCGATGGCGGCGTTGTAGCTGAACTGGATGCCTTCGATCCGTTTTGCTTCCGAAGGCAAGGCCTTCAGCGCTTCATTGGTTTCCCTGGAGAAGGAGCTTTGCGCCTGCTTCAGTTCGCTGGTGGCGTTGGCGATATCCTGTGTGTCGCTGGACGACACCAGCTTGTAGAAGGCGGCTTCGGCGCGCAGGATATTCTTGCTGGCGCGCTCCATATCGACCGAAGCGACACCCGGTCCGGAAATGACGCGGCCGTAATCGGCGCTGATGGCGCTCATGCGCGAGGTGGTGAAAAAGACCGCCGCAATAACGACAAGCGACAGGAAGCCCAGCAGACTGAATATCTTGCCGAGCATGGGCATGTTTTTAAACGACACGGAAAACCTCATGTATGAAAACGATCATACGCGCAGATATCGAACAGAGTGCCCCCGGCTCGCTCGGATCGGCGATCTTCGTGCATGTCAGGTGGTGTATGGTGTAACGACCTATGGTTAACGACGATTTAATTGCAACCGCATAACGGCTTTATGATACCGCTCACGCTCAGGCCGTGCGCAACTGGCTGACAAAAGCCGTTACCTCGTGTTGCAGGTCGTCCGCCTGGGTGGACAGGTTTCCGGAAAGCGCCATCAGTTGCGTGCTCGCCGCGCCGGTCATTTCCGCCGCCCGGCCGACGCCGAAAATGTTCTCGGTCACCTGTAACGCGCCATCGGAGGCGCGGGCGGTATTGCCGGCGATTTCGTTCGTCGCCGCGCCCTGCTGTTCGACCGCCGAGGCGATGGCGGTCGAGATCGAGCGGACATCGCCAATGGTGGTGACGATGCGGCCGATGGAAGCGACCGTGCGTTCCGTGGCGTCCTGAATCTGCGCGACCTTGGCGCCGATATCACCGGTCGCCTTCGCCGTCTGGGTCGCCAGTTGCTTGACCTCGGAAGCGACGACGGCGAATCCCTTGCCGGCTTCTCCGGCGCGGGCGGCCTCGATGGTGGCGTTGAGCGCCAAAAGGTTGGTTTGCGAGGCGATATCGCTGATCAGGCTGAGAACGGCGCCGATTTCCTGCGCCGCTTCGGACAGTTCGCGGATGTCGGTTTCCGAGCGCGCCGCCTCGCCGGCGGCTTCGACCGTGACACCGGCGGCGGAAGTGACCTGGCTGTTGATCTCGCGGATCGAAACGGTCATTTCCTCGGTGGCGGCGGCAACCGTCTGGACATTGACGGCGGCCTCTTCCGCCGCGCCGGAAACCACCTGCGCCTGGCGGCTGGTTTCCTCGGCGGTGGCGGAAAGGCTTTGCGCCGCTTCGGAGACTTCGCGCGACGAACGGACGAAGGACTCGGCCAGTACGCCCATTTTCGACTGGAAACTGTCGGCGATGCGTTCGCGTTCCGCCTGCATCTTCTCGGCATTGAGCCGTTCGGCGTCGGCGGCCTGAAGGCGCAGGGTTTCGGTTTCCTGAAGTCCTTGCCGGAAGATATCGGCCGAGCGCGCCATGGCGCCGATCTCGTCCCTGCGGTCCTGCCCCGGCACATTAACCGCCAGGTCACCACCGGACATCGCCGTCATCGTGCCGGTCAGCGCTTTCAAGGGGCGGACGATGAACATCAGGGTCATCCACACCGCCAGCGCCATGACGATGCCCAAGCCGGCGATGACCCCGGTCCACGAAATGCCGATGGTCCTGCGGGTTTCGGCGCCCGCCGCCGCAGACGCCGCGGCGTTATCGGCCAGGGTTTCATCGACGACCTTGGACATGGTGCTGGTCAGTTGACCGATGGCCGGATCGCAGACCTCCTGCAACTGCCTGACCGCTCCGGCGTCATTATCGGCGTCGGCCAGTTCACGGGTGGGCGCGCAGGCTTCATCGATCGCCGCCACATAGCTGGCCTGCATGTCGGATATGCGTTTTGTCTCCGTCGGCAAGGCCCTGATCGCCTCACCGGTTTCCTGAGTGAAGGCCGCCTGAGCCTTTTTGAGATCGTCCTCGGCCTTGGTCCGGTCCTGTGGGGTCATGGCGGTGACCAGTTTGTAGAAGGCGGTTTTGGAGCGTTCGATCTGCCGGCTGGCGCGTTCCATATCGACCGAGGCGACGCCCGGCCCGGCGATGACCGCGCTGTAATCGGCGCCGATCAGGGCCATCTTGGTTGTGGTGAAAGCGACGGCCGCGATAACGACAACGGCGAGCGACAGCAGCATGGCCAAAGCCTTGCCGAGCATGGGCATATTCTTGAACGACACCGGACACCTCATAAAATAAGGACGGCATTCGCGCAGATTGTCAGAGGAAGTCGCCCCGGTACGCTTACAGTGACAATCTTCGTGGATGTCCCTGCGGAAGGTAGGGCGACATGGTTAACAACGCCTTAAGGTTGTAAGGCGGCATTTCTTCCCCCTCTCCACCTGAGGGGAGAGGAAAGGGTGAGAGGGGGCAAACCACAGACACTTGCGGCCGCCATCCCCTCACCCGCCCCTGACGGGGCACCCTCTCCCCTTATAGAAAGGGAGAGGGGGAGAAAGGGAGAGGGGGAAGAGAAATCAGGCGCCGATCTTATCCAGGCCGTAGGCGGCATGCAGCGCACGGACAGCCAGTTCGGTATAGGCTTCGTCGATCAGGACCGAAATCTTGATTTCCGAGGTCGAGATGACCTGGATATTGATGCCCTTTTCGGAAAGCGCGCGGAACATGGTTTCGGCCACGCCGGTGTGCGAACGCATGCCGACGCCGACGATGGAAATCTTCGACACGCCCTCATCGACCTTCAGGTCATCGAAACCGATCTCGGCCTTGGCCTCGTTCATGATTTCGGCGGCGCGCTGGGCGTCGCGGCGGCCGACGGTGAAAAGCTGGTTGGCATAGTCGCCGGAGCGCTTTTCCGACTGGACGATCATATCGACATTGATATTGGCAGCGGCCAGGCGGCCGAAGACGGCGGCGGAGACGCCGATCCGGTTGGGCAGGCCCAAAAGGGTGATCTTGGCCTCATCACGGCTGTAGGCCACGCCGGAAACGATATGTTTTTCCACGATTTCTTCCTCGTCGCACACCAAGGTGCCCACATTACTTGAAACGTCTAGATTTTCGCCGGGTTCGACGAAGGATGACAGTACGCGCACCGGCATACGATAGGCCATGGCCAGCTCGACCGAGCGGGTTTGCAGCACCTTGGCGCCGAGCGAGGCCATTTCCAGCATTTCCTCGAAGGAAATCTTGTCGAGGCGCTTCGCCTTGTTTTCGATGCGCGGGTCGGTGGTATAGACGCCATCGACATCGGTATAGATATCGCAGCGGATAGCCTTGGCGGCGATGGCGACCGCCACGGCCGAAGTATCCGAACCGCCACGACCGAGCGTGGTGATGCGACCATCGTCGGTCACGCCCTGGAAACCGGGCACGACCACGATCTGGCCGGAATCCATGGCATTGATCAGGTTATCGGCATCGAAATCGGCGATGCGCGCCTTGGCGTGCAGCATGGAGGTCTTGATCGGCACCTGCCAGCCCATCATCGAGCGCGCCGGGTAGCCGAGATTGCGCAGGGTCATGGCCAGCAGGCCGGCGGTCACCTGCTCGCCGGAGGCCACCACCACATCGTATTCATCGTCGCTGCTGGCGTGGACCTCGGCGGCCTTGCCGGTGGGCTGGCCGGCGCCATCGGTCCAGGCGACCAGTTCGTTGGTCTTGCCGGCCATGGCCGAAACCACCACCGCCACCTTATGGCCGGCGTCAACCTCGGCGGCCACCAGCCTTGCCGCCCTGCGGATGCGTTCGAGGTCGGCCATGGAGGTGCCGCCGAACTTCATCACTAAACGCGTCATTTCGCCACTTTCTTTCTGACGGACAGGCCTCTATCCTTGTCCTGACTTATTGCGCGGCCTAATTAGCGGTTAAGCCCCTGTGCCGCAAGGCCGATTCCGGCGACAAAAGATGAGAAATAGGCATTCAAAATGGCCGAAACGCTAAACAGTTTGGATTCGGGCGAAGCCGCCGGTTTTTCAATTGATGAAGGCGAGGTGTCGCGCTTTTCGGCCCTGGCCGCCAAGTGGTGGGACGTGAAGGGGGAATTCGCCCCGCTGCATAAATTCAACCCGACGCGGGTGAAGTTCATCCGCGAAACCTGCCTGGCGCATTTTTCGCTCGACTACCGGACACGCGCGCCCTTCGAGGGCCTGCAACTGCTCGATGTCGGCTGCGGCGGCGGACTGCTCTCCGAACCGATGCGCCGCATGGGTTTTACCGTCACCGGACTGGACGCCTCGGAAAAGAATATCGGCACGGCGAGGGCACACGCCGGTCAGGGCGGCCTGGATATCCGCTATCTCAACCAGACGGTCGAGCAACTGGCTGAATCGGGAGAGGTGCTTTACGATGTCGTTCTGACCATGGAGGTCATCGAGCATGTCAGCGATCCGGAAGCCTTTCTCAAGACCTGCGCTTCGCTGGTCAAGCCGGGCGGGATTCTGTTCGTGGCGACGCTGAACCGGACGGTTAAGGCTTACGGGCTGGCGATCATCGGCGCGGAATATGTGCTGCAATGGGTGCCGAAGGGCACGCACGACTGGCGGAAATTCCTGATGCCGGAGGAGATTGCCACCTTCCTTGACGGCACGCCGCTGATGCCGGAGGCGCCGGTGGGCGTCAGTTATAACCCGATTTCAGGCCAATGGGCCTTGTCGGGCGATACCGATGTGAACTACATGGTGGTGGCGAAATATCCGGTTACGGCCGCGTTTTAACCTAGCAAGCAAGATACCCCACCACCACGCCTCAAGAGAGGCGCGGTCCCCCTCCCCAGTAAAACTGGGGAGGTATAAGAATGAGAGCCGTTCTTTTTATACCTCCCCGGCTATGCCGGGGAGGGGGACCGCACGAAGGCGCGCTTGCGCGACGAGATGTGGTGGTGGGGTTTCTTTCTTTTCAACCACTGAAGAAATTCCATGTCCCTTACCCTCGTCAAAGCCTGGACCGGCGCGCAGCAACGCCTCAAGGCCGCCTTCATCGACTCGCCGGCCATCGACGCGCGCCTACTGCTCGAAGCCGCCACCGGCGCGACGCGGGCCGATATCCTGACCGATCCCTACCGCGAACTGACCGGGGATCAGGTCAATACGCTGGAGGAATTCCTGGCCCGCCGCGAAAAGCGCGTGCCGGTGGCGCGGATACTCGGCCGCAAAGGGTTCTGGAAGCTGCTGCTCAATCTTTCCGAACATGTGCTGATCCCGCGTCCGGAAACCGAGGTGATCGTCGATATGATCCTCAAGCGCTCGCAACCCAGCGACGCCTTCCAGTTGGCCGATCTCGGCACCGGCTCCGGGGCCATCCTTTTGTCGGTGCTTTCCGAACGGCCTGCGGCGAAGGGGCTGGGCACCGATATCAGCGAGGACGCCCTGGCCGTGGCGCGCGACAATGCCGCCAATCTCGGTCTGGCGCACCAGACGGCTTTCCTGCGCACCTCATGGGGGTCCGGGCTGCATGATGGCGCCTTCGATATCGTCGCCTCCAACCCGCCCTATATCCGCTCGGACGTGATTCCGACTCTGGAGCCGGAGGTCAGGGAACACGACCCGATTCTCGCGCTTGATGGCGGAAAAAGCGGCCTGGAGGCCTATATCGAGCTGGCGCCGGAGATTTTCCGCCTGCTCAAGCCGGGCGGCATGGCCTATTTGGAGATCGGTTTCGATCAGGCGACGGATGTGGAAAACTTAATGAGATCAGCGGGTTTCACCGATGTGAGCACATATCTCGACCTCTCCAACCTGCCGCGCGTCGTCACCGGTCAAAAGCCGGCGTGAAAAATTCCGCTTGGCAGGCGGCTTTGAAGAGGCTAGAGGTAGGCGTCTTCCTCACATCGCAACAGGCCCGACTTTGAATTTAAAGCGGTATCGACGCGGCGGAGGACTGTGAGAGCGCGAGGTTCTGCGGGTCATAAAAGCGGCCCTCCAAGAACATGGCCCCGCGCCCCTTAAAGCCAGGACAATTGCAAAAGGTTCAAGACCGCTAGACACGACGATAGCCAACGGTCCGACCTGAGATTTATGCACATATTTCGCCGCCCCCAGAAATACACCGGGCGGAGCGTAAGAGAGACGAAATTACCGATGAAAGACTTCAGGGGCATGAAACGGCAACGCAGCCGTAACCGCAAACCCGCCGGCAATTCCAACAATCCCAACCGCGCCTACGAATCGAACGGCCCGGAAGGCACCAAGGCGCGCGGCAACGCCCAGACCATCTACGAAAAATACCAGCAACTGGCGCGTGACGCCAATTCGGCCGGTGACCGCGTATTGGCGGAAAACCACCTGCAACACGCCGAGCATTATTTCCGCATGATCCGCCAGATGCAGCCGACACGGCCGGTCTCGGAATTCGTGCAGCGCGATCCGTTCTCCAGCGGGTTCGATGACGATTACGACGATGTGGAGGTCGAGGCCGGCGAAACGGAAACCGAGGCTTCATCCGATGAACAGGCTTCGGACGAACCGCGGTACGAAAACCGCATGAGCGGTGAGCGCGACAACCGTAACAACCGGGACCGCAACAACCGCAATTTCAAGGACCGCGACAACCGTAACAACGGCGACCGCAACGAACAGCGCAGTTTTGAGCCGCGTAACAATGCCCAGCGCGATTCAGAGCCGCAGTACGATGAAAACGGCAACCGCCGTGAAACGCGCCGCGAACGCTATGAGCGCCGCCGCCAGCAGCGTTTTGCCGAGCAGGAGCAAAACCTGAACGCGCCTGTGGGCGTTTCGGCGCCCGCCGCAGAGTACGCCGCGCCGGCCTTTATCGCCTCGACCCAGCCACTGGGCGCCAAACCTGCGCAGGCGGACCTCGGTTTTGATACGCCCGCCGCCGAAGCGCCCGTTGCGAAGGAAAAACGCGAGCGTCCGGAACGCAAGCCCCGCGGCAACGCGTCTGACGACGCCGCGCAATTGCCGGCTTTTCTTCACCGGCCCGCACCGGTTGCGGCAGAACCAACCGCACCGGAAGCGGAAGCCAAGCCCAAGCGCACCCGCAAGAAAAAAGAAGACGCCAGCGCTTCGGAAGAAGCCTGAAAAAAACCTCCGGTTTATGACCGGAGGCTTTTTTTGTACCTCCCCGGCTCCGCCGGGGAGGGGGAACCGCACGACGCGCGAAGCGCAAGATGCGGTGGTGGGGTATCTTCCTAACTTAAGCAAGGAACCCCACCACCACGAGCCATTCGTTGCGTGTCAGGTTTCGAGTCGGCTCGCGGTCCCCCTCCCCAACAAGTTGGGGAGGTATAAGTTAGTTAAATTTCTTATCTATGGCCGGCGCAGCAGGCTGCGGCAATGGCGCTTTCGCCTCCGCCTCCGTGGCAGACGGCGGCGAAAACACCGGCACGGCCGCCACGGGCACGCCATCCTCGACCAGTCCGCGCACCTCGTCGGGCGTGGCCTCGCCATAGATCGGGCGTTCCGGCGCCAGGCCTTCATGGATATCGCGGGCCTCAGTAGCGAAACCACTGCCGACATAATCATGCGTCGTCTCGACATGGCGGCGTAGGCGGTGCAGGGCCTCGGCCACGGCCTGCTGCGCTTCCGCGAGGCTTTGCGGCGCTTCCCTGCCCCTGGTGGTGCGCACCATCGGCGCCATGATCGCCTTGCTCACCGCCTTCGAGCCGCACATCGGGCATTCGACCAGCCCCCTGGCCACCTGTTCGTCAAATCCGTCGGACGATGAAAACCAGGCCTCGAACTCGTGCTCAATGATACATTTCAACGCGTAACGGATCATACCCGGAACTCTCTGTCGTGCTGCAAGGACGGCAGGGCCTGACGCGCACGGCTCACTTCACTGAAATCGATACTGGCCTCCAGGACCGCCGGGCGGTCATGGTCCAGACGGGCGATGACCTCACCCCAGGGGGAAATCACCATCGAATGACCCCAGGTGGTGCGGCCGTCTTCATGCAGGCCGCCCTGCGCCGGGGCCAGGATGAAACAACCGGTTTCTATGGCGCGGGCGCGCAGCAGCACTTCCCAGTGCGCCTTGCCGGTCGGGACGGTAAAGGCGGCGCAGACGGCGATCATCTTCGCGCCATTTTTGGCGAGGGCGCGATAAAGGTGCGGAAAACGAACATCGTAGCAGATGGTCAGGCCCAGCTTGCCCCACGGCGTTTCCGCCACCACCGCCGCTTCGCCCGGACGCATGGTGGCGCTTTCGCGGTAGCTGCGGCCATCGGGCGTATCGGCGTCGAACAGATGGATCTTGTCATAGCGCGCAGTAATTTCACCACGGGCATTGATCAGCAGGCTGCGGTTCGCAGCGCGATCATCGATTTCCGATTTGACGATGGCCGAGCCAATCAGGATTTCCACGCGCAACTGCCGCGCCAGTTCACGCACACCCCTGATAAAGCCATCCCCGGCCTCAGTCGTGACCTTTAACGCCTTCTGTTCCTTACGCGCCTCCATCAGATTGGCGCATTCGGGCAGCAGAATAAACTGCGCGCCGCCGGTCGCCGCCTGGAGGATCAGCGGCCGGACATGCGCCAGCGCCGCCACCGGATCGGCCGGGGTGCGCGTCTGGATCAGGGCGAGATTGAGGATGTCAGTCATTTAAGCGGCCAGCAGCGGATCAAGACCACCGCGCGAATCCAGCGCCATCAGGTCATCGCAGCCACCGACATGTTTACCATCGATGAAAATCTGCGGATAGGTGTAACGGCCTGAGCGTTCGTTCATCTCGGCGCGCAGAACCGGATCGTGCGAGGCGACGATTTCATTATATTTGGCGCCCTTTTGTTCCAGCAGCGTCTTGGCGCGCTCGCAATAGGGGCAATAGGGCTTGGTATAGATATCGATCTGGGGCATGGGACGCTCGGCACAAATGGAACGGAATCGAGAATATAGGAAAACGCATAAGAAATTAAAGTGATTAGTGTTTCACGGCTCGCGCCAGGACGCAAACATCCACCGATGCGGCGCCGGCTTTCAACAGGGTATCGGCGCAGGCGCGCAGGGTGGCGCCGGTGGTAAACACATCGTCGATCAGCACGATCCGCTTATCCTTGATGCGCTTCTGATCCTTTGGCCCTATGGCAAAAGCGCCCCGGACATTTTCCCAGCGCGCCTGGGCGCCCTTGCCACGCTGATGGGTCTGGCGCGTGCGTTTCAGCGCATTGCCGAGATAGGTCTGGCCGAAACGCCGCGCCACAGGGCGGGCCAGTTCGGCTGCCTGATTGAAACGGCGATGCAACAGACGCAAAGGATGCAGCGGCACCGGCATGACGATATCAGCCCCGGCAATCACGTCCGCACCGGCGCGTTCCAGCCAGCGGGTCAGCATGGGGGCGAGATCGAGCCGGTCGCCATTCTTGAAGCCCAGGATCAACCCGCTCACCGCCTCATCATAGATGCAGGCGGCACGCGCCCTTTGAAACGGAAACGGCTTGTCGGTGCAGTCATCGCAGTGCGAACCGGCACCCAGAAACAGCCCGCCTTCAAAGGGACGCGCGCACATATCGCAGCCATCATGATCGAGAAAGCGGACGCGTGACCAGTTGGCCGCCGCCAGTCCCGCGCCCATCAAGGCTTCCGGAGGCGTATCCTCGGCGCTGTCGAAACGGTGCGGCGGGAAGACCGTATCGAGCGCGTGAGCCATTGAGGCACGGATATAAGAGACGGTCAGATGATCATCGACAAAAGCCTTAACCCCGGCGCGAATTTGGCCTAAACGGGACGCTAATCGCATACAGAGTCCCTCGCCATGTCGCTTCCCCCCCAAAATCCACCAAGCTTGTTCGACCGCACGCTTCTGGCCCACCGACTTGATCGCGCGGCTGAAGGCTTTTCGCAAGCGCATTTTCTGCGCGAACGCGCCGTGGAAGACCTGATCGGGACGCTTTCCGCCATCAACCGGTCGTTCGATGTCACGCTCGACATGGCGGCGCGTGACGGCGCTTTCGGGCGGGCCATTGCGGGCACACCGGTCGCGGATAAAATCGGCCTGCTGATCGAAGGCGATCTGTCGGAAAAATTGTCAGCGCAGCAATCGGGCGCGGCGCGGCTGATCATGGACGAAGAGGCCCTGCCCTTCGGTGATGACAGCCTGAACCTGGTGGTCAATGGCTTAAGCCTGCATACGGTCAACGACCTGCCGGGCGTTCTGGTGCAGGTCAGGCGCGCCCTGAAGCCGGACGGGCTGTTTATCGGCTCGCTGTTCGGCGGCGAGACCCTGACCGAGCTGCGCGCCTGCCTGATGGAGGCCGAGCTTGAGGTACGCGGCGGTTATGGCCCGCGCATCGCGCCTTTTGCCGAAAGTCCGGACCTGATCGACCTGTTGAAGCGCACCGGTTTTTCCATGCCGGTGGTCGATAGCGACCGCGTGACCGTGAGCTACGAACATCCCTTGCGCCTGATGGCCGACCTGCGCGCTATGGGCGAGAGCAATATCCTGTTGCAGCGCCCGCGCAAGGGCCTGAACCGCGCCATACTGGAAAAGGCGTCGGCGCTTTACTTCGAGCGCCATGCCGATGCCGAAGGGCGTATTCCGGCGACCTTCGAGATCATCACCCTCTCCGGCTGGAAGGCGCATGACAGCCAGCAAAAGCCCCTGCGCCCCGGTTCGGCCAAGATGCGCCTGGCCGATGCGTTGGGCGTGAAGGAAGGCAGGCTTTAACCCGAGCTGGCTTCGGCGTTAGATCCGGCAAGCCAATCATGCAGACTGGGTATGCTTTTGGTGCCAATGTCATGAATGCGCCATTCGCCGTTTTCCAGCACGAGGCTATAGGTGAGGGTGCGTGGCTGTCGGGCGTCTGGGGTGAACGACGTATCCGTTTCCGTGATAACCGCTTGCGCCCTGGCGGTCGTGGTCGTCACCTGCTCGATCTTGATGTTTGCGGACAGCTTGCCATAGTCCTGACAATCGCAGACGGGATCAGCATCCAAGGCGCCGACTTCGCCATTGGACAAACGCGCATCCTCGGTCATTAGAGCGGCCATTTCCGCGTCGAACCATTGCGCCGCTCGTGTCCCCATTGGCGAGAAGGCGGAGTCAGCGCCACCATAGTGAGAATAGAGCCGGTCCAGGAAGGCCTTCGGATCAGGCACCGCTGCCTGCGAGGAAACGGCTACCGATGGCCATTCAGGTGACGTCGGGCTGCAACCCACAAGACATAGAACAACTGCGATTACCCCTACATAAATTGTTCGCATGCGCCCTCCCTACCTGAAGGGCATATTACACATATTTCTGAGGCATCGCCAATCGCCGCTATCAGATTTAGCCCAGCAGACGTTTTAATGTTTCAACAACGGGTTTTCAAAACGCTTCGCCTAGATAAAATCGCGCAGCCAGGCGACCAGCGGATCATCGGCCGGAGGCATGGGATACTGGCCCATATCATTCGGACGCACCCATTTCAGCGCCTTGTGTTCACGCGATTCCGGCTCCCCCTCCCAGCGGCGGATCAGGTAAAGCGGCATCAGCAGATGGAACGTCTCATAGGTATGCGAGGCGAAGACGAACGGCGCCAGGCAAGCCTGTTTGACCGTAATGCCGAGTTCTTCCTCCAGTTCGCGGATCAGGGCCGTTTCCGGGGTTTCACCGGGTTCGACCTTGCCGCCGGGAAATTCCCACAAACCGGCCAGTTGCTTGCCTTCTGGGCGCTGGGCGATCAGCACGCGACCATCGGAATCGACAAGGGCGGCGGCAACGACAAGGATGATTTTCATAGGGCGCTTTCAATATCCGTTTGGGAGAAATCGTTGCCGACAAACAGCAGGGGACAGTTCATACCCTTGGCCAGGGCATAGGAGAAACAGTCAACCAGGTTCAGGCGTGCGGGATGATTGCCCTTGCCCCAGGTTTTGTAGGTGAATGCGACCTGTTCGGCCGTACTATGATCCACAGGCGCAATGATAATATCGAAATGATCGATCAGTGACTGAACCTGGCTGCCTACCCCACGACTTTGGGCAACAACCAGAAACTCCGCCAAGGTGGCGGCCGATATCAGGGTTTCATCGGAATTCCGGAGACAAGCAGTACATTGATCGGCTGTCGCTTCGTTTTGAGTGATCGCCATCAAGGCTGACGTATCGATGACAATCATGCCGGCAGGCCATCATCACCATAAAGAAAGTCAGCAGAATGCGCCGCATCAGGTCCTGGCGTGACCTTGCCTTCGACCGAACGCCGGAACTCAGCCAGAATGCGTCCGCGCTCTTCGGGGGTCAGCTTGGCCTTGACAGGCGCCAAACGCACAATAGCCGCACCATGACGGGTCAGGATAATTTCATCTCCCGCTTCGGCCTTGCGGACCAAATCGGTCAGTTGCGCCTTGGCGTCCGTTACGGAAATGTACATGACAGGCCTCCTGACTGAAATATAGACCAATCAGTGGTCCAGATCAATGTTATGGCTCGATGGCCGGACAAGCCCTCGTCTCAATCACGCTTTACAATACGGGTGCGATGCTGCCGGACGACAGACAGGACGGACTGCCGGACCTTTTCAAACAGCTTCGGCGGCAGGAAGCCATAGGCAAAGCCATTGCCAATACCCCTGACAGGGCGCAGGTCGAAGCCCGGCCAGACGAATTGATTGAGTTCATCCGTGACGATCCAGGACGGCTGATCATCCAGTCCCAGGTGCGCCTTCACGCGCGGCGGAAGTTCGACGGCCGCGTCGGATGCTGGCGGACTATGTGTAACGGGCGCCAGGCTTACCAAGGTGCGGTCATCTGCCTGCTCGACGGCCAGTATGATAACGCAGGGCCTGTCCTTTCGCCCTTCCTGCTGACCGGCCCGTTCTTCATAACGCCAGACATAGGCATAAGAAATGACCAGGCCCGGCTCAGGCTTTGGCAGGCTCATTCGTCATCCAGCAACGCATTCAGATGGTCATGCCGATCATCCATCCGGGCCGCCTGCAATGCCCGCAGGGTCTCGATCGAGACTTCATGTACGGCATAGGCCTTGGGCAACATGGCTTTCAGGCGTTGGTAGGTTTCATAGTCTTCGCTGGAAAGGAAATAACCGGCAATGCGCTCATGCGAAGTCACCGCCACCGGCTCCCGGTGGACGGCTTCACGGTAGCGTCCGAAATTCTTGGCAAATTCAGTAGCGGTAACCGTAACCATTCTTAGTCTCCGTATTGTGCATTTTGCACAAATTACGGATTTTAGCAAGCCTCAGCTTCTGTAGTCGCCGTTGATGGAAATATAGCCATGCGTCAGGTCGCAGGTATAGACGTGCGCCGTGGCGCGGCCGACGCCGACATCGACGCTGACCTCCAGTTCCGGCTTCTTCATGTAGGCCGACATCGCCGCCTCATCGTAGCTGAGAGACACCGCCCCATGTTCAGCCGCCACCAGGTCGCCGAAGCGGATGGCGATGCGGTCGCGGTCCACCGGTTCCTCGGTCTTGCCGACGGCCATGACGATGCGGCCCCAGTTGGCGTCCTCGCCGGCGAAGGCGGTTTTCACCAGCGGGCTTTCGGCGATCGACTTGGCGATTTTCCGCGCCGAGGCGGGCGACGACGCGCCGGTGACATTGACCTTGACGAATTTGGTGGCGCCCTCGCCGTCACGGATCAGTTGCGTCGCCAGCGCGTGCATGACCTTTTCCAGCTTGGCCTTGAAATCGGCCAGGCGCTTGTCGCCGGCGCGGGAAATCTTCGGCGCGCCGGCCGCGCCGGTGGCGAACAGCAGGCAGGTGTCGTTGGTCGAGGTGTCGCCATCGACCGTCACCGAATTGAAGGTGGTGCGGGTGAAAAGCGCCAGCAGGGCCTGAAGCACACCGGGCGACAGGGTGGCGTCGGTGGCGATGAAGGCCAGCATGGTGGCCATATCGGGCGCGATCATGCCGGAGCCTTTGGCGATGCCGTTGATGCGCACCGTCACCCCGTCGATCACCGCCGTTTCCGTGGCCCCCTTGGGGAAGGTGTCGGTGGTCATGATGGTGGCGGCGGCCTCGGCCCAGGCGTCGGCACGCAGGTCTTTATCGAGATCGAACAGCCGGGCGGCGATCTTGCTGTCATCGAGCACCACGCCAATCACGCCGGTCGAAGCCAGCATGATGTCGCGCTGGCGGCAATCGATCCGGCGGGACAGCGCCGAGGCGGTGCGGCGGGCGGCGTCGGCCCCCGGCTTGCCGGTGAAGGCGTTGGCGCAGCCGGCATTGCAGACCAGGGCGCGCACATCCTGCCCCTCATTGGCGTCGAGCTGCTTCTTGCACCAGTCCACCGGCGCGGAACCGATAGTATGGCGCGTGAAAACGCCGGCGCAGGTCGTGCCCTCGGCGAATTTCATCAGAAGGGTGTCTTTGCGGTCGTGTTTGTAGAAGCCGGACTGGGCGGCGGAAAGCTGAACGCCACCCACCGGCGGCATGACGGGAAACGGCACGGCCAGGGGCGAAACCGCCAGGCCGGGCTTACCGGGTCTGGCCGGTTCATCAGCGCCCGGATGCGCCAGGTTGGCGACCGCATCGGCGCCGGTCTGGACGGCGCGTTTGACCGCGCTGGTGAAAGGATCAAGCGCGCGCTCGAGACCTTCCGCGGCGCGCTGGGTGATGCGGCTGGCGGGTGGGGTCTTTGGCGTGGGCGTCCTGGTCACTGGCGCGGCTCCTTGCTCTTACGGAATACGATCCTGCCCCTTAACAGAGAGCCGGTAAGGACGCCATAGCTAAAGGCATCAGGGGCAATAGCAAAGGCCAACACGAACCGTTACCGGACATTTTGGCAAATGTGATGACAAAAGGGCTTTCTCGCATGTGCGAAATATGTTATGACAGCGCTGTCAATAAATATGAGCCGGGCATTTGCCCGCAGGAATAAGTGTCATGAAGTTCGTCGCCAGTCTTTTCGTCCGCATGGTTGTCAATTGGGGCAAGGCGCACCGCCTGCCGGTCGTTGACTAAAACCTTCGCTTAAACACGTACCTATTTCTGGAAAATCCCAATGAAAAAGCAAATTGAAGCCTTCCTGATGGGCCTGCTGGCCTTCGGTTTCGCTCCCGGCACGGCGAAGTTCTGATCGCTGGCCAACGGCGCTCCATATTTTTGAAGGCCGGGTGACGTTTACGTCTTTTGCCCGGCCTTTTTCGCGGGCGCCGCACTGGATGCCGAAGCGCTGTCCGACGACGCTTCAGCCGCTTCCGTCGATGCCGGGGCCGAGTCCGGTTCCTGCGCCCCTGAGGCCTGCGACGACTTGACCAGCAGTTCGACATTCGCCTTTTTGCGCAGGGCATTCAGCATACCCGCGACCTGGTTATAAATCAGGTAGCGCATGATGATCGGGCGTTCTTCCTCCAGCGTCGGCAATTGTTCCGGCCGGCGGTCCTCGACGCGCAGCAGCGCCCAGCCGCCTTCCACCTGAACCGGCCCGACCGTATCACCCGTCTTGGCCGTCGCCAGTACGCCCTTATAGGCCTGGGGCATGATGTCGGTGGTGAAATAGCCCATGTCGCCGCCATTGAAGCGCGTGCCCTGATCGATCGATTTTTCCATCGCCATCGCCTCGAACAACGCCCCGCCTTGCAACTGTTTCAGCGCCGCGTCGGCCTCGGCCTTCGTCCTGAGCAGGATCAGGCGCGTGCGGATTTCCTCGGACTGTTTCGACAGCTTGACCTGTTCGTCATAATGATCCTTGACCGCCTTGTCGTCGATATCGCGGTCGATGGTGGTTTCGACCAGCATGTCGCCCAAAATGCGATCATGGGCGGCGCGCAGGCGGCGCTGGGCGGTGGTCGATTTCTCCAGTCCCTTGGCCATGGCCGCCTTGGCCAGCAGCCGCTGATCGATCACTTCTTCCAAAGTGCGCGAAAACAGGTCGGAGGTGACATCGAGCGGTTCGCCGGGGCCGATCTGCCCTTGCGCGATCGCTTCGGCGCGGACATCGGAGGTCCAGATGGTTTCGCCGTCGATCCGCGCCACGGCGACATCGCCGGCTTCCGGCGGCGCCTCGTTGCTGACGGTCGTCTTGTTGCAGGCGGCGGCGCTCACACACAGCGCCAGCAGGACGGGCACATAAACGAAGCGCAGGACAGAACGTTTAACCATGAATTTCCCCAAACCGTCAGCGCAAACCGGGCGCTTCTCCAAGCTAAGATTGACATACATCATTCCGCCGCTTAAGTCAGTGCCCGTGCTTGAAAAGCGCAATTCCGGACCTATTTCACCTGTAAGTCGTTTCCGTCTCGTTACGAACACTACAGATAAATAAGAAGATTTCGCGCCATTCTCACAATGCTCTACATCCGGCAGGCTAATTTGGCCCCATTCAGGCTATTTAGACTGTTACGAAATTCATAGTTAAGGTTTCTCATGCTGGCCATCGCCAAAATGCTTTTCGGTTCCTCGAATGATCGCAAGGTCCGCGGCTATATGGCGCGCGCGCAGAAGATCACCACGCTTGAGCCAAAATACAAGGCGATGAGCGATGAGGAACTGCGCGGCCAGACGCAGATTTTCAAGGACCGCATTGCAAAAGGCGCCTCGCTCGATTCGCTGATGGACGAAGCCTTCGCCGTGGTGCGCGAAGCCGCCTGGCGCTCGATCGGCCAGCGCCATTACGATGTCCAGTTGGTCGGCGGCATGATTTTGCACAAGGGCGGCATCGCCGAAATGCGCACCGGTGAAGGCAAGACCCTGGTGGCCACCGCGCCGGTCTATCTCAACGCGCTTTCCGGCAAGGGCGTTCACCTGATCACGGTCAACGACTACCTGGCCAAGCGCGACGCCGACTTCATGGGCCGCGTCTACCGTTTCCTGGGCCTGACTACCGGCGTCATCGTCAACGGACTTTCCCAGGGCCAGCGGATGCAGGCCTATAACGCCGATGTCACCTACGGCACAAACAACGAATTCGGTTTCGACTATCTGCGCGACAACCTGGCCTACAGCCGCAACGAAATGGTCCAGCGCGGCCACAACTTCGCCATCGTCGATGAGGTCGATTCGATCCTGATCGACGAAGCGCGCACGCCGCTGATCATTTCCGGCCCGACCGAGGACCGTTCCGAGCTTTACAAGATTCTCAACACCGTCACGCTTGAGCTGATCAAGGATCCCGACACCTTCGAGCTGGATGAAAAGCAGCGGCAGGTTTTGCTGTCCGAACTCGGTTCCGAACGGCTGGAAGAAATGCTGGAAGCCGGCGGCCATCTGGCGGAAGATTCCGCCGGTCTCTACGATCCGGTCAATATCTCGCTGGTCCACCATTCCAATCAGGCCCTGCGCGCCAATACGCTCTACACGCTCAACAAGGACTATATCGTCAAGGACGGTGAAATCGTCCTGATCGATGAGTTCACCGGCCGCATGATGACCGGGCGCAGACTTAGCGAAGGCCTGCATCAGGCGATCGAAGCCAAGGAACACGTCGAGATCCAGCCGGAAAACCAGACCCTGGCCTCGGTGACGATCCAGAACTATTTCCGCATGTATGAAAAGCTTTCGGGCATGACCGGCACCGCCGCCACCGAGGCGCAGGAATTCGGCGACATCTACAAGATGGATGTGCTCGAAATCCCGACCAACCGCCCGATCAAGCGCGTTGACGACGATGATGAGGTCTACCGCACCGAACAGGAAAAGTACGCCGCCATCGCCGCCCAGGTCGCCTATTGCTACGTCAAGGGCCAGCCGATCCTGGTCGGCACGGCCTCGATCGAAAAGTCGGAAGAAATTTCCGAATTCCTCAATAAGTACAATTACAAGGTCGAGGAATCACGCACCCTCCGGGCGAACTTCGCCACGGCCGACAAGAAGGACATCCTGAAGGCCGGGGAGGACGCCTACGACATCGTTTACAAGTCAGGCAAGGGCATTCCGCACAGCGTGCTGAACGCGCGCTTCCATGAACAGGAAGGCGACATCATCGCCGACGCCGGCGTGCCGGGGTCCGTCACCATCGCCACCAATATGGCCGGCCGCGGCACCGATATCCAGTTGGGCGGCAATGTCGATATGCGCATCCAGAAGTGGCTGGCCGATCAGGACGCCGCGGGCGTGGCCGTTTCCGCCGAGCAGATTCTGGCGAAAAAGACCGAGATCGAATCCCAGGTCGCCGACCTCAAGCAAAAGGCGCTGGCCGCCGGCGGGCTGTTCGTGCTCGGCACCGAGCGCCACGAAAGCCGCCGCATCGACAACCAGCTTCGCGGCCGCACCGGCCGCCAGGGCGACCCCGGCCGCTCGAAATTCTTCCTCTCCTGCGAAGACGACCTGATGCGCATCTTCGCCGGCGACCGCCTCAATACGATGATGAAATCGCTCGGCGTCGAAGAAGGCGAGGCAATCACGCACAAACTGCTCAACGGCGCCATCGCCACCGCGCAGAAGCGCGTGGAACAGCGCAATTACGAAATCCGCAAGAACCTGCTGAAATATGACGATGTGGTCAATGACCAGCGCAAGGCCGTCTTCGAGCAGCGCCAGGACTTCATGGATTCGGACGATCTCAGCGAACTGATCGGCGAATTCCGCACCGATACGATCCACGATCTGGTCGAACGCCACATGCCGCCCAAGGCCTATGCCGAAAAGTGGGAAATTCCGGAACTGAAGGAAGGCATCCTCAATCTGACCGGCCTCGACCTGCCGCTGGAAGCGTGGGCCGAGGAAGAAGGCATCGCCAACGAGGAATTCGAGGAGCGCATCCAGACACTGGCCGCCGAGAAGATGGAGGAGCGCCTGCGCCTGCTCGGTGACGACCAGATGAAGGCGCTGGAAAAGCAGTTCCTGCTGCAAATGATCGACATGCACTGGCGCGAGCACCTGATGCACCTCGATCACCTGCGCGCCGTCATCGGCCTGCGCGGCTACGGCCAGCGCGATCCGCTGAACGAATACAAGACCGAGGCCTTCACCCTGTTCGAGACCCTGCTGACCAATCTGCGCCACTCGGTCACGCGCTGGCTGATGACCATGGAAATCCGCTTCGAGGCGCCCCCGGAACAATTGGCGGAAGCCAGTCCGATGCCGTTTGCGCCGCAGCAACGCCGCCAGTTTGAAGAGGTCCATCTCGATCCCCTGACCGGCCATAACGAACGCGCCGCGAAACTGACCGACGACCTGACGCCGCAACAGCGCGCCGCGCTTCCGCCCCAGGCCCTGCCCGCCGGCTGGGAAAACACCTCGCGTAACGGCCTGTGCCCGTGCGGTTCCGGCGCCAAATTCAAGCACTGCCACGGCACGCTGGTCTAAAGCGTCCTGATCTTCCCCTGCGTAGCGGGGGAGGGGGACCGCGAAGCGGTGGAGGGGGCCTTTCCCGCGGCCTCCGCCTCCGCCACCACGATGTGGCCGTAAACGGGGCAGGATATCTCCATATGCAATAACCCTGCCGCGCAGAAGCCACACCCGGCGGCGGATTGTCGCCGAACGCGCGCCTGACCGGGATTATCCATTGCCAGAGCCTGTGGATGGAGCTAGTCTTCATGCTTAACGGAAGATTAAGCGGAGGGGCGCCGTGTTCTTGTTCAGAGTCAAGGCTTTGCTGCTGGCGGGCGCCGTGAGCGCCACAGCCCTTCCCTGCGCGGCGCAGGAAATCGTCGCCGCCGCGCCCTCCAACCAGTATGCCCTCGCCGCCGGCGATGTGGCCGTCAGCGCCGTGGCGCAACTCAATGACGCCGCCGAAACCGCCCACGTCCAGGAAAAGGTCGCGCTCTACAAGCAGTTGATGGAGCTGAACGGCGTTTCCCGCAATGTCCGCCAGGTCATCGCCAACACCAAGACCGCCACGCGCCTGATCGTCATCGACCGCGCCGGCCTGACCACGCTTACGCCGGAACAGGACGCCCGTTACAACCGGATCGCCGACAAGATCCTGCTGGAGACGGAAAACAGCCTGATCGAAAACATCGCCGAGGCTCAGGCGCCGGCTTTCAGCCCGGATGAAATCCAGCAACTGATCACCGCCAATTCATCGGTGGCCGCCGCCAAGTATAACGCCGCCAAATTCATGCAGCCCGAAGAATCGGCCAGCGAGGTCCAGACCTACATGGTCGATGCGGTGATCAGGATCATCAAGACCTTTACGGAATCGCAGGCGAGCTAAACGCACTTATTGGGGGGTGATCTTGGGGGTCATGTCATCTAAACGGGTCTGGATCAGCGTCATCGCATTGTTCGCCATGCCGGCCGTTTCCGCTCACGCGCAAACCGCGTTGACCGTCAATCAATCCACGCGGTTGCAGGCCTACCTGAACCAGGGCCTCGGCACGCCCGTCCGGACGTCCGGCGACACACAGGACGAAATCAACCGCGCCGTTATGCAGGCGATGAACAGCCTGACGCCCGAACAACTGGCCGAATCCACTGCCGGGCCGGTCAATCCGCTCGTCAGGCCGGCGAATGCCGCCGCCGGCACGGCGGATGAAACAGCGCCGATCAAAAAAGCCAAAACCAGGGGGATGCTGGCCATCCTCGATCTCGGCGCGCCTGACGCCGGCGCCCCCGGCATCACCTACGGCCTGGCTACCGGTCAGGGGGCAGCGCCGGTTGTGCCGGCTTCGGCCAATTTCGACCATGAAACCGCCGTGGCCGTCCTTGCCGCCTTCAAGGCCCCTGCGGGACAGACGCCCAACCAACCGGCGGAAAGCGCCGCCACCTATGCCGCCGCGCCGGTGCTTGATCCGGCTCTGGAGGAGCGCGTCGATCTGGCGCGGGCCGTTTACCGCATCGACGGCACCGACGCCCTTATCCGCCATTTCATCGCCACCCAGCACATGAAGCTGATCATCGAGGAAGTGGCCCGTCATATCGATTTTTCCAAGCTGTCGGACAGCGATAAATACCGGCTGGCCGCCATCGCCGCCGTGGCCCAGACCGAGCTTGAGGAAAAAGTTCTCCGCATGAATGCCCTCGTCCAGGCGCAGGCCCTGAGCAAGCCGGAACTGCTGCAATTGCTGGCCGCCTACGACACCGAGACTCAGCGCAAGCTGACCGACCTGCGCCTGCATGACGACGGCAAGGTCGATCGCGCCGCTGAACTGGATATCCGGCTGGCGCAGTTCCGGATCGTCAAGGCGTTCGAGGCCGGACAATAGGCCTTGCGGCCGCAGCGAAACCGGCTAAGACTTGGCGCGTAAAAGGCTTTCTCGCCCAGCCAAGGTAATTTGATGCCGACCGCTTTTGCTCTGAACGACGCCCGCAATGCCCTGAGACGGGGCGATGCGCCCGCCGCCCTGGCCGCCGCGCGTGAGGCCGCAACCTATAATCCCGATGAGATCGAAGCCTGGTATCTGCTGGGTTCGGCCGCTGCCGCGCTTCATGACTATGACGCCGCCGAGCAGGCTTTTGATGAAGGCGCGCGCCGGGCGCCGGACAAGACGCCGACCAGAGCACAGATGCTGACCCTGCGCGCGCAACCGCTGATGGCGGCGGGCCGCCCGTCGGATGCCGTGGAAAGCCTGCGCGCGGCGATGAAGATCGGCATACCGGACGCCATCGGCCTGGCCCTGGCGAGCGTGACCCTGACCCATGCCGGCCTGCCGAAAGAGGCCCATGCCCTGGCCGAAGACGCCGTAAAGCGCAATCCGCGCCATGCCGACGCCTGGTTCAATCTCGGCGGCATCCGCCAGTTCATGGGGGATACGGCCGGCGCGCAGGCGGCCTATGAGGCGGCGATTTCGGCCTCCGGCGGACGCATGGTTTCCGCCCATCATGCGCTGGCGCGCTTGCGGAAATGGTCAGTGGCGGAAAACCACATTCCCCGCCTTGAGGCCCTGCAATGCCACGACGGCAAGGAGGCGTGCAGCGTCGGCTACGCGCTTTTCAAGGAATATGACGATAGCGGCGATACGGACGCCGCCTGGGACGCCTTGCAGCACGCCGCCATGCTGGCCCGTTCCGCCGAAACCTGGTCCCTGGAAAATGAAGCGGCGTTGACGGCTACCTGGAAACAACACCTGCCGCCGGAACGGTTCGCCATCCGTGACGACCGCCCCCGCAGCGGTCCGAGGCGTATCTTCATCATCGGCCTACCGCGCTCGGGCACCACGCTGATCGAGCGTATCCTGGCCGCCCACAGCCACGTTCAGGCGCTGGGCGAATTGAAGACCATCGGCATTGTGGTGAAGCGCCTTTCCGGCGTGGCCGGGCCGGACCTGCTGACGCCTGACGTGATCGCCGCCGCCGCGAAACTGGATCCGCTCGATATCGCCGAAGCCTACACCCGCGAAAACGCCTATCTGCATGACGGCAGCGCCTATACGATCGACAAGCTGCCCAATAACCACGAATATGCCGGCCTGATCCGGCTGGCCTTCCCCGACGCCCTGATCATCGGCCTTGACCGCAATCCGATGGACGCCCTGTTCGGCGCCTACAAGCTGCTGTTCACCGGCGCGCACGGCTGGTCATACACACAGGAAGACCTGGCGGCGCATTACGATCAGTTCCGCCGTTTGATGACCTACTGGAAAGCGATCATGGGAGACGGCCTGATCGATGTGTCCCTGGAAGGCCTGATCGCCGATCCCGAAGCGCGGATTCGCCGTTTGCTCGACGCCTGCGGCCTGCCGTTTGAAGAGGCTTGCCTGTCGCCCCATCAGGCGGCGGGCGCTGTCACCACCGCCAGCGCCGTGCAGGTCCGCAAGCCGATCAACGCCGAGGGCATAGGCGCCTGGCGGCGTTATGAAAGCCAGCTTGCCCCATTACGCGCCCGCCTCACCGAAATGGGATATCTGTGAGGGGAGCAAAAGGCCGCCATCACCGCGCCGCCTGACGGTCAGGAGCGGCAGAGCGGCCGGAAATAGAACTGGCAAATTGTGATCACATTTGTTAGAGCGGTGTGCATTCTGATTGAATCGTTCAAAGGAATGCACACCGCTCTACATTTCACGTTTTTCCGCATCAGACGCCGCAAGGCTTGCCGCGCCGGAAACGGCCCGAAATCATTTTGGAGCCTCCCATGTCCCATAATGCCGATCTCGCCACCCGCCGCGCCGCCGCCGTCGCCCGTGGTATCGGCCACGCCACCACGCTCTATGCCGGACGCGCCGAAAACGCCGAATTGTGGGACGCCGACGGCAACCGTTTCATCGATTTCGCCGGCGGCATCGCCGTGCTCAATACCGGCCACCGCCACCCGAAGGTCCAGGCCGCCGCCCTGAAGCAGATGGACGCCTTCACCCACACCGCCTTTCAGGTCGTGCCCTATGAAAGCTACATCGCGCTGGCCGAAAAGCTGAACGCCCTGGCGCCGATCGACGGCCCGGCCAAATGCGCCCTCTTCACCACCGGCGCCGAAGCGGTGGAAAACGCCGTCAAGATCGCCCGCAGCTACACGAAGCGCGAGGGCGTCATCGCCTTCACCGGCGGTTTTCATGGCCGCACCGCCCTGACCTCGGCCCTAACCGGCAAGGTCATGCCCTACAAGAAAGACCTCGGTCCGCAGCAGCCCGGCATCCATCACCTGCCCTTCCCGGTGGAAGGCCACGGCATCGACAGCGAAGACACGTTGAAAATGCTCGATTATCTCTTCAAGGCCGATATCGCGCCGGACGCCGTGGCGGCCATCATCATCGAGCCGGTTCAGGGCGAAGGCGGTTTCCTGATCACCCCGCCGGAACTGATGCGCGCCTTGCGGAAAACGTGCGACGAACACGGCATCCTGTTGATTGCCGATGAAGTCCAGACCGGTTTCGGGCGCACCGGCAAGCTGTTCGCCATGGAAAACTACGATGTGGAGCCAGACCTGATGACCATGGCCAAATCGCTGGCCGGCGGCTATCCGCTCTCCGGCGTGGTCGGCCGCGCCGAGGTGATGGACGCGCCGGTCGTGGGCGGCCTTGGCGGCACATACGGCGGCAATCCGGTGGCCTGCGCCGCCGCATTGGCCGTGCTGGAAGTCATCGAAGAGGAAAAGCTGTGTGAGGCCGCCAACCGTCAGGGCGCGCGGCTGAAAGCCCGGCTCGAAGCGCTGTCGGGCCGCAACGATATCGTGCCGATGATGGCCATTCGCGGCCTCGGCGCCATGATCGCCTTCGATATCGTCAGCGAACGCGGCAGCCATGCGCCGGACGCCGCCGCCGCGAAGGCCGTTTGCATGAAAGCGCAGGAAAACGGCCTGATCCTGCTCTCCTGCGGAGTCCACGCCAACACCATCCGCCTGCTCGCCCCGCTAGAGCGTGATGACATTAGTTTTGTCCATATCCTGAGTTCTTAAGATACCTTTGGCATTCTTCGGGTTGGAAGGCGTCCAGTAGTAATCCGATCCGTTTCCAGGTGCTTTCGACCGTCCGTTCAGCG
>Ga0206106_100367_pt1 | contig 44079 bp, 35 predicted proteins | sample 1B1ome_FD_148677 | JGI IMG/M metagenome (GOLD analysis project Ga0206106, IMG submission 148677) | Enriched microbial communities from leaf-cutter ant dump, University of Wisconsin, Madison, United States - 1B110A | ecosystem: Environmental > Terrestrial > Nest > Insects nest > Nest dump | place... | reverse complement strand
TGTATAGTTGTCATTGGTAGGGTTCCTCCTCGGTGACTTCGACAATCCCAAGGATACCCTACTTTTTTGACCTTTGCTAGACTTGCCCGTCCTCGCACCGTCCTTACACAAACTATTTTACGCCATCCTGTGGAGCGGTGGATGGGATGGAGTAGCGTTGAAAATCGCCCTAACTCGGTCCGAAGAGCGGTGGTCGGCCGGGTTCTGCGCACTTCCCGGCCCCTGCACTCCACCCACCTGCTCGCCTCCCGGTTCTAAACGCCTGTCCGCCCCCATATGCTAGTGGCATAAGGAGGGGACGGGCCATGGAACCGATGAAGGGCGCGAAGCACCAGGAGATCCGCATGCTGAACCGCAAGACGTTGGAAATTACCGGCGTCGGCAACGTCGAGAGCTTCGATAACGAAGAGTTCCTGCTGGTGACGGAATGCGGATTTCTGGCGGTGCGCGGCCAGAATTTGCATATGAAGAACTTGAGTCTGGAGCAGGGACTTGTCGCCATCGAGGGCACGATTCATTCCCTCGTGTATCTGGACGGGACCGGGGCAGGCGGCAAATCCAAAGGCTTGTTCGGGAAGCTATTCAAATGAGCGCGGCGTCCCAATGGACGACGATCGGCTGGATGATGCTGTGCGGCGTCTGCATGGGCACGGCATTCGATCTGTACCGCGTATCCTTCCGCCGGTTCCGGCTTCCCCGCTGGCTGCTGCCGGCGCTGGATTTTGCCTATTGGGCGGCTGCCCTACTGACGGTCTTCCACGTGCTGAGGAGCCACAACCACGGTGAAGTCCGGCTGTACGTCTTCCTCGGGCTCGGCATCGGCGTCACCGGCTATTTCGGTATCGCCAGCTCTTGGGTCGTGAAGGCGTCCGGCTGGCTGCTGGATACGATAATCGGCATCGCGGCATGGGCTTGGAAAATGTTTCGCTTGCTCGTCGTCAGTCCCATTTTGTACATCGTTCGACTGCTTGCCAAGCTGCTTGATGTCATTTTCGTCGTGATTGCAGCTTTGTTGCTCTGGGTCGGCAAGCTGTTGCTCGTCCCGCTGCGCCCGGTCGGCCGCTACTTGTGGGCGAAGCTGCTTCCCTTGCGCCGAGCCGCACGCCGCTGCCAAGCCTACGGCGCCCGGTTCGTCCGTAAAGTCAAATCCGCCTGGACCGTGTTTAAGGGTAAGTCTTGAGACAGATTGTTTCGACATCGTTCGAATCAGGCGACATGACGGAATTGAATCGGAAGGATTATATTAATTGGGTTGTGAAATGTGCTATAATGATCGCGACTTGCTGACTCATTGCAAAGAGGATGGACTTTGGTTGGACCTGCGTTCATTCCGAGAGAAAGGAGCATCGGACATGTCATCCGGCATCACAGCGGCTACAACCGCAGCTACAGGCGCCCGCAGAAGATTGAAGCTGCTGCTGATCGTCATGGTTATGTTCCTAAGCTGGGCGGCATATACGCTTGCGAATCAGTACACGCAGTTAAGCGACCGTCGGACGGAGCTTCATGAAGCTGACAAACGGCTGGCCGATGCCCGAACGAAGAATGAATCGCTGCAGATGGAGATAGACCGCCTGAACGATCCGGAGTATATCGGACAGATCGCGCGCAAGGAGCAAGGAATGGGGCTGCCGGGCGAATTGCCGATCCAGATCGAGAAATCCGCACCATAATGACCGTAAATCCCGCCAGGACGGGTTATCCGCTTATTGACCTTGCTTTCCGCTGTAAGTTATAATCGGCATATCCGGACCCTCGTTCGGTACATTCAGGTTCAGGGAGGAACATCGGTTTTTATGGCCATCGAAGTGGGCACCAAAATGGAAGGCAAAGTGACCGGGATCACACATTTCGGAGCGTTCGTGGATTTGACGGGCGGAGTAACCGGCCTCGTTCATATTTCCGAAGTTGCCGACAGCTACGTGAAGGATATTCATGAGCATCTGAAAGTCGGCGACATGGTAACGGTCAAAGTGATCAACGTAGATCCGAACGGCAAGATTGGGTTGTCCATCAGGCAGGCCGTTGACAAACCGCCTGAACAGCAGCAGCAATCATTCCAACGGGGACCCCGCGGCGGCGGAGACCGGGGAGGCCGGCCGTTCAAGGGCGGCGGCGGTGGCGGACGTGCGTCGTTCGACGACAAGCTGAGCCGTTTCCTCAAGGACAGCGAAGAGCGCATCTCCTCGCTCAAGAAGAGCACCGAATCCAAGCGCGGCGGCCGAGGTGGGCGTCGATCGTAATATAGGCACATCCGGAAAGCCGGGCTCATTGCGAGCCCGGCTTTTTGGGATGTGCTTCACAAGTGCTTAAAATATCACATACCCGGACGCACAGATAGGGGGCAGGTTTTAACTGTCATATAACACTCAATTTTCTATAAGCAAGAGACTGCCCCAATAAGCGGAAGTGAACAGTTCGACCCGTTTACGGGGAGCTTTCGGAGTGCCTTGGAAGGGTGAATTCTTCTTGAAAAGATAAAATTTTTGTATTCTGGCTGAAAAGGTTCCGCCGAGAACATGGACATGAATTCAATTTTCATTATACATTGAAGCTGATGCGGCGGACACCATCTCGAGAAGGAGTTGAAGCTTTAAAGTGACGGAGAATATAACGGGGACTGTTCGCAGCCCAATTTTGAAGGATGCGCGGCGGGCCTTCCGCGATCCCGCGTTGTACTATCACGACGGGGAGTACCATCTGTTCTTTACCGTCGTCGAGCAACGAGAGGAAGGGTATTATCTATATATTGGAACTTCAAAAAGCAGCGATTTGCTGGCCTGGGAGCCGGTTCGTCAACTTACAACGTCGGAGCTTCATTTTTCCAGCCCGGGCAATCTTATCTTTCATAATCGGAAGTGGATCATGTGCGTCCAAAGTTATCCGATCAAGCGGGGAGAAGATTACGGCGACGAACGCTGTCGCCTGTGGTTGATGGAAAGCGAGGATTTGTATCATTGGAGCGAGCCGCGAGCGATGGAGGAGAGAGGCTGCAGGGCAAATTGGACTTCGTCTTCCAGACAAATCGATCCTTATCTTATTGAACATCGACAGCATTATTACTGCTTCTACAAGACTGACGGACATTTTGGCGCGATCGTGTCGGACGATCTGCATCAATGGCGGGAAGCATCTCCCGAGCAGCCGGTGCTTTCCAGGGAACAGACACCGGATCGCAGTTCAGTTGAAAATCCGTGCATTATTCACGATGGAAGCAAATTCGTGTTGTTTTTCGCTCCATGCCGACAGGGGCGGGGCATCGGGATCGCTTACTCCCACAACTTGCTTCAATGGACGGACATCCGCTACCTTCCGTTTCCATCGCTTGACTGGGCGCCAGGCGGACCGACAGCGGCGATGGTGCTCGATCAGCGCGCAGTATGCGGCAAATGGCTGATGGCTTTTCACGGAGATATAGAAGGGCCGCACGGAGGCGCAATCGGCTTGGCCTGGAGTGAGGATCTCATTCACTGGCATGTGTTATGAACGAGGCTCCAGAACAAGATAATTGCAGCCGCCGATTGTTCAGGAAGAGGCTCCTGTCGCTTGGTGGTTCCCGTAAGAACATCGACGGGAATCGTTTTTTAACGTATCAGAAAGTATAAGTTTCACCTATACTCGGGCTGATATTGTGCGAATAACGGAACCGTCCTATAAAGGACGGCGGAGCCGTTTTCTTAAAACTATCAGAAAGTATAACATTGAGGGACAAAGCAGCTGTGGCGGGCGGCGGTCGGTCGATGGAATTAGGCGATGTGGTCGCCAAAATGGCGGATGAGGCGGTCGGTCGGGAGAAATAGGCGATGAGGTCGCCAAATGTGCGGATGCGGCGGTCGATCGATGGAATTAGGCGATGTGGTCGCCAAAATGGCGGATGAGGCGGTCGGTCGGGAGAAATAGGCGATGAGGTCGCCAAATGTGCGGATGCGGCGGTCGGTCGGTGGAAATAGTCGCTGTCGTCGCCAAATGGTCGGATGCGGCGGTCGGTCGGGAGAAATAGGCGATGTGATCGCCAAATGGTCGGATGCGGCGGTCGGTCGATGGAATTAGGCGATGTGGTCGCCAAAATGGCGGATGAGGCGGTCGGTCGGGAGAAATAGGCGATGTCGTCGCCAAATTGTATGGATGCGGCGGTCGGTCGGTGGAAATAGGCGATGAGGTCGCCAAATTGGCGGATGTGGCGGTCTGTCGAGGGAAATAGGCGATATCGTCGCCAAATTGGCAGATGCGGCGGTCGGCGGGCCAAAAAGGACCATCAGGGCGATCTTCCCTGACGGTTTTTCTTAAACGATTCAGAAAGTATAAGTTGGAGGACCTGGTCGGTGTCCTGTCCTTTTTCAAGGTGCTTTATACAAGTTCTCGACGATTAACTCCATTTATCCAGATAATTTAACCATTTCTCAGCATAAAGATCGAAATAACTGCAATTGTCCAGTTAGGGAAGCATCTGCATCGATAAAGCCGGATTCATCCAGATAAATAAATGTACTTTGCCAGTTAATCGCTCCATACTGCTCTATCTTCGATGATTTTAATGTACTTTTCCAGTTAAATAATCATGTCTTCATCAATAAAGCGTTTCAAACGAAACGGGGCGGCATAGCCGGTTTACTTGGTATAGCGCGCTTAGCTTGGCTAGGCACACTATGTAAGAAAACGGAGCCGCCTCAACTTGGGCAGCTCCGTAATGGATTGTGCCGGTATTCGTCTTTCAGAAGTTCCGATGCAGCTCTAAGCGCTGGCCAACCTCTTCTCCGTTTGGAGGGTGGGTCGACATTGGCTGCGAGCGCATTTATGGGTTGATCGATGCCTGGAAAGTCGTAATGGCATCGGCGAGCGCCGTTTCGGCCGCATCGGCGTCTTCTTGCATGACCGCATAGGACGGAGCCGACAGCAGCTCGTTGGCCCGCGCGATTGCTGCGGCGAACACAGCCTTCGCGCCGACGGCACTCTGGCCGCTGCCGGTGCCCTCTGTCGTCGCGTCATGCAGCGTCTGGGCGTCGTCTACCAAGTCTTCCAGATCAGACATGTCGCCGGGCTCAGGCAGCTTGATCCATATATCGGTGGCGCTGCCGACTGCTTCGACGCCGAAATAGCCGGACGCCGTAACCGGGTTGCTGTTGTCGAGAACGTCGAACTGCACGACGCCGTCCACATACAGCAGCAAACGAACGCCGGAAGGCGTATTTACGCTGCCTATGGTGATGGTATAATCCCGATTCGACTCCGTCAGCATCGTATTCGGGAAAGACGTGATCAACGTGTTGGTATTGTTTTGGAATTTTTGCAATTCCCATGTCGTCGGGTAAAAAATAATCAAGTACGTATTGCCGTCGCCAAATCCGCCCGCCGCGCCCGAGGAGCGCAGCACGAATCCCGGATAGTAGCCGGGGTTGACAAAATCGTATTTGATATCGAACTTGAACACCGCATCCGTATAGGACTGCGCCGTATACCGGCTTACGTTGGCCGAGAAGATATGATAATCTCCCGATGCGCCGGCAGGACTCTCCGGAGGGTTGTACGTAAAGTCCGTACTGGTGTCCGCGACAATATCCGCCATATCGACGAAGGGCAGCGTAAACACGCCGGGCTTGTTCAGGCTGTTGCGGAAGGCGGCAAGCGCGATGTCCAGCGTGCGGCTCGCATCGGCGAGATCCCCGGTCGAAGTAGAGATTTCGTTCAGCGCATCCGTCGCATCGTCGATGCTGTCCTGCAGCGTGCTCTTCGAGCCGTACGGGTAAGCGTATAACGCGCTGCCCTCCGACTGGGCGTCATGGAATGATTGCACCGATGCGATCAGAGCACCAAGCGAGTTCCTGGAACGGAAGACAGCCGTTTCTCCTCGCAATGCTGCCACTGCGTTATCAAGCTCCGTATCGGTGGCGCCGCTGTCATTCAGGACGATGAGAGCATCGTCGATCGCATCCGCGAACCCGTTGCGGATGGTGATCCCGATCCGCGCATCGGCGATCGACAATGCGGAGTTGGCGTCCAACACCGCGTCGCCGATCCGGTCTCTCGCCGTGGACTGATCGATCGGCAAGCTGAGCGACACGTCATCCACATAGCCTTCGATAACCGGCGGAGGCAGCAGCGGGCGATTGTTCCAGGTCAATGTCGTTTCCGACCAGGAATCGTCTTCGTGCGTGTTGAAGACCAGAGATGCGTCCGCATCGCGGTAGTTTACATAAGTGTACAACTGAGCCCCGGTGACGGTGCCGCTGAGCGCGCTCAGATCGAATTTCAGGTAAGCCATTCTGCCGCCGGCGCTATTACGAATCCATATCGGATTCGTGTCGTGCGCTGTCGTCGGTTCGCTTTCCCATACATAAGTATCCTCTGTCGGATACAGCGTATAAGGCCCGCCGCCTGTCGTTGTAACGGACAAATACGGTTTGAAGCTTGTCGTCCGATCCGAAATCATAATCGTCCGGCTTGGCGTGCCTCCGGTAATCAGGAAGCTTGCCGTCCCGTCGCCCGCTGCTTCCCCGGATACATAAGACGTTACATCGGCGTCATACCATGTGCTCGCGGTCGGCAACGGAATCGTCGCCAGGGGCACGATCGGCGCGTCGGCATTCGACAGGTTCTCAATGAATAGGGTGGCGGACGTATTCGTCGGGCCGGTCGTAATCGTGAGCTTGGGGTCCGCCCATGATGTCGCTTCCACAACGCTGTCGACGGTTGCTCCGCCGTAATTCTCCGCGCCGATACGCATCTGGCCGTTCGCCGCGGAGAGCTTCAGCCACCCCGACACGGTGTAGGTCGTGTTGGGCGTCAATCCGGTAATGGTCTGCTCGATCCGGTCGAACGGCTTGAGCAGCGCCCCGTAACCTTGGCTCCTTACCTTGGTGTTGGGATTGCCCCATGAGTTCACGTTGATGACCGTCGCCGTTCCGCCGGGCGGTTGCGACCAACCCGTCAAATTTTTCAACTGGAAGCCGCCATTGGCCGCCAGGTTGACGAACGGGTTGGATGTGTGCGTGAACGGCGGCAGCGTCGGGGGCGTGATGAAATTGTGCCCGACGGCGAAGTCGCTCGCTCCCAGCTCATAAGCGCCCACATCCGGCGCGACGCCTGCATAGCCTGTCGTAATGCCCGGGATCGACTTGCCGGCATCGATGGCAATCGACGTCCCGGATAAGCGGAAATTGCCGCCCGCCGCATCGATGAAGCCAGGGGTCGCGCCGGAGACGATATTGCTCGACCAGGCGAGTCCCGGATCGTTCGGAATTTTCGTCACCCCTGGCATAATATTGTTGTAAAACCGGCTTCCGAACAAATTGAAACTGCCTGCCGGAGAAAAATTGCCCGTGTTATACGCAGTATTATTGAATACAAGCACGAAATTGCCCGGCTTGTTGATGCGGATCGCATCCCATGCGGTGTTCCAGATCACGTTGTGATGGATGACGTAGTTGCTGCTGTAATTGTCCAGATAGATGCCGATGCCCAGATGGCTGGCAATATCGTGAATCTTGTTATACCGGATTTCCGTGCCCATCCCGTCTATATTGGCGAAGTACAGCATGCCCCCGTCGTTGGTCAGCAGCCCGGCATTCGCCAGCTCGTTATGTTCGATGATGCCGCCATATATCCCTTCCTTGCTTGTGATGCTGCCTCGTCCGGCGTTGACGATCGTGTTGTAAGCGATATGGATGTCCGCGCCGTCTGCCGTCACGCTGCCGCTCCACGTTCCTCCATAATTGGCATCGTGAAGATAGCAATTGAACAGGCTGGTGCCGGAGCCGTTGATCGTCAGCAAGCCAGCCGAGCTGTAGGCAAGCTCGCAATTGCGTATGGCATTGCCGTCGCCGTACAGATTGATGCCGCTGTCCACATTGCTTTCGGCATTGCCGGTCGGATAGCTGTTATGTGAAATGTATTTGGCTCTAAAATTGGTCATTTCGATACCGCCGCTGGAGGCATCCGAGTTGACGCTCGTCGCGAACAGGTTGATGCCGTCGAGCACAATATCGGTTTTGCCGCTCAGTTCGAAGCCGTATTTTCTGGCCTTTGCTTCGATTGGCAGCGTAGTCGGATCCATGCCGCCGGGCGCCCACAAATAGAGTGTATTGCCGGATGAGTCGTACCACCATTCCCGTTCGGTATCCAGCAGCGCCCTCAGGCCGTAAATATAATACGTGTTGCCCGCTTTCGGGTCGTAGCTCGCATTCGGCGCGCCTCTGGAGGTGATCGTCAACGTTTTGGCAGTTGCGTTGTAAGCGGTCACATTTTGTGTGATCGTAGCCCATGCCGCACCGGCTTGAACCCACACTTTGGCGCCGTTGTAATAGCCGTTCACACTGCCCGGCAACGCGGAATCGGTCACGGTCGTATTCGAGCCGGCCTGCATCGTCGACGTCGTCGGCGCCAGCAACGTTCCGGCGTTATTCGGCCAACGTGCCTCATCCAGCATGGCGCCGTCCGCGAAAATCTGGTTGACGTCGCCCAATCCGGACACCGGTGTTGCCTTGTATACAGGGTCGGCTGTCGACGTATCCTTGGTCCAGCCCGTCACGAGGTCGGCGCCGTTGACAACGACTAATTCTCCGTTATAATTGCGGAACGTAATGGGGCCATCGACGTCGTTGCCGGAATTGGCCGGCGTTACCGTCTCCCGGTACGTGCCGCCGCGAATCAGCACGGTATCGCCGGCAGCGGCGACTGTCGCGGCTTGCTGAATCGTACGCCACGGATTGCCGAGCGTGCCGTCGCCTGTCGTATCGCTGCCCGTCGTCGCGACGTAGTAGGTATTGGACGACGCGGCAGCCTTCGGCACAGTCCAGCCGGCCATTCCCCAACACAACAACAGGGCCAGCGCAGTAACCAACGTTTTTTTCCACATTAATAATCTCCCCTTCACATAATGGAATAAGTTCCTGACCCGCTGCCGCCGAACGATCGGTCAACGTACGATGGCGTTCGGCGGCGTTGCGGGGTGTTACGAGCGTGTTGCGATAATGAGGCGGCTTGTTACTGCGCCGCTCTCCATGCGTCAAGCTGCTTCTGAATTTCTGCCATCACCTTGTCCATGCCGGCGGCTTTCCGCTTGTCTTGCATGGCCTGGAACGTCGTATCCACATCTGCAAGCCCGTTGACCAGGATCGTGTTGACGTACTCCGTAGTGATCGCGCCAAGCTGCGCAATTTCGTTCTCGACATTCGTACGGTCGAACGAGAAGCCGATCAACGGGTCAACCGTGGCGGTGTCGTTCAATATTTTGGTCTGCTCCCACACATCGGCCGGTTGGCTGGCCAGGAGGTAGCTGTTGAATTCATTGCCGAGCATCCATCCCGGCAGCGAGAAGCCGTCCTTGATCGGTTCGATGACATTGTCGGACAGCTTCTTGTAATCCTGGCCTTCGATGCCGAACTTAAGCAGATTGAACAGCTCTTTGTTCGTATTGATCAGGTTGATCAGCATCATCGCGCGCTCCGGATTTGGCGACGTGACGCTGATGGCGTTCAGCGTGCTCTGTACGGCGCCCCTGGCAATGACGGCCGGTCCGGTCGCCAAATTGACGATCTCGAAGCCGTAATTCGTTTCAATCGATTTTTGGGCGGCCGGATTTTGCCGGTTGTAGCGGCTGAACACCTTGCCGGATTTCATCAACGGAAGATCGTCCTTCAGCGTAGCGATGTCCTGCGGGAAGAAGCCCCGCTGATACCAGTCGCGCATCACCTTGTAGTTGTCCAGCAACGCTGCCTGCTGATCGTGTACGGTCCAGTCCTTCGTATCGATATAGAAGTCTTCCACCATCGGTGTGAAATCCCTGAACGCGGTGCCCGGGATGCCTTTGAAAATAGCGGCCATGTCCGGTTCGCCCGTCTTGACTGTCTGCAGAGCGTCCGTCAGCTTGGCAAGCGAGTCGATCGACGCGACGTCCAGCTTATACTTCTCGACGAGATCCTTCTTGAACCACAACCCGGGCTGATCCGCCATGATCTGGTTGTTCGGTACGCCGTAGATTTTGCCGCCGACCTTGACCGCATCCCAAACCTGCTGCTGGAACAAGTTTTGCAAATCCGGATATTGGGTCAGCAGATCGTCAAGCGGGAGGTACGCGCCCTTGCTGACGTTGTTCAAATAATTGTTCGCCCAGCTTGACGTGAAGGCGATATCGTACTTCTCGCCGGAGGACATGGCGAGCTGCATCTTGGTGTCGTAGTCGCCCGGATTGATAAATTTGAAATCCAGCGTGGCATTGATTGCGGACTGAATAATCTCGTTCGCCTTCTTCAGCACGGCCGCCGCGTTGTTCGGCTCCGAGTTGCGGAAGTACCATGTCAGCGTGACAGGATCCAGCGGCTTCTGCGTCTCGACCGCAGGCGCAGGCGTCCCCGTCGTTTCCGCCTTGGGCGGGGTCGTCGTTGGCGAGCTGTTATTCCCTGCGTTTTCTTTCGATCCCGTACAGCCACCCAGCAGCGCGATGACAAGCGCCAAAGCAAGCATCATCGCCCAGGCTGTTGACTTGCGTTTTCTGTGCAACATTCGACAAATCTCCCCTCATTCTGATGGATAATATGATCTTAAAGCCGACTTGCGGGGACGCTGACGCCCCGCGCCGGATTTAATTCATCGTCGGGACTAACCCTTGACCGCACCTACCGTGAGACCCTTCGCAAAATATTTCTGAAAGAAAGGGAACACGAACAGCATCGGCCCGATCGCCAGCACGCACATGGCCATCCTCATGCTTTCCGTCGGCAGCTTGCCGACCTGCGCCAAATCCGTTATGGCCATGCTGTTCTGCATATTTGCCAGAATTTCCTGAATATTGCGTATCATCACTTGCAGCAAATATTGCAGCGGGTACAACTCGTGCTTGTTGATAAACAACAGCGCCGAATCCCAAGAGTTCCAGTAAGCAAGCAATTGCAACAGGCCGACCGTGGCGAACACCGGCTTGGAGAGCGGGAAGATCAGCGTGAAATAAATGCGCAGCTCTCCGGCGCCGTCGATCTTGGCCGACTCGACCAGCGATTCGGGCAGTTGTTGAAAGAACGTACGCATCAAAAAAATATAGAAAATGGGGCCCAGCAGCGGGATGATGAGCGCCGCGTACGTATCCTGCAAGTGCAGATAGCGGGTCATCAGCATGTAGTACGGAACGAGACCGCCGCTGAACAGCATGGTAAAGAATAAATAAAACGTAATGAACCGCTTGTATTTGAAGTCGGCGCGGGACAGCGCGTACGCGCACATCGACGTCATCAGTACGGACAGCAGTGTGCCGACGAAGGATATGATCATCGTTACCTTGTAGGCATTCACAATCGTCATCGGACTATCGAAGATGTACAGATAAGCGGTCAAATCCCATGTCATTGGAATCAGCTTGTAGCCATGGACGACCAAATCCGCTTCATCCGACAATGAAATGGCCACGATCAGCCATAACGGCACTATAAAGACGACGGACAAGCCTATAAAAAACAGATGAATCGCAAGTTGTGCCAGACGGGACTGCTTCGCTCCCACCATCTCTGTTAAATTCTCCTTTCCTGCGACCGTCCCCGGCTAAAACAGCGAGTTCTCGGAATTGTATTTTCTGACGATTGCGTTCGTGCCCACGACCAGTACAAATCCGAGCACGGACTTCAGCAACCCGGCGGCGCTCGACATGCCGACATTGCCAAGATTGATCAGCGCCCTGAAAATATACGTGTCAATCACGTCGGTCGTGCTGAACAGCGTCGGAGAGCCCATGGGAAGCTGGTAGAACAGTCCGAAGTCGGCGCTGAAGATATGCCCGATTGCCAAGATGGTCAGAATCGTCATCAGCGGGAACAGGAACGGAACCGAGATGCGCCACACAATCTGCAGCTTGTTCGCCCCGTCGATGCGGGCCGCCTCGTAGTAAGTGGAATCGATGCCGACCAATGCTGCATAGTAAATAATGGCGGACATGCCGATTTGCTTCCACAAGTTGGCGGTCGGAATAATGCCGATCCAGGACATGGCGTGATTGTACCAATCGACCGGTCCTTCCCAGCCCAAGGCGGTCAGCCATTGATTCAGCATGCCCGACCGCGGGTTGAGCAGCGCATACGCCATGTAAGCGACGACCACCCATGACAGGAAATGCGGGAAAAACATGACAGACTGGTATAGCTTCAACAGGCGGCGGCTGGTCAATTCGTACATCAGCAGCGCAACTGTGACCGATGCGACAAGCCCGCTTATAATGAAGATGGAATTGTACCCCAGCGTGTTGCGCACGATGCGCCGCAAATCCGGCGATTCGACCAGAAAGCGGAAATTTTCGAAGCCAATCCAGTCGCTGCCCAATATGCCCTTGTTGTACTGGTACCGCTTGAAGGCGACGATCGAGCCGAACATGGGCAAATAAGAGATAACGAATGCATAGAAGACCATCGGCATCGTTAAGGCGAGCAAAAAGCGATTTTTGTAAAAGTCCTTCCAGAGGCGGCTGCGCGTCACTTGAGCCTCACCCCCTTTCGCAGCTGATTGACGGCACGGTTTCTCCGTCCTCGGCTTTATACTAGCAATGCGGGCTGCGGGTAAACAGTCGCAATACAGCGAATCGGTTCATCCGGGCGGTTCAAATAATGCGAATGAGTTCATTTGACGGTGACATTGATAGTCAATCCTCGCGGGATTTTTTATAATATAAGACAAGTATGACCCATCCTTCGACCAAGGAGAATGCGTATGGCTGCGCGCGGCGCAAACGGCCGTCCCCGTTACTTCTACAGTCTGCTGATCAAGATTGTCTTTCTGATCATAGTGACCGTGCTCATTCTTTCCTTCATTCTGAATGCCAATTTCAACAATTACAGCATCAATCTGCTTAATACGTCGAATGAAAAATTGATCAATCAAGTGTTCCATAATGCACTGCAAACGGATCAAAATGTCCGCACCCTTACGCAAGCGCTGTTTCGCAATCCGGATACGGCCAATCTGATGTACGGGGAAAACTTGCTCCTGGTTGACGAAGTGAAAAGTATCCGGCAGCTCGATTCCATATTTGGCAGCATGTCGTTCGTCCAATCCGCTTACATCTACAACGGCCGTACCGACACCTACTACACGTTCGGTTCAGAGACGCTCATTCGCCGGCGAACGCTGTACGATCGCGAACTGGACGAGATGCTGAGGCAGCCGAAAGGATGGTCCGTTCTGTCGCCGCTGCCCCGCAACGTCGCCTCGCGCGAGATGGCGCCTTACCGGATGGAACGCGCCTTCACGTATGTGTTGCCGGAATACTTCGCGGACACGGGGCGCGTGAAGAACGCGTTGGTCGTCAATATCAGGATGGATTGGGTGTTCAATACGTTATCTTCCTATCAGGAGAAGGCGTCGCTGGCCGGGAACCATATGCTGATCATGAATGGCACGGGCCAGGTTGTCGCCCAATCCGATCCGAACGGGGACCTGTTTCTGCAACAGATCGAAGACCGGCCCTTCGCCGAACGCATCTTGCAGTCGGAAGATCCTTCCGGGGCGTTTCTGTCCGACGATCAAGGCGAACCCGCCTTGATCACCTATGCCCGGAGCCCGGAGTCACCCTGGATTTTCGTCGATATTACGCCCTATCGCTATATCGCCGATCAAGTTGCCCGCATGAAACGAATTACACTGGCAATCGAGGTGTTCATCTTTATCGTCAGCGTGCTGATTGCCGCCTTGCTCGCCCGCAATTTGTACGCTCCCGTCCGGAGGCTGAGCAGAACGGTCGGGCAATTCAACGAAGCCGGGCCCGCTCCTGCGGACGGCCGCAACGAATTTACGTATATCGAGGAATCGTTCCAGACGACCCGCAGCAAGCTGGCCCGGCTGGAGTCGTTCCGCAAGACGAACCTGGGCGCCTTGAAGCAGAAGCATCTTGAAGACCTGCTGCACGGGTATGCAGGCGCGCTGCCGGACGAATCGTTCTACAAGGAGCGCATGATTGCCATCGACCCGCGCAGCAGCATGACCGTGGTCCTGTTCGTCATCGATCGCTACGACGACTTCCGCAAGCAGTACACGCCGAAGGACCAGTCATTGCTGAAATACGCGCTGCAAAATATGGCGGACGAAATCGTACAGCCGCACTTTCGCTGCGAGTTGCTGGAAGCCGGCGGCGCAAACGTGGTCATGCTGCTCAATACGGAAACGGAGGACGCGGAGAAGGAGCGGCAAACGGAGCTGGAGCGGCTCAAGTCGCTGATCGGGGAAGTTCAGGGGATGTATGCGAAATATTGCCAGATGACCGTGTCCGCCTTCCTGAGTCTCGCCGGCCCGAGCGTGCGCGACATTCCGGCGCTGTTTCGACAGACGCTCGATTTGAGCCGCTACCGGATCAAATACGGCCACGGCTGCCTGTTGACCCAATACGACATGGAGCGGTTCGCCTTCGCGGATTTCACTCTTGACGACGCGGTGCTTGCGAAGCTGCTGGACGCCCTGAAGAAGGGGAAGCGGGAGGAGGTTGCCGCATCGTATGACAGCCTGATCGACTCGCTGTCGAACTGCCGGTACAACAATATGATGTTCGCGCTGTCTTACGTCTTGTCCAGCATTTTCAACACAATCAATTTGATGGAACGCAACGGGACCATCTCGTTCGCGCTCGATTTCGTCTCCTTCGACAACCGGATCAAAACGATGGAGACGCTGGAACAGATCAATGCCGTATTTCTGGAGTTGTTCGAGCGGATCGTCGAAAAAATCGAGCAGCACCGCGGCGAAAAGTCCGAGCTCGTCGTATCGTCCGCCAAGCAATACATTGAAGCGAATTACCGGGACGGCATGCTCTCGGCCCAGTCGGTTGCCGACAGGTTCAAACTGACGCCGCCCTACTTGAACAAGCTGTTCCGCGAGTACGCGGCCTGCTCGATTGCTGACTATATTTCCGAATATCGCCTGCTGAAAGCTGCGGAGCTGTTGGAGACGACGTCGTTCAATATCGACGAGGTGCTGGAACGGGTCGGGTGGGAGAACAAAAAGCATTTCTTCACGTTGTTCAAGAGGCGATTTGCTGCGACACCGACGGAGTACAGGCTGAAATCGACCGTCGCGGCAACGCATCGGCTCACGTAGTTGGGCAGATAGGCAGTTGGCAATAACAACCCTCTGCAGGGATGGGCGGGAACGGCTCCATCCTTGCAGGGGGTTGTTTGGTCTATCGTCGTCGTATGATTGCATCAGCGGTTCGTGCGGTACGACGGGACGGTGCGGCCATCCGCCGTCTTCCTCCAGCGGAAGCCGGACGGTGCGGCGATCTCGTTTATAATGGAAAATATCCCCTCCCGCCAACTGAATTCGAAGCTTGACGGCGCCTCGAGCGGGCGTCCGTCTTCCGTCAGGCAATCGCAGTCCAGCGCCAATCCGTCGATCCCGCCGTCCGCTTGCGCAACCGTCAGCACCAGACGCGCGCGGATGCGCCGGCCGCCGACCGTCTCGTCGAACGGGCGGGGGGCGGTCCGGTAGCGTACGCGGCTTCCGTTGCCCGCCGCCGCGCTGAAGCCGTGCTCTCCGGTCGGCGCGTCATGCCATTCGTCAACGATCCGGACGGGCGAAGCTCCGCTGCGGGAAGGAGCAAGCAGGGTAGACAGCATCGAGACACCGCGCTCTCCTTGCCAGGTAACATGCATATCGACTTTGGGTGTCCGTCTCCCGCGAATAGCGGCCGCCTGCCAGCCGCGCGCCGGTTCCAGACGGCCGTAATATTTATCGTACTGCAGCCGCTCTTGTCCGAATTGGTACAGAAACAAGTTCGGTCCCCCGGCATCCGCCGTCCATATGCGCCGGCCGGAGACGTCGAACAACACCTCGTCCTCCCGGAACCCGGCAGCCTCGTAAGGGGGCTGCTCCAGATCGCTGTCGATGCCTTTCACATGCCCCTCGAACAGGCCGGAATAACGATCCAGCGTCATGACGCCGGGAAAATTCCACATTTGGGTGTAGGCGTGGCCTTCATCTGCCGCCATGCGGTCCGCGATAATCCATATGCCGGCCTCCTTGACGAACAGCACCTCTCTTCGGTGTACCGCCGCCAGTTGTTTCTCTCCGTATCCGTCCGCATACGCGCCTTCGGCATAATCGAAGCGGGCGGAAGTATGCCACCGGTTGCCGATGGGGGAGCGATACGGGGCGATGCCGGTGTTTTCCCCCCGCAGCAGACGGCTCTGCGAGCATCCGTCAACGATGATCGTGTTATGTCCGAACGAGTGATACCGGTAATGGTCGATCTGTCTGATGTACGGGCGCTGATCCGGAGGCACAAAGTCCGGGTAGCCGTACGAATCGGCGCCGGCGCTGATCAGCAGATGCCGTCCGTAGGCGATGAGCTGGACACTGTTGCCGTTCTCGCAAGCATGTCCCGATCCGATCCGGGCCATCATGAAAAACAGATATTGGCCGAACGGGTCCCAACGATCGCGCATGACACTGTAGCCGCTGTATGGGAAAGTAATCGATGTGAACGCAGGCGGTTCGCCCCCGGCGTCCCCGAACAAGCCGCGATCGATGGCCGCCAGCACCGAATCGGGAAATTGGGCGCAGTCCTCCCGCGATAACTCGTGAAACATCGCCTGAAAGCGGCGGCGCGCTTCCTCGTCGCGGTAGATCGGCGGCGGGAAGAACGTGGATGTCGTGCCACTGACCGGCAAGGAGCCGAAGGGCTGCTGCATCGCGTAAAACAAACGCATCCGGTTGCGCCCGAGCACGTACAGCCGCTTCAGCCAGAACGGAAACGCCGGCTGCAGCCGCTTGGCAGCCGCCATTACGGATTTCGGCAGCCTCGTATTATAGTTGAGCGACTGTTCCAGATCGCCTCCGTCCGGCAGATAGGTCGAGCGAACCGCCAAGCGGAAGCGGCTGCTCGCTTCCAGTTGCCAGGCTGCGGCATCCTTGCATTCGGGAAGCGCGACGGCATATCGCAACAGCGCGGAGGCATTGTGCAGGTATTGGTTGCTGACAAGCGAGCGCGGGTCTTTGATGTAGGCGGCGACCTCGCAGGTCACAAGAAAATACAGGATATTGGCCAGCGCGCGAGGAGGGATCAAATCTGTCTGGTCCTCCGGAAGGACGGAAGCGATATAGCGTATCGCATCCAACAGACCGGGGCTGTCCCCGAACTGCAGCCCGTATCCGTTGAAGCCGATCACCCAGTCCCACGTTTGCGGCGCATTGAAGTGGTTGGGCAGCGCCAGCTCTGTTGGCGACAACGCATCGAAATCATCCCGATGATGCGCCGCCATCCATTCCGCAATCCGAAACCATTGCGCCAGGCAGGCTGTGTCTCCCGTGCGGCGCCACTCATGTACGAGCGCGTTCCAACAGATCGTGCGAACGACGATGTCTTTCTCACGCTTAGTCGAAAACCATGGAAAGCGTTCATTCAGACGCATCGCCACGTCAACCGACTGCTCGTAATTTTTATCCGGATTCAACTTCGGGGGTCTCACGCTGCCGCTCTGCTTCACCCGGCGAACAAAAACATCCCGGTAGGCGGCGAGCGCTTCGTCGACGCGCCCAGCTTCCGCCGCCGTACGGCAAGCCGCCAATGGCGCAAGTTGAAGATCGAACAGCTCCAGCAGCCGCGCCGCCCCTTCCTTCGGCGTTTCCTGCGGCGCGTTGGCGCAGGAGACGCTCGCTCCGGTCTCTTCCTTCGACAGTTCGGAGAGCATTGCGATTCGCCCGCGTCCGGCATCGGAACTCGCCAGCCGCATGCCAATGTCGAACAATTGATAGCCGGGATAGGTGTAGTGGCGCGCGGCGGTCGACACATCGCTGTCCAGCGCGACGGACCCGCCTCGCATGATGCGCCAGATGCCGCTGCCGGGCCCACGGGGATGGTCGGCTGCCTCGTCGTACGCATACCGATACCAGTCCCAGCACCACTCGTACACGTTGCCGCTCATGTCGAACAGACCGAACGGGTTCGGCTCAAGTTGGCCGACCGGATGCGTATACACGTCTCCGAGGTGTCTTCTTTCGACCCAGGCGAACGCGTTGCCGACATTGCCCGGCGGCTCGTCGCCCCAATAAAATTTCGATGACGTGCCTGCTCTGCAGGCGTATTCCCATTCTGCCTCCGTGGGCAGCCGATACCCGTTCGCCTGCCAGTCCGTCATGGCTTCGCTTATATCGACAATCCCGTTTCGATACACGCATGCATGGCGGTCATCCCGATAATATACCGGCTGCAAGCCGCTCATTTCCGATAGAGCGTTGCAAAACTTTACGGCATCGTACCAGGTGATGTTGCCTGCCGGGGTAAGCGCCTCGGCTCCGGAGCCTGCGGCAAGATCGTAACCACGACGGATTGCCTGTTCCCTGACGCGATCCCAGAACGACTTCGTTACCGGGCAGGCTGCCAGAGAGAACGCGGGTATGGCGGCGCTCTTTCCTTTCGAACGGCCCAGCCTTCCTTCCGGAATGGTGATCATCCGGTGGTGTCGGGGACATTCCTGTTCCTGTGCAGTCATGAGTTCTCCCTCGTTATTCATATTTTATTGTTGCATCCGAAGACCGGAACGGTCGTGGCCGTCCGCAGTGCTTATTCTAGCAAAGCGTTCAAAGCGTCAATAGTCGCAATACAAGGAATCGGTTCATCGATCGGTTTAAATAATGCGAAACAGTTCAAATGCCTGTTTTTTCACTGTCGGAATAAAAAAAGTTGATGCGGGAAATGGAAGGATAAAAAAAGATTTATGAAATCAGCAGACGAATGAGAAGCTCCGCCAGTGCGATCTTATCTGTGCTTGACGCATTGCGACGAGAATATTAAAAAATATTTCCCTGTCATGTCGATTTCGTCATTCTCCGTTCGTTGTATTAATAGAAGCCGGGCTGAACGCTCATATGAAGCAGCTATACGGCTATCAAAAACTATAACGAGAGGTTGATGAACCAATGAAAGCACAAATGACGCCTCACCTGATGTCCAAAGATGCTCGCAAGCAGGCGGAAGCGTATGTACAAGCTCTTGGCGGAGAAATTCTGGTTGTCAGGACTTATGGAGACAATCCCGGCGCGCCGGAGGAAATGAAAGACCAAGTGATGCACTTGGCGCTCAAGGTCGGCGGCAGCAACCTGTTGTTCCTGGCGGACTCGCCCGAATCGGTCGTTCCGAGCCGGATCGTCTCGCTGTCGCTGAGCTTCGATAATGAAGTCGATGCGCGCCAAGCGTATGATCGTTTAGCTGAAGGAGGAACGGCCAAGTTCCCGTTTACGCTCCAGCCTTGGGGTTTCTACGGGGAACTGGAGGACCGATTCGGCATCAATTGGATGATCGTCAAGCAGTAGAGTCACATCTGCAATCTTGTGATGGCATTGAAACAGGGCAGTCTGACGCCTCAACAGCGTAGTACTGCCCTTAATTTATTTCAACGATGATAATAGCTGACTTCCCGCGAAGACAGCCGGATGACGCCGTCCCGCTTCTCCTTGCGCATCTGCCAGACCAGGCGAATACGCGGCGCCAGCAGCCATAGATGCCAAAAGAAGAGCGCGACGATCCAGGAGGATCCCGACCACGGGTAGGATAGCAGAGAGACACAACTGCCTACGAGGAACAGATGATAGTGCAGCCTGCGAAACACACCGAGATTCGTGTCCATGACGGGCAGCGGACCGACCCACGGCCAATCTCTGCGGAATGCGAAGCGCTTCTCCCACGGTTCGTCGATTCGGCGTACGGTCAGCTTGAGCACGACGGCATGCACGGCCAGCATAATACCGAGCGATACGGGAAAGGCGATGAGACCCATCCACCCGTATACGACGACGATGACGGCAGCTCCGAGCAGGGCGGCAGTCATATAACTATATTTGCTCTCCGGCCGAAGCGGAATCTTGCGGATCAGCCGATAGTGATAATAGGTGGGATCGCTGACGGATGCGGAAGGCATCATGGCGGGCACTCTCCAATGGGAAATACGGTTCTACTGATGATACTATCGGCGATTGTAGGGATGAATGTTATGATTCTGCCCGCGCATGATGTATATTTTCATAGAATTCCGCCCATATTGCATATATAGAATGAATGAAGGCAGGGATAGGGATGGATACGGCGGCCGAAACGAATACCTGCATCGTGTGCGGACAAGAACAGAAGGAAGGCATCATGATCGTCAACGCTTTTATATGTGAATCATGCGAATCAGAGATGGTACGGACGGAAGTGGAAGACGAGCGGTATCCGTATTTCGTTGCGCAGATGCGAAAGCTCTGGTATCGCATTCTCGCATAATGGATGATGCGTGCGCCAGGATCCGAGCGGCTCTGGCGTATTTGGCATGCATAGGTTTGGAGGCGCAGAGAGAAGTTGATACAATGAATGAAGAAAATGTTTCATAGGCGAAAGGGAGATTGCGAGTGCGGGAGCCTGGGGGGAAGACGACCGGCAACGCGGGGAAGTCGGCGCCCGTCTACGAGATGCTGGAGCGGCATGCCGAGCGCCGGATGACGGCATTTCACGTGCCCGGGCACAAGCAGCGGACGGACTGGCTGGACGAGGCTGCCGATGCCAGATACGGGCCGCTGCTGGCGCTAGATGTAACGGAGCTCGACGATACCGACGATCTTCATCATCCGGCGGGGGCGATTGCGAAAGCGCAGCGATTGGCGGCGGCCTGCTTCGGGGCGGAGGAAACTTGTTTTCTGGTCGGCGGAAGCACGGCAGGCAATCTTGCGATGATTCTCGGGACGACCGCGCCGGGCGACCTGCTCATCGTACAGCGCAATGTGCACCGCTCGATCTTCCACGGTCTGACGCTGGCAGGCGTAAGAGCCGTGCTGCTGCAGCCCGAAATCGATGCCGGGTCGGGGATTGCCGTGATTCCGGCCGCAGACCGTGTGCGCGAAGCCGCCGGCCGCTACCCGGAGGCCAGAGGCGTGGTGCTGAGCTCTCCCAACTATTACGGGATGAGCGGCGACCTGCGCCCGATCGCGGATGTGTGCCATGCCGCCGGGATGCCATTGCTCGTAGATGAAGCGCACGGGGCTCACTTCGGTTTGCATCCGCAGTTCCCGGTGTCTGCGTTGCAAGCCGGAGCGGATATCGTCGTGCAATCGACGCACAAGATGCTCGGCGCGATGACAATGGGCGCGATGCTGCATATGCAAGGCGCACAGGTCGACCGCGAAGCCGTGAGGCAGGCGTTGCGGATGGTGCAGAGCTCGAGCCCGTCGTTCCCGCTGCTGGCATCGCTCGATCTGGCCCGTAGGCAAGTGCATGCAGGCGGAGAGGCCGCTTTCGCGCCCGCGCTGGCCGCTGCTGCCCGGGTGCGCGCACATCTGCCCCGGACGGCGTTCCGCGGTGCCGTGGCGGAGAATTCCCGCGGCACCGCGGATGATCGGCAGGCGATATCGCAAGATCCGTTGAAGCTGATGCTGTACGATGCTCGCGGCATGCAGAGCGGGTTTCAGCTTCGTGATGAGCTGGCGGCGAGAAACTGCGCCATCGAGATGGCGGACGCGCGATATGCCGTGTTGGCATTCGGAATCGGCACGCGCCAGGAGGATGCCGACAGGTTGATCGAGGCGCTGGCGGATATGTCCGGGTCCGACCGCCCGCCGCAAGGGTCAACGGGGTTCGCGGAACGTCAGGCGTCGAATTCTGCCGAGCAACCGCAGGCTGCTGCAGCCGGGCATGAACCGGCATCGGGCTCCGATTACCGGCATCGCGGCATATCGACCGAACGGAGCGGGGGAGCGACTGAGCGGAGTGAGATGCCGACCGAGTGGAACAGGGAGATGACCGGGCAGAACGTGCCGCTGCCGAATCGGGGCGACGCTGCAGATGTGCCGGCCCCGGCCCTCTTCAGCCGCGTCTTCCCGCAGACCGAACGCGTTCGGCTTGAAGAGAGCGTCGGCCGCATCGCCGGAGAGTGGGTCGTGCCTTACCCTCCGGGCATTCCCGAGCTGTACCCGGGAGAGATCGTAACGGAGCAAGCGATCGAGCGACTGCTTCACTGGAGAGGGCAGGGCGCGCAAATTCAAGGGGCGGAGGATGCCGATTTAAGGTACCTGCGAGTAACGATCTTATCTTAAGCAAGAAGCGCGAATAAGAAGCGTGCGGGCAGGATTAGTAGAGTGCTGCTGAAATATCGTTATTATTTATCGGTCATTTTAACAAAACCCGGTTACAGCACTTCAGTCACTGTGCACGTTGTCTCTAACGCGGCAAAACCCGGTTACAGAGTTTGAGGTAAGCACCTGCACAACGTACAGTTGTTTGTCTGCACCGCCCTGCTGTTCGCCCAATGACCGCAAATCGACTGTACATTCTGCATTACCTTTTAACCAAACCTGCTTTTTCGCCCAAAAGAACTGTAGAAAATGCATCTGATCCGCGTGCACTCTGGTGTACGTTCACCTATCTGCGAGCAATCACGATACTTCCGGAGTGTTCTATCAACTAACTGCAAAAGCCCATCTAAATCGTTGGGGATTGAGCCAAAAGTGACGATTAACTGTGAAAGCCTTTGCGAAAATCCGATATTTCCCGAATGAACGGCACCTTCCATGAGAGAAGGCTAAGTCGTTTGCTCAATTGGCACACAGAAAGGAGAACATAATGTTCTGGCGCAATCGCGACATTCGGATGACGATCGCTTGGATAGCGGCGGCGGTTACGGTCGGGCTTGCCATCTGGCTGCTCATGACGCCGCCATTCATTGGCGTAGCCGACAATGGCGACTTCAGCAGACTGATGCGCATCACCGGGTTCCAGTATCCGGACTCTGACGAAGCTTATGCCGACCGCTATTTTGCGTATGCGCATCAATATTTCGGATATAAGGCCAACTGGGGCTCGACGTACGTCACGACGCAGATCATTCCGCTTGCGGTGATCGGCTGGATCGCGCGTATTTTCAACAGCCATATTTTTGATATCCGCTGGTTCGGCGCATTCTACACGGTGCTGCTGGCAACTGCGGCATACTTGTTCGCCCGCCGTACTCCGGAATTCGGAGAGCGCAAGGCAGCCACCGCGGCGTTCGGCATACTGTCTTCCGCCATGCTCATATTCGTATTTTGCGACATCGCTTACCTGGCCTATTTCCAATCTTTCTTCGGGGAACCTTATGCCATGCTCGGCATGCTGTTAGCCGTTGCATCTGTATTCGTCATGGCGAATACGGACAAGCCGAGCGGTCGCTTGCTGGCGCTGTTCGTCATCGCGGCGCTGGCGGTGGCCACTTCCAAAATCCAGAACGCCCCGCTCGGGTTCGCTTTCGCTTTGCTCGCCTGGCGAATGTTCTTCCTGCGCGAAGATCGCCGCTGGCATCGCCAGGTGCTGACCGGGATCGGCATCCTGCTGGCCGCCTCCGTCCTGATGCTCGCGGCCGCGCCGAAAGGGTTCGCGCACATCAACCTCTATCAGTCGATCTTCTTCGGCGTGCTGAAAGATTCTCCCGACGTCGCACGCGATATGCAGCAGCTCGGCATCCCGGACAAGTATAGGGTGAATGCGGGAACGAACTATTTTCAGAAAGATGCGCCGATCCCCCAGGACGATCCTGCGTTGCGCCGCGAAGTGCTGGAGCCGATCAGCCATAAAGATATCGTTCTCTATTATTTGCGCCATCCGTCCCGGTTCGTGGAGAAGCTGGAAAAGGCGGCGGAGAAAGGCGTGTTTGTGCGTCCCTCTTACCTGGGTAATTATGTTCAAGAGGAGGGCAAGCCGCGCGGTGCCGTATCCGGCACGTTCGACACGTGGAGCGCCTGGAAGGCGCATCGCATGCCGCATACGCTCGGTGTCTTCGTCGGCTTCTATGCGTTGTACTTCGCCGGCTTGGTCTGGTGGTGGCTGAGAACGGCTTCCCGCCGTACGCGCCTCGTGCTGGAGACGATGGCAACTGTCGGCATCGCGGGCCTGTTCGCGTTCGTCGTTCCGATCATCGGGGACGGAGAAGCCGATCTCGGCAAGCATTTGTTTATGTTTAGCGCTTGTTTTGATATGATGGTAGTAAGCGCTATTACGGCACTCCTGTATGGGCTCGTGCATATAATGGCGCGAAAGCGGGTTTGAGAGCCGGAAGGAGCAGCAAGGTGGCAGGCGGAACGTTCATTACGATCGAAGGCGGAGAAGGCGCCGGCAAGACGACGCTGATCGCGCGGCTGACGGAACGGATACACCGGGAAACGGGATGGAGCACGGTCACCACGCGGGAACCGGGCGGCATTCCGATCGCGGAAGCGATTCGCGGCATCATTCTGGACCGCAACCATACGTCCATGGACGCGCGGACGGAAGCGCTGCTCTACGCGGCGGCGCGCAGGCAGCATCTGGCGGAGAAGGTCATGCCGGAGCTGAAGCGGGGTTCCGTGGTGATCTGCGATCGGTTCGTGGACAGCAGCCTAGCCTATCAGGGCCATGCCAGAGGGCTTGGCATGGAGGCGGTATGGGACATCAATCGGTTCGCTATCGAGGATTGCATGCCGCAACTGACGCTTTACCTGGACCTGGAACCCGAAGTCGGGCTCGCCCGTATCGAAGCGAACGCGCAGCGGGAGGTTAACCGGCTCGACCTGGAAAGTCTGGCATTCCACCGGCAAGTACGGGAAGGATTTCGGAAGATCGCAGGCATGTTCCCGGATCGGTTCGTCACGCTTGACGCCTCCGTCGGCCCGAACGAACTGGCGGACCAGGCTTGGCTCCTCGTATCGGCGCTGCTGCGGAGCAAGTGAAAAAAGAGGATTTCGCAGGTGGTTTGTCCAATAATGTCTAGTAGCCTCATAGATCGACCAATCTTAGTCTGAGGGAGGGCCTGACCGATGAAATTGTTGATTGCGGTAATTCAGGATAAGGACAGCAACCGGTTGTCCAATGCGTTGATCAAGGAAGGCTTTCGCGCGACGAAGCTCGCCAGTACAGGCGGATTTCTGCGCGCGGGGAATACGACGTTTCTCATTGGGATCGAGGACGACCGTGTCCAGAAGGCGCTTGACGTCATCCGGGCCAATTGCAAAGTTCGCGATCAGCTCGTGACGCCGGTCTCGCCCGTCAGCGGTGCGGCCGATTCCTATATTCCGTTCCCGGTGGAAGTGCAGGTGGGCGGAGCCGCGGTATTCGTGCTGCCGGTTGAGAAGTTCCAGCATTTCTGACTACTAATATGAAGGCCGGGCGGTGAACGGCGTGAAAATTCAGCCGGGGTTATACCCTGTCAACAAATCGCTGCAAAGAGGCGAACTGACGAGCCGACCGGCACCTTCGCAGAACTTCGCGGACCTGATGCAGCAGCAGGATGAGAGCCGAACGCAGGAAGAGCTGAAGCGCAAGCTGGAGGATATCCGCCTGCAGGGCGACCGGCTGACGCGCTCGATGACGGTGCGGGAGCTCATGCTGTACCGTCAGATGGTCAAGAATTTCCTGGAAGATACGGTGAAGCGCGGTATCGGCCTGAAAGAGACGAAGGGTTGGGATCGGCGCGGCAGAGGCAAGCGGTACAAGCTGCTCGAAGAAGTGGACGCCATGCTCGTCGGCATGGGGGAAGAGCTGCTGCATACCGAAGCAGGGCGGATCGACTTGCTTCATAAGGTCGGCGAGATCCGCGGCATCTTGATCAATCTGGTATTCTGATGCAGATAAGACTAGTAGAACGATCCTGAGGTAACGTTATTTAAACTCTGTAACCGGGTTTGGTCAGGTTAGGGACCACGTTCGCAGTCGCTGAGGTGCTGCAACCGGGTTTTGTCGGGTTAGGGACTACGTTCGCAGTTGCTGGGATGCTGTAACCGGGTTTGGTCGGGCTAGAGACAACGTGCGCAGTGACTGAGTTGCTGTAACTGGGTTTTGTCGGGTTAGGGACCACGTGTGCAGTGACTGAGTTGCTGTAACCGGGTTTGGTCAGGTTAGGGACCACGTTCGCAGTCGCTGGGATGCTGTAACCGGGTTTGGTCGGGCTAGAGACAACGTGCGTAGTGACTGAGTTGCTGTAACTGGGTTTTGTCGGGTTAGGGACCACGTGCGCAGTGACTGAGTTGCTGCAACCGGGTTTGGTCGGGTTAGGGACCACGTTCGCAGTTGCTGGGATGCTGTAACCGGGTTTTGTTGGGCTAGGTCCAGACTACACCACAAACTTTTTTGGGAACATAGTTGCATTATTTATGGATCGTTAGACTAGTTCATGGCGCACCGCAGTTGGACGCGCGGTCAGCCATTTATAAAGCAGGCGATTTAGTTGCAAATATGCAGTTGTTCATGGAACAAGCAGGGAAAATAACGTGACTGGCTGCAAAAATACATTTATTCCTCGAAGGCAGCTGCATTTTCCGATAAATGCGCGCGAGCAACTGTATTTTTGCATTTGTTTTGTCTCGAGCCCCTTGATTTGCTCCATTAACTGTATAATCGCAGTTAACGTAAAGCGAGGAACTTTGACAGGGGGTTATCGTAATGGGTTTGCGCGATATTCCCGGACAGGATCGGGCCAAGGCGCTGCTGCAGCATGCGCTGCGTTCGGGAAGAGTCGCACACGCTTATCTGTTCGCCGGACCGGAAGGGTCGGGCAGGCACGAGACGGCGATGGCGTTCGCCCAGGCGATCTTCTGCGAACGCGGTGGAGACGATGCTTGCGGAGAATGCCTGGCCTGCCGCAAGGTGAGCCACGGCAACCATCCGGACTTGCGCGTCGTGTCGCCGGATGGGACAAGCGTCAAGATCGACCAGATTCGCGAATTGCAGCGGGAGATGGCCTATCGCAGCGCCAGCGCGGGATACAAAATTTATATCATCGATGCGGCCGAGACGATGACGCCGCATGCGGCGAACAGCTTGCTTAAATTTCTGGAAGAGCCGTCTTCCCCGGTCGTAGCGATCCTGATCGCGCCCGGGGCGAAGTCGGTGCTGCCGACCATTCTCTCGAGGACGCAGCTCGTGCCGTTCGTGCCGGGCGACCGGGAAGCGATGGTGGAGCGTCTCATTGCCGAGGGCATGCCGCCTCTGCTTGTCCGGGCTGCCGTGAATCTGGCGCCGGGGCTTGCCGCCGGGAGGGCGCTCGCCGAGCAGAATTGGTTTGCAGAAATCCGAAACGTAGTGATACAATTAGGCAGGGAGAATTCGTCCCGGTTCCCTGGCAGTCTGCTGACGGCACAGCAGCAGATATTCAAGACGGAGCTCTCCGGACATGTCGAAACGTTGTTGCAATTGTTTGCTTTATGGTATAGAGATATGATTTACGCCATGACCGGCCGTCAGGATCGGATGGTGTTCGCCGACCAGGCTGAGTTCGTGACAACGCATGCCTGGAGTCGAACGATCGATTCCTGGACCCGGGCGATGGAAGCAGCGCTTGCTGCAGTCAGGCGGATCAAGGCGCACGTACCGCCGCAGCTGGCGTTCGAGCAATTTTTGGTGAACGTGCGGGAGGGGTAGAGTTGTATGATGTTGTCGGCGTCCGCTTCAAGAAAGCGGGCAAGATCTATTATTTCGATCCAGCCGAGCATCCGGTATCCAAAGATCAGCACGTGATTGTAGAGACGGCCCGCGGCGTGGAGTACGGCAAGGTGGTCATCGGACCGAAGACGGTTGGCGAGTCCGATGTCGTGCTTCCGCTGAAGAAGGTCATACGCGTGGCGAGCGATGTCGATGCCCAGGCGGTGGAAGAGAACCGCAGCGCAGCCAAGAACGCATTCGGCATCGGCTTGCAGAAGATCAAGGATCACGAGCTGAAGATGAAGCTCGTCGACGTGGAATACACGTTTGACCGGAACAAGATTATTTTTTATTTTACGGCAGAAGGGCGCGTCGACTTTCGCGAGCTTGTCAAGGATCTGGCCAGCGTGTTCAGAACCCGGATCGAATTGCGGCAGATCGGCGTGCGCGACGAGGCGAAGATGCTCGGCGGCATCGGGCCTTGCGGGCGCGTGCTCTGCTGTTCGACATGGCTCGGCGACTTCGAGCCGGTATCGATCAAGATGGCCAAGGACCAGAATCTGTCCCTGAATCCGACGAAGATCTCGGGGCTGTGCGGCCGTCTGATGTGTTGCCTGAAGTACGAACACGACAATTACGAGAGTGCCAAGGAAGAGCTCCCGTCGGTCGGCCGCCACGTCGTGACGTCCATGGGAGACGGCAAAGTTGTCGGACTCAATCTCGGCAACCGGACGGTTCATGTGCAACTGTTCGAGATCGGCAAGGTCAAGGAATTGCCGTTCGATGACGTTGTCCTCAAATAACCGGGGAACCTACTACCTGATGCTTGAGGTGTTATGCCGGACATGAAGGATATTTATCTGCGCACAGACGAGCTTGAATCGCAGTTGGGCACGATCCACCGCGATTTCGGGGCGCTCAAGCTGAAGATTAAAGAGCTGCTGGAAGAGAATCAACGGCTGCAGATCGAGAACCAGCAGCTTCGCAAGGTGCTCAAGCGCGAGGCGGATCAGACGCAGGAGCCGGCTGGCGATCCGGCAGTGGAACCGGCAGTCGGCCGGAAGGGCAAGGTCGGCTCTCTGACCGTAGGCGAAGGGTACGACAATTTGACGCGCCTGTATCATGAAGGGTTTCATATTTGCAATGTGTATTATGGCCATCTCCGCATGGAGGGCGATTGCCTGTTCTGCATTTCTTTCTTGAATAAGTGAAAAGCCTGCCGAAGAAAGCCGCCACTCGCATAGAATGGCGGCTTTCGGCTGTCTCCGGGGCAGAAGGGGGTTATCCATTCCATTGACAGGCTATTTGCGGGGACAAATCGCAGGATCGCTCTAACGTGAACATCGAAACAATAAGGTATTGCGGTATGCACCGGGGGCCAAATGGGCATGGATGATATTGTGCCAATATCAAACTAACCAGAGGGAACCGCTATGTCTGTATTTTTATGGATTGGAAAATGGCTAAGAAGGAGCTTAACGCGGCAGCAAAACCGCGAACAATCGGCATTATCCGGCCTCCCCCAAGAACAGCACGGGACAACGGACGAAGATAAACGTCTCCAGTGGTTCAAGCATCAATTGACGCATTGTTCCGACATTGCATTCCACGAGTTTGCCGCAGGGCGGAACATCCCGTGCACGCTTATTTATCTTAAAGGCATGACTGATCAAAAAATGATTCAACAAGCGGTACTTGCACCGATCTTGTCGTTGCCGCCGACAGTGGACGAGCAATCGTTGGCCGCCATCTTGTTCGATCGTCGGCATCTGCCCATCGACGATACGATGATTACCCGATCGATGCGGGAGGCGCTTGACGGTATTCTAAGCGGACAGGTCTTGCTGGTCGCGGGCGGGAACGAAAGAATGCTGGCCATGGCGCTCGCTTCTTTCGAGAAAAGATCGATCGAGGAAGCGCCGACCGAATCCGTCATTCGCGGCCCGCGGGATGCATTCATCGAGAATTTCGAGGTTAATATTAGCCTGATTCGCAGAAGGCTGCGCACGGAGTCGTTCAAAACGGAAGTGGTCAAGATCGGCACCGAGACCAGAACGCCCGTTGTGATTGCCTACTTGCAAGGGATATGCAGGCAAGAGCTGGTCGACGAGGCAAGGAAGAGATTATTGTCCATCGACATAGACGGCGTACTGGCTTCGGGATATTTGGAGGAGTTCATCGAAGACAATCCTTATTCGCCATTTCCCCAGCTTCAATATACCGAGAGGCCGGATGTCGTCACTGCTGCTTTATTGGAAGGCAGGGTCGCCATCTTCGCGGACGGTTCGCCTGTTGCGATAATTGCGCCGGCCACCTTCTACATGTTCATGCAAGCGGCGGATGATTATTATCAGCGCTATACTGCAGCGAGTTGGATTCGCTGGATCCGGTACGTATTCCTGTTCGCCTCCTTGTTGTTGCCTTCCCTGTATATCGCGATTACGACGCTTCATGCCGAAGTGATTCCGGAGAAGCTGCTCAGGACGCTCGCGGCAGCAAGAGAAATCGTGCCCTTCCCTGCTTTGGTGGAGGCTTTTGTCATGGAAATATTTTTCGAAGCGCTTCGCGAAGCGGCTGTACGTATTCCGAAGTCCGTAGGGCAGGCCGTATCGATTATCGGAGCCCTCATCATCGGAACCGCGGCGGTGGATGCCGGCATCGTCTCCGCTGCCATGGTCATTATCGTCTCCCTTACAGGCATTTCCTCTTTTATTATTCCGCATTATGACCTTGGCCTTGCCTTTCGTTTGCTCCGATTCCCGATGATGATTCTGGCGGGCACATTCGGCTTGTACGGTATCGCTTGCGGGATGATACTGATCTATCTCCACCTGATTGAATTGCGTTCATTCGGAGTGCCCTATCTTTCTCCTATTGTGCCGATGAAGTTTGGCGAGCTTAAGGATGTTCTGATAAGAGCGCCTTGGTGGGCGATGAACAGGCGTCCGAGCTTTGCCGGATCGAACAGACAGAGACAATCCCGGGTTGCGAGGAAATGGGCGCCGCCGCCCGAGGAGGGAGACTGAAGTGTTTGCACAACGGAAGCTGCTGGTCCCGATGCTGGCATTGTCTTGCCTTGTTCTCCTGAGTGGCTGCTGGTCTGCCGTCGAATTGAACAATAATGCGTTCGCAAGAATCATGCTGCTGGATAAGGCGAAGGAAGGCATTGAGTTGACCCTTGAGTTTGCGCTGCCGAATCGTATGGTTCCCGGTCAAGCCGGAGGCGGCGGGGGACAATCCGGGCCTCCCTTCTCATACGTTACGAAGAGAGACGGCGATGTGGCAAAGGCTTATCGGGATATTCAATCGGACATGTCGCGAACCGTTACCTTCGGACAGTTGCGGGTTGTCGTAATGAGCAGCAAATTGGCGGAAGATGGAGTTGAAGCCATTCTGGACTTCTTCACTCGCGAGTCGAAAACGCACATTAACGCCAATATCTATGTCACGGAAGGTCCGACCGCCCAACTTACAACTATACCTGTACGCTTCGAAAGGTTTCCCACCGATATTCTGGCCAGTTATGCGGAGGAGCAAGTAACGGTCAGCGTAACGTTCAAGGATTTGCTGATGTCCAATTTTGCCGGGGGCGATCTGTTGGTCCCGCTGCTTGTATTCGGCCGCCAGGGGACGGACAAAGAAAATGACAGCAAGGAATGGATGGGGACAGGCGGGGCTGCCATCTTCAAGGCGGGAAAGATGGTCGGGAAATTGAACACGGAGGAGACGAGGGGGGCGCTCTGGATACTTGGACAAGTCAAAGACTCCGAGGTGAATGTCGCTTCTCCAACAGACGGAAGGACAGTCAATTTTCTTGTTACGCACGAAGCTACCCGAATCGAAACGGAATTCGGCGGTCGCCCTACCTTTCATATTCGCTGCAAAGCGAACGCGGAAGTGCTTGCCAGCGATTCCGACATCGATTTGGAGGATCCGGAGCAGTTGAGCAAGCTTGAAAAAAAACTGGCTGCCGCATTGGAAGAGCGAATGGGTAGGGCCATAGACAAAACGAGATTGCTCCGATCGGACGCTTTTCAGCTTGGCAGCTATGTGCGGTGGCGTAATTATCGGGAATGGAATCGAATCAAGGAAAATTGGAGAGAAATTTATGCAACCACGGCGAACATAACGGAAGACGCCGATATCACGATCAGCCGGTTGGGATCGGCCAGGAAATCGATCGTCAGGGAAAGGGTGAAGCTGTCGGGGGGAGAAATCGAATGATGGCCATTGCTGTATTGTTTGTCTGCCTCATCTATCGCGAATGGAGATATTTGAAACGCTGCAACCGGAATCCGCGCACGATTCGCCGTGTTATGGGAATTGCCTTGTTCCTGTTTCTGAGCCTGGAGCTGCTCTACGGGTTCCGAGAGCAGTGGACGATTTCCAGGTTGATCGAAACGATATTCGGACCGGTGCAGCAGCTCATAACGGCGAAGAAGTAGCGGGAGGAGGAGGCATCCTGTGCAGAGAATAACGCCACTGCAGGTATATATGTTGTTTGTGCAATTTCTCTACGCCACGACTCTCGGGTTTTATGTACGCTATTTGGCCGGCGAAGCCGGATTCTCGGCCGTCTATTCTGTCGTCCTGGGAAGCATGATTGGCATGATACTGGTTTACTTGTCGTATCGGTTGGCAGTGAGAAGGCCAACCCGTTTTTTGGGAGAATACGGCCGCGAGATCGTGGGCAAATGGGTTCACCTTCCGCTGATTTTGCTGATGGTCTTTTCTTTTGTGTTCGCAGCCGCCTTCGTACTGCGCGAATTGGAAGAGTTGATTGCCGCCTTCTATTTAAAGGATACGCCATTCTGGGCGATCGCCGCTCTAATGGGAATATGCATCGCTCGCGCTGTCAGATCCGGGGCCGAAACGATTTTTAGGGGCGCACAGGGGCTCTTTATTTTCGGCGTCATCTCCTCGCTCTCTATTCCGTTATGGGTGAGCAGGGAAACGAATGGCGCAATGGCCGCCGCCTTCTTCACCCATTTCCTTCCTTCGGGCTTATGGAACAGCACGCTTCTTATCACGACCTTATTCGGAGAAATGACGATGCTTGTTTTTTTGTTTCCTTATTTCTCCGAAGGACGTCGCACGATGAGAATGCTCGGATGGGCGACCGTAACATCGGTGTTTATTACGCTGTCCGGGTTGATTTCGATTCTGATGCTCTTCGGACCGGACATGACGGCCAACCTTACGGTGCCCATGCTCGAAATGATCCGGTATGCCCGTTTTGGCTCTTTCTTCCAAAACCTGGACCCGCTGCTGTTGGTCTTTTGGTTGTACAGTATGTTTATCAAAATCAGCTTGTTCATGTTTGCGGCTGTCATTGGATTGACCCATGCGTTCGGGATGAAAGATTATCGGCCCCTGTCCACTCTCATGACGGCTTCTATGGTGATCTTGACATTATGCATGGTGAAATCGGGAGTGGAATTGGATGCCTTGCTGAAGGGCGGCGCGCTTGCTTTTCTATTGTTGACGGAATTGATTCCGGCATTATATCTGGTCGTCGATTGGATACGTTCTGCACGCACTGCATGATGCGTTCGGCGTCGGCCGCCAGGCTTCTGTTCGGAATGCTGCGCCTAATTCGATACGACATTGATCGGCCGATTGCCTGCGAAGGCCTCCAGGTTGGCTGTTATCGTCGTCATACAGCGCGTGCGGGCTTCCCGGGTGGCCCATCCTATATGGGGCGTGATGAGGCAGTTTCGCGCGTGAAGCAGCGGATTGGCGGGCGAAGGCGGTTCCGATGACAGCACGTCGAGCCCGCAGCCGGCAATTCTGCCTTCATTCAGTGCGTCGGCCAGGTCCTGCTCGTCCACCAATCCGCCTCGGGAAGTGTTGATCAGATAGGCTGACGGCTTCATCCGTGCGAGCGTATCCCGGCGAATCAACCGCTCCGTGTCCGGAGTCAGCGGGCAGTGCAGGCTGACGGCATCGGAGGCGGCCAGCAATTCGGGCAATTCCAGCCACTCGATCTCCCCGCCGACCTCGACCGGCTTGCGTGTCCGTGAAGCGACCGCGACTTTCATGCCGAAGCCGAGCGCGATGCGGGCTGCGGCCTGGCCGATGTCCCCCATGCCGACGATGCCGAACGTCTTGCCGGATAGCTCGACGAGCGGCGCGACCTTCATCGAGAAGTCAGGCGAGGTTGTCCATCCGCCCTGACGAACCGCGGCATCATGATGCGGCCAGACCTGCATGCTCAATTCGAGCAGCAGCGCGAAGGCGAGCTGCGCCACGGACGCGCTGCTGTAGCCGGGTACATTCGTCACTACGATGCCTGCCGCGCGGGCAGCGGCGATATCGACCACATTGTAGCCGGTCGCTATCACGCCGATATAGCGCAGACGCGGCAGCCGGGCGATCGTCTCGGCTGTCAGCACCGCTTTATTGGTCAGCACGGCATCGGCCTCCGCCGCTCTGGCCGCCACGTCGGCCGGGTCCGTCCGGTCATGGACGGTCAACTCGCCGATTCGCTCCAACGCCTCCCAGCTCAAGTCCCCAGGGTTCAGCATAAAACCATCCAGCACGACGATTTTCATTTTCATCGACTCCTCTGCAGCATTTGAACAGATCGAAACTCGGCAAGGCGATCGCGATCTCTCGCAGCGCCGCTATATAATCACATTCTAACACAAAGGATGGAAGTGGGAGTGAAACGACAGTGCTTGTGGCAGTGTGGACGCAGGTCGGCCATCTTGGCTGTGCACGAATGCAGGGCAATCGCTTACGAAATAAGTGCCTTCGCCGCCCACCGCCACCGCCTAAATGGTGCACAATCTATAGTTGTTGCTTTGGAGCAATAAAAGTCTCGCTTCACGAGCGGGATGACTATTTTATTGCGTTCGAGCAATAAATCGAGCAAATAGTGGAGGTGTGGCAGGAAGTCGGCTGAATTGTTGCTCGAATGCAATAATTCGGCGGCCCTTCGTAGTTGAGGAGGAGAACTGTTGCTTAAATGCAATAATTTCTGATTCGTTAAAATCCGTAAGCGATTGCCCTGTGCACGAATGGGGAAAGATTGCATCGAAACGCGATGTCGAGTAAGCTAGTGGGCGAAGGTTAACATGCAAGCAAGATTGCGTACGCAAGAAGGAGACGGCCCTCACATGCCATCATCTGCACATCCGTCCGAAACCGCGCTGCAGCCAGGCGAACGCCTTGACCACCTGCTCACGCGCGACCTCCATATTATTCAGAGCCCTGAAGTGTTTTGTTTCTCGCTGGATGCGGTGCTGCTTGCCCGGTTCGCCGGCGTGCCGCCGCGCGGCAAGGTGCTGGACTTGTGCACGGGCAACGGCGTCGTTCCGCTGCTCATGTCCACGCGCACGGAAGCGCAGATCGACGGGATCGAGATTCAGCCGAGGCTCGCGGATATGGCGCGGCGAAGCGTGGCGTTGAACGGGCTGGAGGCGCGCATTCGCATCGTGGAAGCCGATCTGCGCGAGTGGTCCCGGGACGGGGCGGTCAGCGGGATGTACGATGCGGTGACGGTGAATCCGCCGTATTTGCCCCGCGGTACCGGAGAGGAGAAGGGGAACCCGCATCTGGCCATGGCGCGGCATGAGATCGGCTGCACGCTGGATGAAGTGACGGCCGCGTGCGCGCGGGCGGTTCGTCGGGGCGGGCGCGTCTCGATGGTCCATCGGCCTGCAAGGCTGGTAGATATATTGGAAGCGATGCGGCGCCACCGGCTGGAGCCCAAGCGGATGCGCTTCATTCACCCCAGGCAAGGGACGGAAGCGAACATGGTGCTGGTGGAAGCGCTCAAGGACGGCAAGCCGGAGCTGCGCCTGCTGCCCCCGCTCGTCGTCTACGAGCCGGACGGCCAGTACACGACGGAGCTGCTGGATGTATTCTATGGCAGGAAGACGGAACTCGCGGACGGGCGGAAATCGGCTGGTATGGTGCGTGCGGCGGGTGAGAGGAAGTCGGCTGGTGTGGGCGGTGCGGTGGAAGAGTGGAAGTTGGCTGATGTGGGCGGCGCGGTGGACGAGCGGGAGGCGGTTGGCGAAAATGAGGGGCGTACGGCGGATAATGGAAAGGTCGCGGAGGAGGCGGAGCGATGAGCATGGACAGGAATGCGGCGCCGGGGCAGGCGCAAGTTCAGAGAAGCTTCGAACCGCGGGAGAAGCCGGGCATGCTCTACCTCGTCGCAACGCCGATCGGCAATCTCGAAGACATGACGTTCCGCGCCATCCGCACTTTGCGCGAAGTCGACCTGATCGCGGCGGAGGATACCCGCCATACGCGTAAGCTGTTGACCCATTTCGACATCCAGAATCGGCTGGTCAGCTACCATGAGCATAACCGCGAAGCCAGCGGGTCGGAACTGCTGAGTATGCTCGAGGAAGGCCGCCATATCGCGCTCGTCAGCGATGCCGGCCTGCCGGCGATATCCGATCCGGGCGCGGAGCTGGCCGCGGAAGCCGCTGCGCGCGGCATTCCGGTCGTCCCGGTGCCGGGCGCGAATGCGGCGCTGTCCGCGCTGATCGTCGCCGGGCTGCCGACGGACCGCTTTCTGTTCGCCGGGTTCCCGCCTCGCGATCGCAAAGGCTTGGCGGCGTTTCTCGATCGGCTGGAGGGCGAGCCGGGCACGCTTATCCTGTACGAATCCCCGCACAGGATTCGCAAGACGCTCGCGCAGCTCGCCGAACGCTGGGGGGCGCGGCGCATGGCGCTCGTGCGCGAATTGACGAAGCGCCACGAGGAGGCGGTTCGCGGTACCGTGCAGGCTGTAAGGGAGTATGCGGACGCGAATCCGCCCGTGGGCGAATGCGTATTGGTTATCGAAGGCGAGGATCCGAAGCAAGGCGCGGCGAGCCGGGAGGCAGCGGATGCGGAGGCGGAGGCGTGGTGGTCGTCGCTGACACTGGCCGAGCACGTCGAACGCTACGCCGCCGAGACCGGCAACCGCAAGGAAGCGATGAAGCGGGCGGCGCAAGATCTGGGCATATCTCGCAGAGACGTGTACCAGGCTCTTTTGGAGGAGTAGAATCTGCTGCGGACTGCGGACTGCGGACTGCGGACTGCGGACTGCGGACTGCGGACTGCGGACTGCGCTCGGCGGCCGGGTGCTCCCTGGAAGGATCGCTCTTGAATAGATTATTCGGGCTGATCCCCGGTCTAAGAGTGTCTAACGGACAGCACAGCCGTTATTTGGCCTTATACACGCCTGCTTAGACCGTAACGGACAGAGGAGCTCTTAATCGCATCAATTCGCGGTGATTGGCCGAGTTATGTCCCGAATAGCGGCTGCTGTGAGATTGTCGATTAATTGTTGACAGCATGCATTGCGCACGAAGCATCGCTCTTTCGCATAGCCATCTCAAAGCAATCCCATAGCCATCCCATAGCCGTCCAGCCGTCCATAGCCATCCAGCCGTCCATAGCCATCCGTCGTAACGGAACACAGCGCCTTTATCCGGTGAAGAGGGTTCCGCTCTGGATTTCAACGGAACTCAGCGCCGTTATTTCGCGGTTTTACAGCGATTTTGGCAATGTTTGTCGCTGATAAGGGCTTACCATTCCGTTAGCTTTTCCAAAACACCCTTTATTGCCGATTAAGGCTTCTGGGTTCCGTTGCGCTGCCTGCACAGGTTGGAAGAACTCTCCCCGACACTCGACGCATGCTCGCATACAAAAAAAAGATCCCTCCGGCGCCCGCCGGAGGGATGCAAGGAGTTTATAAAAAGGTTAGAATTAACAAATTCCGTAGCTTGTTTTCTATTATAGCGTATAATCTTTAATTTGTCACAGGGGAAGGCAAATCGTTCAAACATTCCCGACAAACAATCTTGCCTTTGAAGTAGGTCACGTTCTCCGCGTTGCCGCAGAAGATGCAAGCAGGCTCGTATTTCTTCAGCATGATCCGCTCGCCGTCCACGTAAATCTCCAGAGCGTCTTTCTCGCCGATGCCAAGCGTGCGGCGCAGTTCGATCGGAATGACGACCCGGCCCAACTCATCCACTTTGCGCACAATTCCCGTTGACTTCATCATTTGGAAATCCCCTCTTCTCAGGTTAGAATAGAAATATGAATTGCATGCGAGGCTTGCCGAAATCGGCTTGTCCTCGGGCTCGCCAACATTCGACAAAGTTCTCTTTTTTCCGTACTCTATCGTACCAACGTTTCCCAAATAAGTCAACCTAATTTAAATGATATTTTTTGGTTTTTTTTTCGACGATCCCTTATACCCCAAGGTTGATCAAGAGACTTACAGTTCATATACGCGATAAATCCTAGTACAAAAGTAACGACATTATTCGACAAACAATGTCGAATAATGTTGATTGGGGGCGGCGTACATGCGGTCGGCATTGACGGAAGAGAAGGTGTTCAAGGACCCGGTGCATCATTCCGTCTTCGTGCGGGACCAGGTGATCTGGCGACTCATCAACACGCCGGAATTTCAGCGGCTTCGCCGGATCAGACAGCTCGGCACTTCCTATCTCACGTTCCATGGCGCCGAGCACAGCCGGTTCTCCCATTCGCTCGGCGTTTATGACATTACGAGAAGGATCATCTCCCAGTTCGAACGCAACGATTACCGCGATTGGCCCAAGGAGGAGCGGCTGGTCGGATTGTGCGCGGCGCTGCTGCACGATGTCGGCCATGGCCCGTTCTCCCATTCGCTTGAGCAAATTTTCGCCACCGATCACGAAGCGTGGACTTGCGAGATCATCTTGGGCGATACCGCCGTCAACAGGGTGCTCCGGGAAGAAGACGGGCAGTTGCCGCAGCGCGTCGCTTCCGTCATTCGCAAAACCTATGAGAAGCCGATCGTTGTCAGCCTCGTGACGAGCCAGATGGATGCGGACCGGATGGATTATTTGCTGCGGGATTCCTACTTCACCGGCGTGCATTACGGCGCCTTCGACCTGGACCGGATTCTGCGTGTACTGCGGCCTTACCAAGGGACGATCGTGGTGAAGGAGAGCGGCATGCATGCAGTAGAGGCTTATCTCATGTCCCGGTACCAGATGTATTGGCAAGTCTACTTCCATCCCGTCACCAGAAGTTCCGAAATCGTGCTCCGCACCATTTTTCTGAGGGCCCGTACGCTCCACGAATCCGGATACCGGTTCGACTTCTTGCTTCCGCCGCTTCGACAATTATTCGACAAAACGCTGACGGTGGGCGGTTACTTGGAACTGGACGAGGCGATGGTGCAGACGGCGTTCGGCCAATGGGTGCATGAGCGGGATCCCATCTTGTCGGATCTGTGCCGCAGATTCCTGCATCGCAATCTGTTCAAATATATCATTGCAGAAGATACGTCCGGCTCATGGATCGACGATCTGAGGGAAGAATGGCAGCGCATCGGTCTCGATCCCGCATACTACCTGGCGCTTGATACGCCTACGGATTTGCCGTATGACATATATAAGCCCGAGACGAATCAAGGCGGGCTGGACAAGCCGCCGATTCTCGTGCTGGACGACCGGGACAGGCTGACGGAGATCTCGGCGAAATCGGAAATTATCCGTTCGATCGCAGGCGTACAAAGGGGCAAATTTTACGTTTATTACCCCGACGACCTCGTTCGACCGCATGCCGACAAGCTTGCTTCCGAGACTCGGGAGCGATTGTATATATAGTAGAAGGGAGACAAATTGCGACATGTTTATCGACACGCACGCACATCTGGATTCGCACAAATTCGACGAGGACCGGGGCGATGTGATCCGCCGCGCGCATGAATCGGGCGTTGACGCAATCATGAATATCGGCTTCAATCGGGAGACGATCCCGACGACGCTGGCGCTGGCGGAGCAATACCCGTTTATCTACGCGGCCGTGGGCTGGCATCCGACGGATGTAGAAGATATGCGGCTGGCGGAGGATCTGGCCTGGATCGAGCGGCTATGCGCCCATCCCAAGGTGCTGGCGATCGGCGAGATCGGACTCGATTACCACTGGGATTCGCCGCGAGAACTGCAGCATACGGTGTTTCGGGAGCAGATCCGACTCGCCCGACGCTTGCGCAAACCGATCGTCATTCATAACCGCGACGCCCATGAAGATGTCGTTCGCCTATTGCGGGAAGAGAAGGCGGAGGAAGTGGGCGGCATCATGCATTGTTTTTCCGGAAGCTGGGAAATTGCAAAAATGTGCCTGGACATGAATTTCGATATTTCGTTCGGTGGACCGGTTACGTTCAAGAATGCGAGAGTGCCCAAGGAAGTGCTTTCAAAAGTGCCGATGGACCGTATTTTGATTGAAACGGACTGCCCATATTTGGCTCCTCACCCACATCGTGGGCGCCGAAATGAGTCCGCATACGTTCCTCTCGTCGCCATGTCAGCAGCGGAAATTAAAGGGATTTCCCTGGAAGAAATAGGATTACAAACGAGCCTGAACGCACGCGCCCGATTGTCAATACCTTAGAATACAGAGAAAAACAGCGATAAAATAGGGCGACGCGTTGAAATAGCTGGTATTCCTCGGATGAAAACCATCCAAAACCTGAAAATCCTTCGAAAACGATCAAATTCAGCGATTGACCCATCTTTACATGTTGTCGACACAGCGGTTATGATCATTCTCAGAGTTCAGATTTGTTTGATTGGAATCCTTTACCAGCATGCTGAATCTCCCGGAATCGGGAGAGCGGGGGACCCGTCGCAAGCGGCATTCGTGCCTGCAAGCGGTCCGAGCAATTTTCTGGAAATATCAGCGAGCCTAAGTTTCATCTTGTGCGGACCTGATATTTCTCCGTAAAGCACCTCCAGCGTTCCAAGACGCCGAAGGAGTTTTTACTAGGGGTGAATTTCGCGGGAACGGCCGATGAGCTGCTTTCGCGGATAGGGCGACTCTCTAAGCCCGAACCCGACAGCTAACCTCGCAAGCGTCCATAGAGAGAGGTCAACCTCGTGCCGCTCACGCCCCTTTCCAACACATGCGGAAACCACGAACAGATCCTCTGTCCAGTGGTTTTTTTGTATCATTCATGGGAAGTTAAGCGTCATCGGAGGTTGGAAGTGCCTGGACCTGGTAGAGGCGGTGCATCGATCGCGCAACACCGGCCGCAATGCGCGAAAGGATGCATCGTCAACAAAACCCTATAGTCGCGTCGAACCTAGTCATCATGCGCACGATTCGACGGCGGGGCTATGAAGGAGGGCGAGAGAATGGGAACGGCTCTTATCGGAGAAACCCAGGATCCACGACCGACCGGCAGGCTTAACGCAACGAAATGGAAGCATGAACATTTGCGCTGGATTGTCATTGGCGCCATTCTCATTTTTGCTGTTGCCGTCATGTTCAACTCGCTAGTGCACGGCGCGTCCGCCAAGAGCGTGACCGTCACTGACGGAGGCAAAACGGTCAACTACCGGACATGGAGCAGCCACGTATCCGATTTTCTGACCGAGCAAGGAATTCATATTGGACCATTCGACCAAATCTCGCTGTCGCCGGCAGCTCCGCTGGACAAGAGTGCGCACATTGCCATCGAGCGAGCCAAGCAAATTACGATTCAGGCTGACGGCGTACAGCAAGTCAAATATACGACGGATCGGACCATTGGCGAAGCGCTGAAAGACTTGAATATCCGTGTCGACGGCAACGATCGGGTTATCCCGCCGCGTGACGAACCGATCCGGGAAGGCGTCAAAGTGCAGATCGTCCGGGTGGATATCGAGAAGATCGAAACCGAGCATCCGATCGCTTTCACCGTTGTGAAGCAGAAGGACGACAGTCTCGAAGCCGGAAAAGAAAAAGTTGTGAAGACCGGTTCGGAGGGTCTTCTGGTCAAGACGATGGAACGCGTCTTCGAGGACGGCAAGCTTGTTCGCGAGGAGATGCTGGATGAAGTCGTGGCGAAGCCGGCCGTGCAGCAGATTGTCTCCGTCGGCGGCAAGAAGCCGGTGCCTGTAACCTTGGCGAAGCAGTTGAAATCGGGCTCCGTCCAGGAGAATGCGTCGCTCAAGATCAACGGCAAGGCGATTAACGTCAAGCATAAGCTGACGAACGTCACGCTAACGGCCTATTCGGCAGGACCGGCTTCCACGGGCAAGAAGGAGGGCGATCCGGGGTACGGCATCACGTTTTCCGGGACGAAGGTGATGGAAGGCCGTACGATCGCGGTCGATCCGGACGTCATTCCGATGGGCTGGTGGGTGTACATCGAGGGCGTCGGCTTCCGCCGCGCGGAAGATACCGGCAGCGCGGTCAACGGCAAGAAGATCGACATCTACTACGACAGCGAGAGCCATGCCGAACGATTCGGTCTGAAGAAAGGTTATACGGTGTATGTGATCGGTCCGGTCAAACCGACGGCCGATTGACGGATCAAGCTGCAGACGGCATGCAGACAGCTTGGCATGCGGCGGCACGTCAGCAGCAGCGTGGAAAACGGGTTAGCCCCCAGGGCGGTGGGCTGGCCCTTTTTGTTTGTGTGCAGGGTAGGGAGACGCCTGCTGTCTGGCCAATTGCGCCAGTATGATGCCGTCCGCACCATAGTAGCCTGCTGACCCGCCAATTGCGCCAGTATGATGCTGCCCGCACCATAGTAGCCTGCTGACTCGCCAATTGCGTCGCAGTCGGAAACAGCCGCTCTTGTCCCTTCAGGGTTTGCCATCCGCTTGGCTCGAACTTGTCAGCCGATGTTGGCGGCGGAGGCAAGAACGTGTATGCTTGTATACAGCATGTACGCACGGAGGAACGAACAGCATGTACCGAGAGATTATCGTGGTGGAAGGCAAGGACGATACGGTGGCGATCCGGAGAGCAATCGGCGCGGATACGATCGAGACCGGCGGTTCGGCGATTGGCGAAGAGGTGCTGAAGCGTATTGAACTGGCACAGCAGCGGCGAGGCGTGATCATCTTCACCGACCCGGATTCGCCTGGCGAGCGGATTCGCAAGATCGTGGCGGAGCGGGTTCCGGGAGCCAGACATGCGTTCCTGACGCGAGACGAAGCGAGGGGCCGCCACGGAATGGGCGTGGAGCATGCGTCGGACGCCGCGATCAGGCGAGCGCTGGAGGCGGCGCGAACTCCTGAAGAGGCCACGGTAAGCATAACAAGCCACAGAGAGGGTAACGGTAAATCGGCTGCATCCGGTTCTCACGCTGTCGGCATCAGTGCAGCCGCACATGGAACCGGAACCGATCTTAACGGGGAAGAGATTGCATGGGCCGACCTGCTGGCCGCCGGCTTAATCGTCCACAAAGATGCCGCGAAGCGCCGGGCCCGCATGGGCGAATTGCTCGGCATCGGCTATGCCAACGGCAAACAATTTCACAAGCGGTGCACCATGTTTCGCATTACAAGCTCCGAATTCGCGCAGGCGCTTGCGCAGTTGGAGAAGGAAGGGTTGCAGGATTCATGAATAGCAGCAGACCACCCGCATCTGAAGACAAAGCCATCGCGGCAGCCGGGCGCACGCGCGACATCATTCGCCGCCATGGGTTTACGTTCAAGAAGAGCCTGGGGCAGAACTTCCTGATCGACAGCCATATCCTCGACAAGATCATCGCGGCAGCCGACTTGGGCCCGCAGTCCGCTGCGCTGGAGATCGGCCCCGGCATCGGCGCCCTGACGGAACGTCTGGCGCAGGCGGCAGGGACCGTCGTGGCGCTGGAGATCGACAACCGGTTGCTGCCGATCCTGGCCGATGTGTTGTCGCCCTATGACAACGTCAGCGTCCTGCATGCGGATGTGCTCAAAACCGATCTCGCAGGACTCTGGAACACTTATTTTGCAGATGCATCCAGCGTGAGCGTAGTTGCGAACTTGCCCTATTACGTCACGACGCCGATCGTCATGAAGCTGCTGGAGGAGCGGCTGCCGTTGCGGCATATCGTCGTGATGGTGCAGAAGGAAGTTGCCGAGCGGATGGCGGCAAAGCCCGGAAGCAAGGCGTACGGCAGTCTCTCCATCGCCGTGCAATACTACTGCGAGCCCGAATTGGCCGCTAACGTGCCCTCTGGCGCCTTCATGCCGGCGCCGAACGTGGATTCGGCGGTCATCAAGCTTACGAAGCGCAGAGAGCCTGCGGTGAGCGTCCCGGATGAGGACCGGTTGTTCCGCGTCATTCACGCAGCCTTCGCGCAGCGGCGCAAGACACTGGCCAACAACCTGTCGGCGTTCTCCGGCAAGGAGCGCAAGGCTGAGTTGGCCGAATTGCTTGCGGCGAGCGACATTCAGCCGGATCGCCGGGCGGAGACGCTGACATTGGCTGAATTCGCGCAAGTAGATGCAGCGCTCGCGGCTGCCGGCATGATCTAGTAGATCGATCCCGAGAAAAGAACTGCGCAAGATGCAGTTCTTTTCTCAACCGAGTCAAGTTTGTAGACAGAGAAATGCAGAACGTGCAGTTCATTATCCGCATCGTCCCTCCATTCGCCCAATAACCGCAAAACAGCTGTACATTCTGCATTACCTTAAAAACAAAACATGCTTTTGACCCAAATGAGCTGTATAAAATGGCTGTGTTCCACTTCAATGATGCCTATGACCCCGATCCCTCAGGGATATAGAAATCGGGAACCGATAGATGGATTTTTCCCATTATTTCACTTGACTGTTGCGAATTCATAAGGCAAGGACCCAAAATGGGCACACCTGTAGCGTGATTGTCGATTAAGTGGTTTAGGCAGGGAGTTTGAGATGGGTGAGAATGTCGAATAACGGCTTCTTCTCAAGGGCTTGCTGATAAACGTAGACGATGATTTGCCCGAAGAATTCTTGCCGAATGCGATACACCACATC
>Ga0206106_100366_pt1 | contig 44298 bp, 30 predicted proteins | sample 1B1ome_FD_148677 | JGI IMG/M metagenome (GOLD analysis project Ga0206106, IMG submission 148677) | Enriched microbial communities from leaf-cutter ant dump, University of Wisconsin, Madison, United States - 1B110A | ecosystem: Environmental > Terrestrial > Nest > Insects nest > Nest dump | place... | reverse complement strand
AAGTGGACGATGCCTATACAAAATTGGGGTATTGTTTTAAACCAATTTATGATTATATTTGAAAAAAGGCTCAGATTATAAATCCAAACCCTAACTTTTTAACTTACACACTTGGTGGGATAGTGTCGTTTGTAATGAAAATAATCTTTATTTATCCTTTTTAAAATTTCAGTTGGTTATTTCTTCAAATTCTTTCCTTGTTGTTGTGGTATCATAACCACCAACTTGTTCAGTTTTGTGTTTACTGATTCCTGTATATTCCAAACTGGCATCTTCATATCTTTTGAATTTGAAAACGGCATCGTTCATTTTGGCGGAATTGAATACACCGATTTTTTCCAATAATGAAAAATATTTTATTCCATCTCTAATACCATTTCCAACTCTTTTCCAAATTCATTTTCACTATTGTAATTATAGAACGGAACGGCGGTTATTAAATAGCTATCGGTATGGATTTGTATGATTTTCTTTTGATTTCGGATTTCCGTTAAAAACTCTTCTTTCCACCGGTCGTTTGCAATTAGGTGTCCTCCTTTCGGCTCTATAAACACTTGAAAGTTTTGTTGCTCATTTTTCTTTTTACAAAACAACAAAAAATCGGGTTCAAAAGAACGCCCTTGTTTATTGTAAATCTTTGCTTCTCGTTCGTTACGTACTAAAAAGATGTTTTCAAACTTTTGATTTAATTGCTCAAAACGTCTTGCAAATAATTCCACAAATCTCTTTTCTTCACTTGTTCCATAGTTGGCGTTAAATACATACCAATCTTCATTGGCAAGCAATTCTTCTTGCCCGTTTTCTCGTTCATCGTTTTTGCGGATTCTGATTTCCTTGTCTTTAAAAACCTTATGAATATATTCACTTATAAATTCAGAGCCTTCGTATTCTGTTGCATTTCCTTTGATGTCCGCTTCAATATTTGCCAACAAACCGTTTAGCGCTTGCAAATAATCAAAGTGCGAAATTTGTTGTAAACGTTCATGAGTTCCGCTAAATGTAATAAGCAAATTGCCTAAATATTCTTTGTCTTCAATGAAATTGGAAAGCGATTTTATATGCGGGAAATAGTGCGACAAATGATCAAAATAGAAAAACGGATTTCTTTCCAAAGCACAATAAATAACGTGTTTTTGAATCTCGGAAAGTTTCACGTCTTTAGTTTTAATCACTTCATCGTTTGACATGGGATTTTCCATTTCAAAAAACGCACTCGACATTCTTCCAACTCCTGAAGAAAGTGTATGACGGTAATTCGTTTTTTTTACTCCTAAATCGGCAAACGATTTAATATTGTCAAAACTTTTTTCTATTTTTTTGTTCAAGAATACTTGCCCCGTTCTATAAAAATCGGTCTTTTTGAAATCAGCTTTTAGAATTAATTTTTTGGTTACTAAGTTTTCCTCATCTTCGTAAACGCCCGAGTCAACAAGTGCTTTTTTGAGTTCAGAAATATACCGACTGTCTTCTTTGGTATGGTAATATAATTCTTCCAATACTTTTAAATCATTCGTTATATCATCATCAAATTTGCGGGTATATTTATCTTGTCCTGCTTCTAAAGCAAAAGGAAAATAGCGAGCGCCCCGCCCGATTAATTGTGCTTCTGACAAAGTTGTTTTTCCGGGTTTACCGTCTTTTCCGTCGCGGTCTTCGTATAGACGAACAATATCGAACAAATTTAAAACGTCCCAACCCTCATTGAGTTTTTGCACGGCAAAAATGGCTCGGATTGGATTGTTTTCGTCTTCCAAGGTATTGAGCAATAATTGATTTTTCTCTGCTTCTTTATCATTATTGGCACTTAAACAATTTTCTTCTTTAAAATTATTTTGAATGCGTTGAACGATTTGCTCATTTGAAATCCCTTGCTTTTCAAAGAATTGAAATGCTTTTTGAACAATGGAAACAGTTGCTGTCTTTTGGATTTTTTCGATCATCGAAACCGAAAAATCATCTATCAATTTGTGAAAATGCTCTTTATTTTCTTCCGATTCTTTGATGGTTTTCTTGGCTTTGAAAAGAATTACCGGTTTTAAATTGATGTTGTTTGATGTTGCCAATTCTTGACGATACAAATTCAAAATCAATGCTTGTATTATACGGTCTTGTTCGTCGTACAAACTGCGAATAAGATTGATTTCTTTGGAGTATTTATCGATGCGGAATTGTGCCAAATCGTATTTATACAAAACTTTGTCTTGATATTTGTTTACAATATCCCGACTTTCATAATCCAACGTTGCCGTAAATTCTAACAAGATATTGTCGAAACTTTGTCGCAGAATTTCCATTACGGTATGTTCCCAACTGCCAAATAAATCTCCGCTTTTTGTTCCACTGCTTAAATGATGAGCTTCATCGGCAATTAGTACGATTTTTTTGTTTTCAAAATCTTCGTAAGTAACACTATTCTCTTTGGTGTTGTTCAGGTCAATATGCAGTTGTTGAATGGTCGTGAATTTGATATTGATGTTTTGATTATCGGCTTCGTCAAAGTTTTCTACTTCCTTTATTTGTATTTCTTTTCCAGCAATTACAATTTTGTTTTTGAACAAATACTTTGATGCGTTTGCGTTCAAAAAATTGTCTTTCGTTTTTTGAATAATGTTGTTTGAGTTTACGAAAAACAGAAAATTCCGATAACCTTTTTCGTACAAATGCAAGATTAATCCTGCCATAACCAACGTTTTTCCGCTCCCCGTAGCCATATTGAAAAGCAAGTGCAACGGCTTGTTGGGTTTGCCTACAAAATTTTCGGAATGGCAAAGAATGAAACGCTGAAACGCTTCGGTTTGATACGGTCTGTAATTGTATTTTAAATTGTCGGAAATGTGTGCAGGAATTTCAACTTGTGAAATTGCTCTTTTGCCAAATTCCTGCAACAAGGTATCGTATAAAAATGCCATAAATTTTGTTTTTCTTTTAATTAAATCCCGAAGGGACTGAATGTTTGTAGATAAAATATTAATTTAGCGAATATTCGACCCCGACGGGGTCGCACCAATCAATACTCATTTTTTCTATAAACATTTGACCTCTTCGAGGTCGTAAACTATTTATAAAAATCTGCGGTTATTTTCTTTTCTTCTTCCGTACAGGCAAAGTGTTCGTCGTTAATATCGGAACGGTTTACATACAATTGGTTTTTATTCAGTAATTCACACAAATGTTGTTTTTGTTGTGCCAATTCCAACGCTTTAAATTCTTCAATGTGTTCGTCTTGTTTTTTGATGTCCACATTGTAATTGAGGAATGATTTTTCTTTCATTTGCTCCCAGATTTTCAAAAGCGCTTCGCTGTCTTTGGCTTCTTCGATTTGCTCAATAAATGTTTGGTTGTACTTTTTGAGTTCAAGGTAAACGAATGAACCACCACCTTGCCAATTGACGGATTTTGAAATACCTCCTTGTTCTCCGTCAATTACTTTTTTCAAACGTTCTACGGCTACGGTTTCAATGTAATCCATTTGTTCAACACCGATATATTGACGGTTCATTTTGTGAGCAACAGAAGCGGTCGTTCCGCTTCCAAGATGAAAGTCAAGAACAATATCATTTTCGCTGCTTGCTAATTCAATAATTCTATGTAATAAAAATTCTGATTTAGGATAAGCAAATAATTTTCCGCCAAACATTTGCTTGATATGCTCTGTTCCTCTTTCATTTACAAATTCTTTGTCATCAAAAATACTACGTTGCATTTTCGTCAAAGCCCGATACTTCTGAATAATCATATATCCTCCGCCAGCTTTTTCTTTTCCTTTAACGTCTATATTCAAATTTAATAAAGCCTTTTCTTTGCCCCAACGCCAAACCGTGTTTACACCTTGTGATTCTAATGGATAGACTTCAACCCAATTTTCTTTTTTGTCAAGCGAAATTTCAAATAATCCATTTTCGTCTTTTTGTTTTGGATTGATGTAAAATGGATAATATAAGTTAGGTCGATTTTCTTTGTTGAATAAAATATTACGATTTCTCAATTCTCTTGGCTCAAAACCTCCAAGATTATCTTCCATTGGAAATTTTTTATCTTTTTCTTCAATTCCATTTAGTTCATAATCATCAGTTTTAGAATACAAAAGAAGATATTCATGAGTTCTTGCAACACCTCCATAATCACGTCCTCCACGATTTATTATGACAATTCCGTTTGCTACAAAGTTTTCGCTCTTGAATACTTCGTCCATTAACACTTTTAAATAGGCTTGTTCGTTATCATCACATTGAATAAAAATAACTCCGTCTTTTCTTAATAATTCTCTTGCAACCTATTCTTCATAAATGTCAACCAAGTAGAATGATTAAAACTATCATTGTATTTGAAACCGTCATTGCCTGTATTGTAAGGTGGGTCTATGTAAATCAGTTTTACCTTTCCTGCAAATTCTTCTTTCAGCGTGTGCAATGCCAAAAGGTTATTGCCTTTAATAATCAAATTATCGGTAATTGTGCCGTCTGTATTGCGGTTAAACTGGTTAAGTGGTTTTTCACCGTCTTTATCAATACGTTTGGCGTTGGTTAATACTTTTGGTTCTAAAAGTTGGGTAATTTCGTCTTGTGCTAAAATCTCATTGAAGAAAATTTCTTCGCGTTTGTCTTCTTCACGGCTTTGTCCGCCCTCTAAAATACAGTCTTTGAAAGGCCACACCAACGAAACTTCGTTGCGTTGCTTCAAAAATTTATTGTCAATAGTCAATCCAACTTTGTTTTTGTATTGGGTATAACTGTCGTTCAGATAATTTTTCTGTTCCAAAAACTGAATAAAAAAGCTTTGATTAAAAACGGTTGTTCCAACTATTTCTTTGAAAAACGTTGCTTTCAGTTCATCATTGGCAAGTAATAATTCGATAAGTTCTTCGTCAAAATTTTGTGCTTTGTTGATAACCACCCATTTTTTGAGTTCTCCGTTGTCGGTTACAAAATTAGGTTCTTTCTTTAACTGTTGTTCTAATGCTTGATATAGTTTCATTTTGTTTTCAGGATTTTTGATTCGCTCAAAATCCCAGAAAATGCAACGTGGGCTAATTCCAAGATGCTTTTTCACAGAAGCCCGACCAAAGGCAATAGTATAAAGCAAAAAGGAACGCCCACGCTTTACCGCAGGCGCTTCCACTCTTACTTTCCCATACTATTTTGAAAAATTGGTCGTATTTCTGTGAAGGGAAAATTTTAAGCGAAACGCTATTTTTATATGTCTTTGTGATAGGGCGCACAACCGCCTTTACCTCATAATTTTTTATTTTTTGTCAATAGGCTAATTTAGTGAAAAAAAGATTTTAAATCTAAATTTTAGCAAATAATATATCATTGTTAAGCTATTTATACACAAAATAAAGGGTTGTTTTGTGAAGAAAGTAACAGTATTGTTGGAGTTTAGAACGATGAAAAACACTCAACCATTTTACAAAAGAAGAACAAAAAATAGTTGAAAAATAGGAAAATACCATTATAGTTAATTTGAAAATAGTTTTTCTTTTACCTAACAGTTGTAAGGTTTTCTCCTTTTTGCTAACTTTGATTCCTTATGGAAGTAGAATTTAAGAAAGATATCGATAAAAAAGTATTGTTGCAGGCTTATTCAGACATGATGAAAGCCAGAGCAATGGCGGAGCTGTATGATGAAAAAAAGAAAATTTGTCATTATGTACACAGCACTTCTCGCGGGCATGAAGCCATTCAGTTGGCAACAGCTTACCATTTACAGCAACACGACTGGGTAAGTCCTTATTATCGTGACGAAAGTATTTTGTTGGGTGTGGGTTATACCCCCTATCAATTGATGTTACAATTGTTAGCAAAGAAAGACGATCCCTTTTCCGGTGGAAGATCTTATTATTCACATCCCTCGAATTTGGAGGATCAATATCCTAAAATGATACACCAAAGTAGCGCTACGGGAATGCAAGCCATTCCTACTACCGGCGTGGCTCAGGGAATACAATATATAGAACATTTCAGGTTGCGGGAGTTTCCTTCACCTCCTGTGGTGGTTTGTAGTATGGGCGATAATAGTGTAACAGAAGGCGAGGTAAGCGAAGCTTTTCAGTTTGCAGGTTTACATCAATTGCCTATTATCTTTTTAGTTCAGGACAACGATTGGGGAATTTCCGTTACAGGAGAAGAAGCCAGAGCACAAGATGCTTACGATTTTATTTCTGGTTTTAACGGAATTGAGCGTATGCGAATTGACGGAACAAACTTCGCCGAATCTTATACCGCAATGGAAAAGGCTTTTCGATATGTGCGCGAAGAAAGAAAACCGATTTTGGTTTGTGCCAAAACTGTACTTATCGGGCATCACACTTCTGGTGTAAGAAAAGAAATGTACCGTCCTTTGGAAGATTTGGAAAAACATAAGGCACAGGATCCGGGGAAAAAATTATTTGAATATTTAAAAGCGTTAGGAATAGCGGAAGAAGAACTTCAGCAATTGGAGGCAGAAGCACGGGTAGAAGTTGAAAAGGCTTTTGATGAAGCATTAAAAGCAGAAGATCCACTGCCCGAAGAAACTTCTCTCCATGTGTATGCACCCACTCCTATAACAGAGGAAAAAGGAATCCGCACGCCCAAAGATGCAGAGAAAATAGTGATGGTAGATGCTTCCATTCACGCGATTGAGGAATTGATGCGCAAACATCCTGAGGCACTTTTATATGGTCAGGATGTTGGAGGATTGATTGGAGGTGTTTTTCGAGAAGCTGTAACACTTCAGCGGAAATTTGGAAATAAAAGAGTTTTCAATACAGCCATTCAAGAAGCAATGATTATCGGTTCTACCATTGGAATGAGTGCGGTGGGATTAAAACCCATTGTGGAAGTACAATTTGCAGATTATATTTTTCCCGGCATCAATCAATTGGTTACCGAAATGTCCAAATCTTGCTATCTCAGTCAGGGAAAATTTCCGGTAAGCAGTATTATTCGCGTTCCTATTGGTGCGTATGGCGGTGGCGGACCTTACCACAGCGGAAGTGTAGAAAGTATTTTAGCCAATATTAAAGGGATAAAAATAGCTTATCCCAGCAATGCTGCCGATTTTAAAGGATTGTTTAAAGCTGCATTTTATGATCCCAATCCAGTTTTGTTTTTAGAACATAAAGGTCTTTATTGGTCGAAAAATCCGGGAACCGATGATGCTAAAACCGTAGAACCTGCGGAAGATTATATTTTACCTTTTGGGAAAGCCACCAGTGTATTAACCGCAACGGAAGAAAATATTTCCAAAGGAAAATCGCTTTGTATGATCACTTATGGAATGGGAGTTTACTGGGCAAAAATGGCGGCGAAATCTTTCCCCGGTCAGGTTGAAATTGTGGATCTTCGTACTTTGTTGCCTTTGGATGAAGATTATGTATTTCAGGTGGTGAAAAAACACAGCAAGTGTATTGTGCTCACAGAAGAACCTATTCATAATTCTTTTGCCGAAGCTTTGTCTGCACGGATTTCTAAAGCTTGTTTCCGATATTTGGATGCGCCGGTAATTCCCTTGGGATCTATGAATTTACCCGGAGTGCCCATTAATTTGGTTTCTGAAAAGGAAATGCTTCCCAACGAATCGAAGGTAAGTCAAGCCATTCAGGATTTGCTGGCTTGGTAAAATATTTTATATCCAATCGATATTTTTATAAATTTGGTCGATGATTAGGATATTTTTTCTGCTGTTTGGCTTTTTGGTTTTTGGTCAATCCAGTTTATTTGTTACAAAAGAAGATGGAGAAGCACCTGTTTCCGGAGCGAAAATTTTTTGTAAAAACCAACTTTTGGGATACACCAATTCGCAAGGGGAATTTACTTTTACCACAGATTGCGACACGCTTACAATAAGTTTTCCTGGTTATTTTTCGGAAAAAATCCAAAATGCAGATACGCTTAAAGTTTCGCTAATTCCGGAATCTCGGGAAAGTAATATAGAAGAAGTTTCTTTGTCCGATGAAAGCGATCCCAAAGCAATGGCAATTCTTACCAAATTGGTGGAGCGCTTTGAGAAAAACCAACCCAAGCAGCAAAAATCTTATTCTTTTAAAGGATATAATAAATTTAAAATCGACCTCGACCAAGATTCCCTTAAATTCTACCAAGATTATTTTTATCATCGTAAAGATTCTTTAAAAGATTTGGGAGAGAATACTGATTTTACCAAAAAGGAGCTAAAAGATTCTTTGGATAGAGAAGCAGAAAGGAAAATGATGCTCCGCAGCGGAATGTTTATCGGGGAAAGAGCTTTGCAATATAAATTTACCCAAGCCGAAGGACAGCATATAGATATTTTAGATAGCCGAATTTCAGGAGTGCAACAGCCAATTTACGAAGCTTTGGCACTTGCTTCTAATATCGACAGATTGCCGGTAAGTGTTAGAAAAGATTCTTGGAAATTTTATCGGTATTATCTTACGGATTCTGTAAATTTAAATGATAGAGAAACCTATGTTATCAACTTTAGAAGGGCAACTACCGAAAATAAAAAGAAATTTGTAGGAACCATTTATGTGGATAAAGAAAGTTACGGATTGGCCCAATACATTGAAAAAAGCAAAACCGGAAACGATATAAGTTACATCGGAAAATGGAAATGGATCAATGGAAGTTGGTTTTTGGAAAACGAAAATATGAAGTTCAGGTTGGGAAATGTAACTTTTAAAAATCAATCGAAAGCGGAAGATAAAACTGAAAATAAAACCAAAGTCAAAAACGATAAATTCGGGAGTTATGCCACTTTGGAAAACACTTTTTTCGATTTTCAGGTTCCCGACAATCAATTGACAAAGAAAGATTTTAAAGGCTACACCTTTCGAGTTTTAGATTTTGGAGGAAAAGAATTAGATAAATACCGCTCGCAGCCGCTTACCCAAAGAGAAACAGAAACTTATCCTGCGGTGGACAGCGTTTTTCATGCCAAAAAATTAGATGATCTTATCAACAAAGGAAGCAATATTTTAAGAGGAAGAATTCGTTTTGGGAAAATTGATTTACCCATCAATAAGTTTTTCGATCTGAATCGTTATGAAAATATACGTTTGGGAATGGGAATAAAGTTGAATGAAAATTTCAATAAATATCTCTCTCCCGATGTATATGCAGCTTATGGATTTCGCGATCATACATGGAAATATGGCGTGGGATTGGATGTAAATACCACTCTTTCTCGCGAAGCTTTTTTTCGGGTTGAATATAAAAACGATGTGCAAGCCGCAGGAAAATTCAACAGTACATTGTGGTCCGGTGTTATGCGCTGGCAAAATTCTGCGGCGAGCATAGGAACGTTTAATTTTTACGGATATAAAGGATTAGGTATTTCCTACGAAGATCATTTAACGGATAATTTCACTTTCCGCATTTTGGGCGAACGTCAGGAAGAGCGCGCACTTTTTCCTTACGATTTTCAAAATCGAGGAAATCGGTTTATCAATTCCAATTTTACATTTACAATCCGATATGTATTTGGAAGCAAAAGTATTATGACGCCCAGCGGGCAGTATAATGTGGCAGAAGGTTTCCCTCGTTTTTATGTGAATTATGAAAAAGCTTTAAAAGTTTTCGGCGGTGAATTGGATTATCACCGATTCGACTTTTTGGCAATTCACCAATTTAAAACTTTGTTTGGGATTAGCGAAGCCAGACTTTATGGTGGTTGGGCTTCCGAAGATGCTCCTATCTGGAAAACTTTTGAAGGTGGAGGTTTGCGTTCGGAAGGCAAAAACGGCTTTTTCAGCAAAGTGAATTTAAATGCTTATTTGGGTTTCGGAACTATGGAAAGCGGCACATTTTATAACGATCGATTTATAGGTTATTTTTTAGGACATCGGATTCCGTGGTATTTTAAAGGTATTTTCGGAGAAAGATCGGCGTTCAATGTAATTTATAAAGGAACAATCGGAGATTTTAAACATCGGAAAGATCATCAGCTCAACTTTCAGCCCATTCGCCATTTATACCAAGAAGTGGGATTGGAATGGGATAATTTCTTTACTTCTTATCTCAACTTAGGATTTTATTATCGCGTGGGTTATTACAATACAAGTAAATTCGGCGATAATTTTGCCATTCGGCTGCGCTTGAAATTGTTGGAATTTTAATTATTCATGCTATTTTTATATGAATGATAATAATTGGTAAATAAAATGAAATTCGGCGGCGGGCCAAAGGCCCGCCGCCGAATTAACTAAAATATAAAATTCATTTATTCCCCAAGAACTTCGGTAATAGGAACACCAACAGTTCCACTAGGAAACTGAATTTTCAAAAGTGCTGCCAGTGTGGGCGCAATATCCGTCATACTATAGGCTTTGTTGGTTTCGCCTTTCTCTATTCCCCAACCCATAAACAGAAGGGGAATGTGGGAATCATAAGAATTCCAAGCACCGTGTGTAGTTCCGGTTTTATTAGAGGAGGATAAATAACCATCTTTCATAATAACTTGAATATCCCCACTTCTATTCCAATTATAGCCATTGATAATCCTCGTTTTAATGGGCTCCGGAATGGAAGCACTTCCCACCTTTTTCATGCTTTCTACAAAAATAACCGCAGGATTTTTAGAGATTTCGGAAATCACAAATTTTTCAACTTCATTAAAATCTAAATTGTTCTTTTCTATTTCTTCACGATTTAAATAAACCTGATTGTTCATAATGGTCGAAATCAATTGACCGGAACCGAATTTATTTTGTAAAATTGGGTTTAAACTTCTAGAAGACAATTGATAAAAATCGGCAGGCATTTGGTGTTCTTTCATAAATTCTATAGAATGCGCTCCTCCGTGATCTGCAGACAAGAAAACAGTGTAATTTCCTTTTCCTATTTTGCCGTCCAAATACTTAAAAAAGCTGGCCAATTCTCTATCTAAACGAATGTATGTGTCTTCTACCTCAATAGAATTGGGACCAAACATGTGACCTACATAATCGGTGGAGGCCATATTAATTGTCAGAAAATCGGTGATATTATCCTCTCCTAATTGATAACCGGAAAGGGCTGCTTCTGCCAATTTCAGAGTTAAGGTATTTCCAAAAGGCGTGGCGCGAATTATGCCGTGAGATTTTTTATAATCTTGTGATAAGTTTTTATAAGGAAAAACAGGTTTTTCTACACTTCCCAAAAGTCCTTCCCACTTTACATCGTCTGGCGAACTTTCGGTATATTCTTCGATAGGGAGTAAAGTATTCCAACCCTCTTTTAAAAGTTGTTCCGGATATTTTTTAGCATTAAAATCTTTCAGCCATTGTGGTAAATTTTGCATATAATAGGAGCTGGTAATGAAATTTCCGGTGCTGTCGTCAAACCAAAAAGCTGCATTAGGATTGTGTCCTGCGGGCAAAATGGAAGCGCGGTCTTTTAAAGAAACGCCCACCACTTTTCCCTGAAAATTAGTAGCCAATCGAAGTTGATCTGTAATAGTGGTTGCCAAAAGACGATGAGGAGAATGTTGCCCATCTTTTTTAGATTCTGTACCTATGGGTTGTACTTGATCGTCGGAGGTACAATAAACAGATTGTTTCAAGTCTCTGTCGTACCAGTCATTTCCGGCAATTCCGTGAATGGCGGGTACGGAACCGGTAAATATGCTTGTATGTCCTACAGCTGTATAAGTTGGAATATAAGGAATATGCACGTTATTAACGGAATAACCTGTGTTGAGCATTCGTTTAAATCCATCGTTACCATATTTATCATAATATCGATACAAGTAATCCCAGCGCATCTGATCTACTACAATTCCCACCACTAATTTCGGGTGAGGAACTTCTGAGGTATTGGTTTTACTTTGAGCTCCCATCCATCCCGAACAAAAGAGGATGATGAAGATCCAAATTTTTGATTTAGACATAACTTTATATTTTTAATTTAAACTATTTCTTGTTCTATAGCAGTGTGGCCTTCCCATTTATCTACCACTGTGGTGGCCAAAGAGTTTCCTAAAACATTGGTCATACTTCTTGCCATATCGCAAAAGTGGTCGATAGGAAGAATTAAAGCGATTCCTTCGGGAGGAATTCCAAACATGGAGCAGGTGGCTACCACCACAATTAATGAAGCTCGCGGAACGCCTGCCACTCCTTTACTGGTAAGCATAAGCACTAGCAACATAATTAGTTGCTGTCCTAAAGGCATGTGAATTTCATATACTTGAGCGATGAATAGAGATGCAAAAGTCATGTACATCATGCTGCCATCTAAGTTAAAGGAATATCCCAGGGGAAGAGTAAAGGAAACAATTCTATTCTGAGCGCCGAAATTCTCCAATTCTTCTATAAGTTTTGGGAAAACAGCTTCGGAGCTGGTGGTGCTAAATGCAATGAGAAGCGGTTCTTTGATATGCCGAAGCAAATCGTTCATTCTGCGTTTGAATATAAAATAACCCACACCCAATAAGAGTATCCACAATGAACCAATTCCGATGGTAAAAGCAATTAAATAATGTGCATATAATGTGAAGATTTCAAAGCCATAGCGAGAAACTGCTGCAGCTACCGCCCCCAAAACTCCTAAGGGAGCCGTCCACATTACATAATTTACCATTTTTAAAACCACATGAGAAACCTTTTCTAAAAAGTCGGTTACGCTTTCTCCGGTTTTTCCTAAAGAACCCAATGCAATTCCGAAAAATACAGAGAAAACAACAATTTGTAGAATTTCATTTTGGGCAAAAGCTTCAAATACGCTTCTTGGGATGGTGTGTTTTAAGAAATTTTCTAAAGTAAATTCGCTATTTGTATTTAATAAATCGCTGGCGCTTGAGACATCCATTACGATTTCGGTTCCTTCGCCAGGTCTGAGGACATTTACCCAAAACAAACCGATTAGTAATGAAATTAATGATGCCGAGAGAAACCAAGTCATCGCTTTGGCGCCTACACGACCAACCATTTTCATGTCGCCCATTTTGGCAATTCCTACGACTAAAGTGGTAAATACCAAAGGTGCAATAATCATCTGTACCAACCGGATGAATAAAACTCCCAGAAGGTTGATATTTTCAGCAAATGTATTGATGGTTTCTTTAGAGAAATTGAAGTGTACAATTGCGCCCAAACCAACCCCAAGTACAAGGGAAATGATGATGGCGATAAAGAGTTTGTTTTTTCCTTTCATTGTTTAGTTGTAGTTTATAGGTTTTTAGTTTAAAATTTTATATTCAACGGTAATAATTCCTTGGAGCAAATCTCCTATTTTCTTAAATGCTGCCTGAGTAATATCGAAAGCGCGTTCTTTATTTAAATTTCCGCGGTCGTTTACTTTTACGGTAACAGTATCTCCGTTGGCAACATTGGTTAATAAAACTTTGGTGCCAAAAGGAAGATTTACATGAGCGGTGGTGAATTTAGAATTATCGAAAATTTCGCCGCTGGCAGTAGGGCGTCCGTTAAATTTATCTGAATAATAAGATACTTTTGTAATATTTCCGGATACTTCAGGAGTGTTGAAAGAAGAACTGCAAGCACTTATTCCCAAAATAATAAATAGGATTTTAAGAGTTTTATTCATAAATAAATTTCATCTTAAACGGAATAATTAAGCTACTAAAATAAGTAAATAAATTTTAAATATTTTTAAATAACAGATTTTTAACTTGAAATGATTTTTATGATGAAGAATTAATCTTCCACAAAAATATATTATTCGGCGATTTCTCCGTACAAATCGAACGCTTCTGCCGAGGTAATTTTTACGTTTACAAATTCTCCTATACTAAGATAAACGCCATCTGCCGAAACCAAAACGGTATTGTCCACATCGGGAGAATCGTATTCCGTTCTTCCAATAAAATAATCGCCTTCTTTTCTGTCGAAAATACATTTAAAAGTTTTCCCGATTTTCTCTTGGTTTTTCTCGAATGAAATTTGTTGTTGAACTTCCATTATTTCTTCCATTCTTCTTTCTTTCACTTCTTCGGGAACATCGTTTTCATAGGCAAAAGCGGTGGTGTTTTCTTCATGAGAATAAGTAAAGCAACCCAATCTATCGAAGCGCTGTTCTTGCACCCAGTTTTTCATTTCCTGAAATTGTTCTTCTGTTTCGCCGGGAAAGCCCACAATTAAAGTTGTGCGAATCGCCATATCCGGAATTTCTTCTCTGAATTTCTCCAACAATCGGTTGGTTTTTTCGTGTGTGGTTCCTCTGCGCATTCTTTTTAAAACCTCTGTATTGATGTGTTGCAAAGGAATATCGATGTAATTGCAAATTTTGGATTCTTTGCGAATTACCTGCAAAACATCTTCCGGAAAACCGGTAGGAAAAGCATAATGCAACCGAATCCATTCAATTCCTTCTACTTTTACCAAAGCTTTTAAAAGTTCTGCCAAAGCCCTTTTTTTGTAAATATCCAATCCATAAAAAGTAAGATCCTGGGCGATGAGGATAAGTTCTTTTACTCCTTTGGCGGCCAGTTTTTTACTTTCTTCCACCAATTCTTCTATCGGTTTGGAGATGTGGTTTCCGCGCATAAGCGGAATGGCACAAAATGCACAGGGACGGTCGCAGCCCTCGGAAATTTTTAAATAAGCATAATGGCGCGGCGTTGTGGTAAGGCGTTCTCCCACCAGTTCGTGTTTATAATCTGCACCCAAATGTTTTAAAAGCAAAGGTAAATCGCGTGTGCCGAAATAATGATCTACATTGGGAATTTCTTTTTCTAAATCGGGTTTATATCTCTCCGATAAACAGCCGGTTACAAAAACTTGTTCTACTTTTCCGCGTTCTTTTAAATCTACATATTCCAAAATGGTTTGGATGCTTTCTTCCTTTGCATTGTCGATAAATCCACAGGTGTTGATCACTACAATATCGCCTTTATCTTCATGAACCACTTCTTTTCCATTGGCTTTTAATTGGCCCATAAGCACTTCGGAATCGTAGATGTTTTTGGAACATCCTAATGTAACTATATTGATTTTTTTCTGATGAGAAGATTTTGTTCGCATATATGAATATTATGGTTGCGAAGTTACAAAATACAGAAGATACTTTTATAAATAATTGATTTTGTAGTGAGAATCGAAAGTTTTAACTTCGTCGAAATAAATTGTACAAACAAGAAGGTTAAATTTTAACTTGGATGCCCCTTACAGAACGTGAATTTTCTCAATTGATAAAAGATAATCAGGGATTGATCATCAAAGTATCGCGTATGTACACGAATACGGTGGAGGATGAAGAAGATCTTTTTCAGGAAATTGTGTTACAATTGTGGCGTTCTGTAGACTCATTTAAAGGAGACTCTAAAATAACTACTTGGATGTACCGCGTTGCTTTAAATACGGCTATTACTGTTTTTAGAAAAAGCAGCCGAAGGATTAAAACCAGTGATCTAGAAGATTTTAAACATCCGGAAGAGGAGCAAAAAAGCGAAGGAGATGAGCAAGTAGCACTTCTCTATAAAGTGATAAAACTACTTCCCAATATAGACCGGGCATTGGTTATGATGTATCTGGACGATTTACCCTATAAAGATATTGCAGAAAATATTGGAATTTCAGAGGTAAATGCTCGGGTGAAAATGAGTAGATTAAAGAAAACGTTAAAGGAAATGATGATCAATTATGGAGAATAAATTCGATATAGATCAGCTGAAAAAAACTTGGCAGAAGGAGAACGAAATTTCCCGCTATCAGGACGAAGAAATACTTTCCATCTTGAACAGAAAGTCGCGCAGTTATATAAAACTTATTGCGTGGATTAGTGTTTCGGAATTGGTGTTTTTTGCGTTATTGTATTCGCTCACTTGGATCAACAAAAACAGCACCGAAGGATATGTACAGTTGTATAAAAGCATGGGATTTTCTCTTTCACAAGCTCAGAATATTTTTGTACAGTCGTACGATGTTTTTAAAATAGTGGGAGTGCTTATTTCCGTACTTTTCATCTTTATATTTTTTAAGAAATTCAAGAAAATAAAAGTGGAAAGCAACATCAAAAATCTGATTGTGCAAATTATCTCTTTCCGAAAATCAGTCAATCTTTATATCGGAGTAAACATTACATATTACATTGTTTTTATGTTGTTTATGGGGCTTGTTCCGTTGTATTTTAAATATTTTCAGCAAGTAGAAATCCATCGGGAATATTATATGTATTTTATAATAGCTCTTTCCGTTGGTACATTGCTCGGTTTGCTTGTCCTTTTTGTTTATTACCGCATATTGTATGGTATTTTGGTAGGGAAATTATCCAAAAATCTTTCGCAGTTGGAAGCCATAGAAAAACTGAACGACGAATAAATAGAAAGGATAAATAGGTAAAATTCTTGTAGCTTTTTAAAAAAAATTACAATTCTTTCCTTAGCCTCGCCACAGGAATATCCAATTGTTTTCGGTATTTGGCAATGGTTCTTCGGGCAATTTTATAACCTTTTTCTTTCAAAGCATCTACCAAAGCATCGTCCGTTAGCGGATTTTGTTTATCTTCTTTATCTACAATATCTTGTAAAATAGTTTTTATTTTTATGGTAGAAACTTCTTCGCCTTCCTCGTTGGTTAAACTGTCCGAAAATAAATCTTTCAGATAAACAATTCCATGTGGTGTATCGGCATATTTGCTGCGAACCACTCGGGAAATAGTAGAAATATCGAATCCGGTAATGTCGGCGACATCTTTCAGAATCATAGGATGAATAGCTTTATCGTCGCCGGAAATAAAATAATCTTTTTGCAAACTGATAATGGCATTAATCGTTTGCATCAAAGTATTTTGCCTTTGGTTAATGGCTTCTATATACCATTTGGCAGCATCTAACTTTTGTTTGATAAAGAGTGCTGCTTTTTTATGTTCTTTCGATTTTTTGTCGTGCGAATATGTAGCCAAAATATCTTTGTATTCATTGGAAACCCGAAGGGTAGGAGCATTTCGACTGTTGAGTGTGGCTATTACTTCGTCGTTTTGTACCGAAATAATAAAATCCGGAATAATCTCGTCGTTAATGGTAATGGTTTGAGTTTCAAAATTTCCTCCCACTTTTGGGGAAAGTTTAGAAATTTCGTCCAAAGCATCGCGCAAATCATCTTCATCCACATCGAATTTCGACATGATTTTATCGTAATGTTTGTTGCTTAAAGCATCGAATTGTTTCAGTAAAATTTGGTGTGCCAAGATAACGGCTTTATCATTGGTTACTTTTTTTTCTATTTGCAAAAGCAAGCATTCCCGTAAATCTCGCGCGGCTACACCAACAGGATCTAATTTCTGAATGTGGTTGATGAGCAAATCTTCCAAATGTTCTTCTGTGGTATAAATGGCTTGTGAAAAAGCCAAATCGTTTACCAAAGATTTTAAATCCCGGCGCAAATAACCATCCGAATCTAAATTTCCCAAAATGTATTCGGCGATTTTTAAATCCTCGTCCGAAAGTTTGGAAAATCGAATTTGCTCGGTAAGGTATTCAAAGAGAGATTGTCCTTTGGTGAGCAGCGATTGGCTGTCGAATTCCTCATCGTCGGGAGAATAATTGTTGGAAGATGTTTTGTACAAAGGTTCATCATCCGTCATATAATCTTCGATGTCGAAATCATTGTCGGTATCTTGTTCGGCCTCGCCGTAGTCGTCTAAATCGGAATAGTCGTCTTCTTTTGTTTCTGCTTCATGCTCCACTTTTTCCAATGCAGGATTGGCTTCTAATTCGTGCTCCAATTCTTGGAGAAAATCCAAGGTAGGAAGCTGAATCAACTTCATAAGCTGAATTTGTTGCGGTGCTAATTTTTGTCCGAGTTTTAGTTGTAAATTTTGTTTTAACATAAGTAGAGCTAACGTACTATTTTTAGACTGTTTTATGATGACGAAGTTAAAAAAAATAAATTTTAAACTTTATAGATTTGCACGATTTTTGATAGAAATAAAAAAACCTCCAACAATTTGTTAGAGGTTTTTGTGTTTTTAAAATTCTGCATTTTTGGGCGTTCGCGGAAAAGGAATTACATCGCGAATGTTGGTCATTCCTGTAACGAAAAGCACCAAACGCTCCAATCCCAATCCGAAACCTGAGTGAGGTACGGAACCGAATTTCCGTAAATCCAAATACCACCAAAGTTCTTCTTCGTCCACATTCATTTCTGCCATTCTTTGCTTCAGGATTTGTAAATTTTCCTCTCTTTGCGAGCCGCCGATAATTTCTCCAATTCCCGGAAAAAGCACATCCATGGCAGCAACCGTTTTTTGGTCCTGGTTTAGTTTCATGTAAAATGCTTTTATCTCTTTTGGATAGTCGAATAAAACAACGGGAGATTGGAAGTGTTTTTCCACCAAATAACGTTCGTGTTCAGATTGTAAATCGGTGCCCCAACCTTCGATGGGATAAGTGAATTTACCTTTTTTATTGGGTTTGGATTGAAGCAATATTTCTATGGCTTCTGTATAGCTTACTCTTTTAAATTGTTTTTTAACAACGTTTTCCAGCTTTTCAATCAATCCTTCTTCGGTTCTTTCATTTTGCGGTTTTAGCTTTTGTTCGTTGGCATAGCGTTGATCTAAAAACTCTAAATCTTCCCTGCAGTGATCCAAAGCATATTGAATAACATATTTTAAAAAGGCTTCTGCCAAATCGATATTGTCTTCTAAATTGCTGAAAGCTACTTCGGGTTCTACCATCCAAAATTCCGCCAAATGTCGGCTGGTATTTGAGTTTTCAGCTCTGAAAGTAGGTCCGAAAGTATAAACTCTTCCCAATCCCATGGCGGCAGCTTCGGCTTCCAGTTGCCCGGAAACGGTTAAGTTGGTTTTTTTACCGAAAAAGTCTTTGGAATAATCTACCGCTCCGTTTTCGTCCAAAGGAATATTTCCCAAATCGAAATTGGTAAGATGAAACATTTCTCCCGCTCCTTCTGCATCGCTTCCGGTAATGATGGGCGTGTTTACATAGAAAAATTTATGCTGATTGAAAAATGAATGAATAGCAAAACTAAGCGTGTGTCTTACCCGAAATATGGCTCCAAAAGTGTTGGTTCTGAATCTTAGGTGTGCTTGTTCTCTCAGTTTTTCCAAGTTGTGCTTTTTAGGCTGAAGAATGGTGGATTGTAATTCTTCGGTAAAATTATCGCCCAAGATGGAAATGTCTTTGGCTATAATTTCAATTTCCTGACCTTTTCCTTGGCTTTCCACCACTTCGCCTACAACTTTTAGGGAAGAAGCTACGCTGATATTTTTGAGTATATTTTCATCGAAGTTTTCAAAATTTACTACGATTTGTAAATTGTTAATGGTAGATCCATCGTTTAAAGCGATAAATCTTTGGGAGCGAAATGCTCGCACCCAGCCACAGATGATAATGTCGTGGTGTAGATATTTTTTGTAGTCTGCGAGTAAATCGCTAATCGTCATTTTATTCATTTCGAAAGTTTAGTATAAATAAAAACCGTACAAATTTAGTGAAGATTCGGTAGGTTGCCAAGTTTATACCGAAAGAAAAAGGTAAAGAAATTCTGGAATTGTGAAGATTTCCGAAGTTGAGGTTTTGTAAAGGTTTTAATTGTCTTCCAGATAAACATTTAATAAACCTTCGGGTAAATCCATTATAAGGATTTTGGAATCTCTGCGAAGTTCTTTTATCCAGCTTTTAATCACAGGAACTACAACTTCTTTTTCATCGTGCAATAAAATGAAAAAAGGTTGTGCCGCTCTGTCGTTTACCGATTGAATTTTTCCATAAGAAATTCCTTGTAAATCGAGGATTTCGTACCCCATCACTTCGTGGAAGTAAAAGTTATTTCCGGTTAATTTCGGAAGCGTATCCAAAGGAAGATAAACGTCTTTTGCTATAATTTGGTCTATCTGAGCTTCGGAGGTGTTTTTAAAAGTAAGAATAAGCGCATTGTCTTTATTCCACTTTTGTTTTTCAATAAAAAACGGAACCAATAATCCATTGATTTCAATGAATATTGATTCCATTTTGTTGTATTGCTCGGGTTGGTCGGTATCTAATTTCAGAATGACATTTCCCGAAAAACCATGTCTGCGAGTGATTTTGCCCAATAAATAGCAATCTTCTTTACGCATATAGGCGTGTTTTAGGCTTCTTTAGACTCTTCGTCGGTGTTGTCGCCTTCTTCCTGAGCCGGAGTTTCCTCTGCTTTAGGTTCTTCTACTTTTTCTTCTGCAGGAGTTTCTTCTACAGTAGCTTCAGCTTCAACTTCGGTTGCTTCTTCAGCTTTTTGAGCTTCCTCAGCGGCTTTTTGTTCAGCTTCTTCAGCTTCTTTTTTTGCATTAGCACGAGCTTCATTTACTTTGGCTTCGGCTTCTAATGCAGCTTTTTTAGCTTCTGATTTTTCCTTGCTTAAGCGTTCTTTTTTACCAAAAACAGCTTTTTCTTTTGCTTCTAACCAAGCGCTGAATTTTTTTTCGGCTTCAGCTTCGTCGAAAGCGCCTTTAGCTACACCTCCCAAAAGATGTTTTTTGTAAAGAGCTCCTTTGTAAGAAAGAATGGCTCTTGCAGTGTCGGTAGGCTGAGCGCCTTTTTGCAACCAATTTACTGCAGAATCTAAATTTAAATTGATAGTTGCAGGGTTGGTTGTAGGGTTGTAGGTTCCTAATTTTTCGATGAATTTACCATCTCTTTTAGCTCTGGAATCGGCTACTACAATGTGGAAAAAAGGATTTCCTTTTTTACCGTGTCTTTGTAATCTGATTTTTACTGACATAAGTTTATTAATTTGTGGGATCCCGTCCCGGTTAAATCGGCTGCAAAGATAATATTTTTATTTGAAATATGAATCTGTTTTATTTATAAAGTGATATAAATGTTGTGAGTCGGTTTTTGAATGAATCTTTTCATTGATCATTTTAAAAATAAAAATGTTCACTTAATAAACCGGAAATTAGGATGTAGGCGCTATTTTTTTAACAATAAATAAAGAAGAGGAAAATAGAAAATATTATTCTGGTTATATCAATTTATTTTTATAATTTATTCATTATCAATAATATAAGTTGTATTTTAAAGAGTGAAATTTAAAAATACTCAACGGATATAGACCAAGTTTAAAGCTGTAAAATGTCGTTTTTTTCCTATACGGCTTAAAATAAGCTATTTATATTCGCTAAAATATTGATTTAAAGGTTTTTAATTGAAATTTAAAGAATATGAAAAATTTAATTTACATTTTTATTTTCGGGTTGTTTTCCCAATCCTTATTTTCTCAGGCAGGAAGTGTGGATGCGTCGTTTGGCACAAATGGAAGCATTGTGTACAACGACGATTTTATAGTATCCGGTTCACTGATTCAGCCCGATGGAAAAATCGTGGTTTCAGGTTACGAATCCGGGATTACTAATGCCATAGTGAAACGTTATAATGAAGATGGAAGTGTGGATAATTCTTTTAATTTCCGGCCGGGAATCACGAATAATTTTAGTGCCGCATTTAGCATAAAGCAATTTTCCGATGGAAAGCTTGCTGTATTGACGGTTGCAACTGACGATTTGGAAAACGGTCCTTTTCATATGAGGGTTATAAAAGTCAATACGGATGGAAGTAAAGATACCAGTTTCAACAGCCCTAATATTTCTCCGGATTTGAGTAACGAATTCGAACTTTTTATGGGCAGTAATGAAAAGCCTGGAATTATAATTTATCCAAGCTCGTCAACGACAGGAACTATTACACTGATACGATTTCTGGATACCGGAGAGTATGATACTACTTTTGGAACCAATGGCGAAAAAGAGATTTCTGTTTACGCCACTCCCATGGGAGATATTTCATTTGAAAATAAGGGAAATGCCTTAATTTCAGACGATTCGGGAAATTTTTACTTTACGTTTAAAATGGGAGAAGATTTTTATATCAGTAGAACCGATACCGATTTTACTACGTTTACCTCTCAGGTTTATAATAATATTGGATGGAAATATACTTTTTATGACAATAATTCCATTTACCAGGCATTTAGCGAAAATACCCTTCAAAAATTTTCCGCTTCTACACTGGCTCCCGATAATACTTATGGAATTAATTCCATTGCCGGAGGCAATACCAGCAGTTTCAATTTCAAGGACAGTGGCGGTTTTATTCAGCCCGACGGAAAGGGCGTTGTAGTTTGCGCTTATGATAATACGAATATGTATATTACTCGTTTTATGAGCGATGGAAATGTTGATACGGCTTTCGGAACCAGTGGTATTTTAAATTTCAATTCAGATTTTCCTACGGGATATAATATGTCTGTTCATTATTCCAAATCGAATAAAAAACTGTATATCATTAATGTAGATGAGGGTAGTGCAAGATTTATGATGACCAGAATTGATTTGGGAGAAATGCTTTCCGTTTCAGATATTAATAATAGCAAGCCATTTTCGGTTTATCCAAATCCGGTAACTGATAATATCCATTTTTCGAAAAATATTGCCGAAATTACAATTACGGATATGACGGGAAGAGTTGTATTACAAAGAAAAGTTTCGGATAAAAAATTAAACCTATCCAATTTAGGCATAGGAACTTATATTATAATCGCGAAAGATAAGGAGAATAATCAGTACCGGCAGAAGATAATTAAAAAATAAAAACACATATTTTAATATTTTTACCAACCAATGTTTTTTTGCATTGGTTTTTTTAGTTATCTTGCAAAAGTCTATAAATGAGTTGTTTATGGGTCCTGGTTTTTTTAAATTTACAGAGATAGCTCCACATTCTTTTTTGAAGGGAATTGTAACTCATTACCGTGTTAAAAGCATAAAACTCCCCGCTCCTTTAGAATTTCCAAACTACTCGCCGATATTTCAGGGACTTATTTTTAATCTCGATGAATTGGAGGATATTGTTTTAAGAAAAAAGAAGGATGAAAATTTAAAATATAAAGTCTATTATGTTGGTCAAGCCATTTCGCCAAGTCATTTATCCAGCAGTTCCCTGCATTTGAATTTGATTGCTGTAAACTTTACACCAACAGGATTGTATCAATTAACGGGTATCGATTTACACCATTTCACGGATAAAATCGTAGATGCCCAACATATTTTCGGAAATGAAATTAATATCTTGTACGAAAAATTAATTCTTTTCAAGGAAAATCCTACCAAAGCGGTTAAATTAATAGATGATTTTTTATGCCGGAAAGCCCAAAATAAAAAACAAAATAAAGCTTGTATTCTGACTTCTTTATCCGTTTTAACCGATATAAAAGGTAAATATAACATCAAGGATCTTCAATCGATTTCCAATACCACGGCAAAAACTTTAGAAAGAAACTTCAAATCTGAATTAGGAATGACACCGAAAATGTTTCAGCGGCTGCTTCGTTTTAATCAGGTTAAACTTTACATTCAGGAAAATAACCCCATAGATTGGTGGGAAGTTGTTATCCGATTTGGTTTTTACGATCATTCTCACCTTATCAGCGAGTTTCGGATTTTCTCCGGATTTACGCCTATTCAGTATATTCGCTCGTTGTCTGGACTTACTCATAACGTAGTTTAGTTGAGTTATAAAAACTTGGCAGATTCTTGGAAAGCCTTTTTACTTTAAAATATTATTTTCCGCCTTTGGTTATGGAAAAACGATGGGAAAAAACATTTTTTAGGTAAGCGGCGGCACTTGTGCCGCCGCTTAAATTTTACTATTTTTACTCAAATTTTTTTACAAATATGTTTCTGATTTTCGATACCGAAACCACAGGTTTACCACGTAATTTCAATGCTCCACTTACCGATTTCGACAATTGGCCGAGAATGGTTCAAATCGCATGGCAGTTGCACGACGAATTGGGAAACCTTATCGAGAATAAAGATTATATAATACAACCCGAAGGTTACGACATTCCGTTTAACGCCTATAAAATTCATGGAATTTCCACAGAGAAAGCCCGAAAAGAAGGTCGTGAATTAGCGGAAGTTTTAGAAGAATTCAACAAAGTTTTATCCAAAACCAAAGTTGTCTCCGGGCACAATGTAAGCTTCGATTACAGCATTGTTGGAGCGGAATATTTAAGAAAAAACATTCCCGATTCTCTCAAAAACAAGCCGATTGTAGATACCATGTTGTTTGGTACCGATGTTTGCCAGCTACCTGGAGGAAGAGGTGGGAAGTTTAAATCTCCAAAACTTGAAGAATTATTTCAAAAACTCTTTGGATATAAATTCAATGAAGCTCATAATGCTGCTGCAGACGTAAATGCAACTGCGCAAGCGTTTTTCGAAATGCTGCGTTTGGAAGTTTATCCGCTGAATAAAATTTTCTTCGATGAACCCATGTTTCGCGCTTTTCAGAAACATAATCCCGAAGTTTTCACTCCTTTCGATATTGAAATTCGGGAGCAAGTAGCAACTTCCAAAAAGAAGAAAGGCAAATCTACAGCTCAAGTCACCGATGCGGTAGAGATAGGAAAATATTTTAATTTTTACAACCACAGCATTTATTCCACTTTACAATCGACTACCCACATTTCCGATTTGGTAAAAGCTGCTGCGGAAAACAGTTTTCCTGCCGTAGGTTTGGTGGATTTAGGCAATATGATGGGTGCTTTTAAATTTGTAGATGAGGTTGAAAAATACAATGCAGAATTAGAAAAACAGAAAACAGAAAGCGAACTTTCTGAGGAAGAAAAAGAAAATCTGGACAAAAAATCTCCTTTAATTCCGATTTTGGGACAAGAATTTTATCTCTCGGAATTTTATCTTCAAAAACAATTTACTAAAGAAAATCCTGATCGCCGAACTCAAGCGGTTTTGTTGGCTAAAAATTTCCAAGGGTATAAAAACTTGGTAAAACTTTCGTCCATAGGATTTACAGAAGGATTGTATGCGGGAGTTCCCAGAATTGATAAAGCGCTGATTTCCAAATATAAAAAAGATTTAATAGCGCTTACCGGTGGCTTGGCTTGTGAAATTCCGGCAACCATTTTGGAATTCGGAGAGCAAAGAGGAGAAGAGGTTTTTAAATGGTGGCTGGATGAATTTGGAGAAGATTTTTATGTTCAGCTTCAAAACCATCATTTAGACGAAGAAAACTATGTAAACGATGTACTTCTTTCGCTTGCTGAAAAATACAATGTAAAAGTTATTGCTCAAAACGAAACTTTTTACACCCACCAATCCGATGCCAGAATTCAAGATATTTTATGCTGTATAAAAGATGGCGAAAAGCTGTCTTCTCCCATAGGAAAGGGTTTTGGAAAAAGACAAAGTCTCAATAGCGATCAATTTTATATCCGCAATAAATCGGAAATAAAAGATGCTTTTGCAAAATATACAGATGCTTTTTCTTCTTATGAAGAGTTTTTAAATAAATTCGAACCTTATCAACTGAAAAGAAAAGTGCTCCTTCCCAAGTTTGAAATTCCGAAAGAATTTTACGTTCCCGAAGATGATGTTGATGGAGGAAAGCGAGGAGAAATGGCTTATCTCAGACATTTAACTTTGCAGGGAGCCGAAAAAAGATATAAAGAAATTACGCCCGAAATTCAGGAAAGAATCGATTTTGAACTTGATATCATTGCGAAAACCGGATATCCGGGGTATTTTCTCATTGTACAAGATTTTTGCAACGAAGCCCGTAAAATGGGAGTTTCTGTGGGGCCGGGGCGTGGTTCCGCTGCCGGTTCTGTGGTAGCTTATTGTATTGGAATTACAAATATAGATCCTATTGAGTACGATTTGCTCTTCGAGCGTTTTTTAAATCCGGAACGTATTTCCATGCCCGATATCGATATCGATTTTGACGATCATGGTCGCGATAAAGTTTTGAAGTGGGTAATTGATAAATATGGTAAAAATCAAGTAGCGCAAATTATCACTTATTCTGTACTTGGCGGAAAATCGGCGATAAAAGATGCTGGCAGGGTATTGGAAGTTTCCATTCCGGAAACGAATAATATTTCCAAACTCATTCCCAGCACTCCCGGAATGAACATTGCAAAAGTGCTGAAAGCAGATCCTTCCAAATTCAGAAGTGAAGATTTACCTTTGATAAACGAAATTAAAAATATTTTAAATACTCCCGAAGATCCTCGTTTCGAAGTGTTGGATTCTGCCTATAAAATGGAAGGTTGTGTCCGCAATACAGGAATCCATGCGTGCGGAGTAATCATTACCCCCGAAGATATTAGTAATTTGGTGCCTGTAACCATTGCATCGAAAGATGCGGATATTTTGGTTTCACAATTCGACAATTCTGTGGCTGAAAATGCCGGACTTCTTAAAATGGATTTTTTGGGATTGAGAACCCTTACCATTATAAAAGATGCCATCGATTTAATCGAGGAAAAACACGGAATCCGAATAGATCCGGATAAAATTCCTTTAGACGATCCCAAAACTTACCAATTGTTTCAGGAAGGAAGAACGATAGGAATATTTCAATACGAATCGGTGGGAATGCAAAAATATCTTCGGGAATTAAAACCTACGGTTTTTGCAGATTTAATCGCGATGAACGCTCTTTATCGCCCCGGACCGATAAAATACATTCCCAATTTTATTAATCGGAAACACGGGTTGGAAGAAATTGTTTACGACGTTCCCGAAGCGGAAGAATATCTAAAGGAAACTTATGGAATTACCGTTTATCAGGAACAAGTGATGCGATTGTCTCAAAAGCTGGCCAACTTTACCCGAGGAGAAGCCGATACTTTGAGAAAAGCTATGGGAAAAAAGAAAATGGATGTTTTGGCAAAAATGTATCCGAAATTTATTTCCGGAGGAAAAGCCAATCAGATTCCGGAGGAAAAGCTCGAAAAAATTTGGAACGACTGGAAAGCGTTTGCGTCTTATGCGTTCAATAAATCGCATTCTACCTGCTATGCTTATGTGGCGTACCAAACGGCTTATTTAAAAGCGCATTATCCTGCGGAATTTATGGCAAGTACCATGTCCAATAACATAAATAACACCAAGCAAATTACGTTGTTTATGGAAGATTGTAAAGCCAATGGTGTAGATGTTTTGGGACCATCGGTTAATGAATCGGATTATGCTTTTTCGGTGAATGAAAAAGGACAAATTCGTTTTGGTTTGGGAGCGATTAAAGGAATAGGAAGCGGTCCTTCAGAAGCGATAAAAGAGGAAAGAAAAAACGGAAAGTTCAGTGATATTTATAATTTTTTCGAGAGAGTTCCTTCCACGGCGATAAATAAAAGAGTGGTGGAAGGATTGGTTTTTGCTGGAGCTTTTGATGAAATCGACCAGTTGGAAAGATCCGAATATTTTGCTCCGGATTCTTCAGGAAAAACCAATTTGGAGAAATTGATGAAATACGGAAGCAGTTTTCAGGAAAGTAAAAATTCGGTAGAAAATTCCTTGTTTGCCGATTTTGCCGATGAGGTTCAGATAGAAAAACCAAAATTATTGCCGGGAGAACCGTGGCAAAATATGTTTAAACTGAACAAAGAAAAAGAAGCTATAGGTTTTTATCTTTCTGCCCATCCGTTAGATGAATTTTTCTATCAATTTAAATTTATAGAAGGAGCTTACAGCAAAAAGAAAATCCTTGCCAAAGAACAAGAATTGGAAGTAGATCTTCCCGACATAGAATCTGAAAACGATGAAATTCCCGATTTGGAAATTCCGATGGAAGAGGAAGGAGAGGAAGCGATAGAAGAAGTCCGAAAAAATGTGGAAACTCGCGGAAAATTAAGGTTTTTGAATTTAGACGAATTGGATGTTTATCGAGATCAGGTATTTGCAAAAACCTTTGGTCAACTTTCGGAAAGAGAGATTGAGAAAATGAAGGAAAAAAGATACATGAGTCGGGATGCGCAAAAAAGCAAAGAATTTACTGTGGCGGGTTTGGTAACGGAATATCTTGTTCGGGATGGATATAAAAGCGGAACAAAAGTAGCTTTTGTTACTTTGGAAGATTATTCGGGATCTTACACTTTTCGTTTGAACGATCGGGATTATATGAAGTTTAAAGACCAGTTGAGCGAAGAGAGATTTGTTATTTTTAGGATTAAATTTTCACCCTCAAAAGATTTCGATCGGCTTTATGTAAACGTAAGCGAAATTGTGGAACTGAAAGAGGCTTTTGATAAATATGCTAAAAAACTTTCTTTGGTTATTCCTTACAACGACCTTACCCACGAAGATGTAGAGTTTTTTAAGACCGCTTTTAACTCGAAGAAGGGAAATCAGAAATTGTGTTTTTATATTCAAGATCCGGTAAAATCCGAATTTATAGAATTGAATGCCATGCAGAAAAGTGTTACCATAAACGAGCAAACGCTTCGCCAAATAAAGGAATATAAAAAATACGAGGTATTTTTAAATTAATCAAGACCTGTCAGGTTTCAAAAACCTGACAGGTCTGTAAATCTCAAAGAATAATAAATCTCAACCAAGCCATACAAGCAAAATTTTCCTACAAACAAATCCCCAGAAAGATTCTTTTTTTAATGAAAAACACCTGTCAGGTTTCAAAAACCTGACAGGTGTGCCTTTTTATGGATTTTCCAAAACCAGACAGGTATTGAGGTCTGTAAATATCAAAAATCAAAATTATAATCGTAATGGTCGGATGTATGAGAAAATTTGAAGTTCTCAACATTATCAAACAATTCTAGAACTTCTTTTCTTTTAAGTTTTGTAGGTTTTTCGCTAATAATACTTAAATACGAGCTCCAAATATATTCAGCCGGATGCTGAAAAAATCCGTGATGAACAGGATTTTTATGGATATAGCGGATAAGATTTATTAAATACTTTTCATTATCGATAGAAATTCTACGGAAAGGTCTTTCGAATAAAGTTCCGTGTCGGTTATATTTTTTATTAAATGCTTTTGTGTAGGCATTAAATAAGTTAGAAAAAGATTGAGAAATGTGTCGTTTGTTATAATTGATTAATTCTTTTTCGGATTTAATTTTAATTAGAAAATGGAAATGATTTTTCATTAAACAAAAGCAATAAGTTTCGGCAACGGCACCAATGTGTACATTATAGAGATTTAAAAAATATTCATAATTGGTAGATTCTTTAAATAAATCTTCTCCATTTATTCCACGATTATAGATGTGGTAAAATTTTTCAAATTCAAGTGGTTCAATGGGTTACATCAAATTATGTTTTCTCAAAAGTAATGATTTTTTAATCAAAACACCTGTCAGGTTTCAAAAACCTGACAGGTGTGTATTTTTGTATTTTTTAGATATTTATACAGGTGTTAAAATATTAAACCCCCATAAGTTTCAAAGCTTATGGGGGTTGGTTTGAATTAATAAAACTTGAATGTGATTTCGTTATCTAGTTGTGTTTAGGAGTAAATCCATCATCACTCATTTCCAAATGTTCATATTCGGCGTGCATTTCTTTTTCATAATCGGTTTTTTGTTTTCCTTTATTAAATCGATAAAGAATACCATCGAATACAGAATAAACCACCGGAACAAATATCAGCGTAAGGAAAAGGGAAGAAAGCAATCCACCGATGACTACCCACGCCAATCCATTGTTCATTTCTGCGGCAGCACCACCAGCTAAAGCGATTGGTAACATCCCGAAAACCATGGCAATGGTTGTCATTAAAATAGGGCGTAATCTCGCATGGTTGGCTTGTACCAAAGCGTTAAATGTACTTTCTCCAGCAGCTTTTCTTTGGTTGGCAAAATCCACTAATAAAATAGCATTTTTCGCCACCAAACCAATCAGCATAATCATTCCTAAAATGGTAAATACGTTCATTGAATTGTTGGTAAGCGCGAGGATTACCAATACCCCGATAATTGCCAGAGGCACCGAGAACATCACCACAAAAGGATAAACAAAACTGTCGTATAAAGCTACCATAACCAAATAAACCAAAACAATGGCTGCCAACAAAGCAATTCCCAATGTTCCGAAACCTTCGGTCTGCATTTCCATATCACCACTCCAAACGTAGTTTACTCCCGATGGGCGCTCTAGCTGGGAGAATTTAGCTTCCCATTCGCTGGCAACAGTACCGGTAGGAACTCCAACGGTTTGTGCTTCGATAGTAACGGATGGAGTTTTATCCCTTCTTTCCAAGAAGCTGGGGCCGGATCCTTCCGTAACAGTTGCAAATTGACTTAACTTAATTTGTTCTCCTTTATTGTTGATAAGGGTAATATTGCGAACATCGTCAATACGGGCTCTGTCGGCTTGGTTCAGGCGAATATTGATATCGTATTCGTAATCTCCGGCACTGAATTTACCATCTGTATTTCCGCTAAAAGCAGTTTGCATGGAAGCTCCTACAGTTTGTAAATTAAGTCCTAAGGCAGACATTTTATCCCGATCTACAGAAACGTTGATTTCGGGGTTTCCACCTTCGGAAGACAAACGAATTTCAGAAGCTCCTTGGATATTTCTCAACTCTGCCATCGCTTTCTCTGCAAATTTGTTGATGCTGTCCAAATCGGGGCCTGTAACAACAAGTGCCAAAGGCGCTCTTTCTGCTCCCATTAATCCCACAGGAACGGTTTTTATTTTGGCGCCTACCAATTCTTTGGAGAGTTCGTTTCTTATTTTTGCGGCATAAACAAAGGAGTTGTCTTTTCTTTCTTTTTTATCTACTAAAATCACATCGATTTCAGATTTATAAGGAGTGGCTTGCGCACCTCCAAAACCATCACTTTGCTGACCCACCGTAGTAATCATTTTTTGAATTTCCGGTTTTTTATTTAAATAATTTTCAGCTTTTTGGGTAACGAAATTGGTTTTTTCAACAGAAGCGTCTTTGGGCAATTCTATTTGAACCAAAAACTCACTTTTATCGATTTGTGGCATAAATTCTCCTCCGATAAATTTGGTTAGGAAGAAAGATAAAATGAATACAAATACCACAATTACCACAGTTAAAATTTTGGTTGCTTTATTTTTTAAACAGAATTTTAAAAGATTGGAAACCCAATGGGTAAATCGGGTAAGTATGTTTTCAAATCCTAATATAAATCTTTCGAAGGCATTTTTTCCTGTAAGATGCTCCAATTTACCGAAGCGAGAAGAAAGCCAAGGTACTATAGTGAAAGATGCTAAAAGTGAGAATAAGGTAGCGAAAACAACGGTAACACAGAATTCCGAAATAATGTTGGAAACCAAACCGGTACTTAATGCAATGGGTAAAAATACCACTACAATTACCAATGTAATACCACTTACGGTTAATCCGATTTCGGAAGCTCCATCATAAGCTGCGCGTACTTTTCCTTTTCCCATTTCCATGTGTCGGTAAATGTTTTCCAGAACCACAATGGCATCGTCCACCAAAATCCCTACAACCAAAGACAATCCCAATAAACTCATTAAGTTCAGGGTGTAATCCAGTATTTCCATTCCTATAAATGTTGCAATTAACGATGCAGGGATGGAAACCATTACAATAAATGCATTTCGGATGCTATGCAAGAACAATAACATAACAATCGCCACCAAAATTACGGCCAAGAAAAGGTCGTGCATTACGCCATCTGCGGCAATAAGGGTAAAAGTGGAAGTGTCGTTTACCACATTTATTTTTACATTTTGTTGGGCATAATCTTTTTCGATGTTTTGAATGGTCTTATTTACCAATTCGCTCACTGCTACGGCATTTGCATCGGATTGTTTCATTACCTGAAGCAAAATAGCAGGTTTCTGGTCGATTCGTGCAATTTTTTCTACATCTTTTTGCGAGTCTTCTACAAAAGCCACATCTTTCAACCTGACTTGAGAACCATTTTTATCGCTCACTACAAGATTAGCAAGTTCTTCTACGGTTTTATATTTTCCGGACAAACGAATAATGGTAGAGCTTTCGCGGGTTTTTACATTTCCTGTGGGGAAATCTAAGTTGGAAGCTAAAATAGCTTGTTGAACTTCCAAAATGGATAATCCATAACCTTTGAGTTTGGCTTCGTCCATATTCACTTTTATTTCTCGTTCTTGTCCACCAATAAGGTTTACTTGCGCAACACCGGGAACTCGGGAAATAATGGGTTGTATTTTTTTATCCAGTAAATCGTAAAAATCGACACTGTTTAAATCAGAAGTGGCTCCTGCCGTAATAATAGGTAAATCGCTAAGAGAAAATTTCTGAAGCGAAGGAGCTTTTACATCGTCGGGTAAATCCGAAAGAATAGCATTGGTTTTCCTTTGTGCATCATTTAACGCTAAATCGGTATCGGTACCGGCATTGAGCGTAATAACTACCAAAGAAAGGCTTTCGTAGGAAAAGGATTCCAATTTTTTCACGTTTTCCAGCGAAGAAACTGCATCTTCAATCTTTTTGGTTACGGTGGTTTCCACTTCCGAAGGCGAAGCTCCCGGATATATGGTGGAAACAGAAACTACGTTGATTTCAAATTTCGGGATTAATTCGTATCCCATAGAAAAGTAGCTGAGCAACCCTCCCAGAGTAAGTATGGAAAACAATACAATGACTATGGTGGGTCGTTTTATTGATATTTCAGGTAAGTTCATTTAATTAGCTTTCAATAATGTTGATTATTTAATGATAGAAATTTTTGCTCCGTCGATAAGGTTGATAATTCCGCTGGTTACTACTTTGGTGCCGGGTTTTAATCCGTTTAAAATTTGAATTTTATCACCAAAGATTTTTCCTGTTACCACTTTGGTAAGAGTTACGGTGTTGTCTTCATTTACAACAAAAACCTGACCGCTGCTTACGCCATCTACAAAGGCTTCTTTCGGAACAATTAGGTAAGAATGTTCGGAGCTTTTTCCTTCGCTGGAAAAAATGGCAGAACCGTACATTCCTGCTTTTAAATCGTTGTTCGGGTTGTTTTCAACGGTGATTTCTATCGGGAAATTTAGGGAAGTATCCGCCATCGGTGCGATGAATGAAATATTTCCGTAAAATTCTTTATCGGGATATACGCTTATTTTTATGGGAACGCGTTGTCCTATTTTCAAATTGGCAACTTCGGCTTCATCTACACTTACTTTTAATTTCAATTTGGAAACGTTTACAATATCAAAAAGGGGCGTTCCGGGAGAAACTACAGCGCCGGGTTCTACCATTTTGCTGTTGATAAATCCTGAAATAAGGGTTTTTACATTGGAATCTCCTACGCGAATATTGGATTGTTTCAATTGGTTTTGCGCATTTTTGAGCTGTAATCTCGATTGATCGAGTTGTTGCTTGGTTACACCTCCTGTTTTGTATGCGTTTTCGTAACGTTGATTGTCGGCCAAAGCATTTTGATAATTGGCATCTGCACTGGAATAATCTACTTCCAAAGCGTCTTTTTTAATGGTTGCCACGGTTTGTCCGGCACGAACAAAATCTCCTTCTTTTACCAAAACGCGGGTTATTTTTCCTGATATTTCGGAAGATAATTGCATTTGTTGTAGGGGCGCCAATGTTCCGTTGGAAGAATAATCTGTAGAAATATGTTCGTATTCTGCAGAGGCGATGTTTACCGGAATTTCCGGGTTGGAACTTGCAATAATTGCTGTTTCTTCATTTGTTTTTTTCTGATTGTTGTAGATGGTGTAGGCTCCTCCTGCTAATAAAGCAATCACAATAAGAATGTAAATTATATTTCTTCCTCGTTTCATTTTTCGATGTTTATTATTTGTTGTTTGTTATTCGGTTAGTTTGTTCAATTCGCCTTTGGCTTTGTAAAGTTGAATTTCTGCTATTTTAAAGTTTAAAAGCGCATCGGTGTAGTTGTTTTTGGCTTGTACCAAAGCATTTTCGGCATCCAATAAATCGGTAAGGGAAGCCAATCCGTATTGATAATTGTTTCGTGTATTGTCTAAAACGGTTTGTGCTAAATCGCGGTTGGCTTCTTGATTTCTAATGGTTTGCAAGCTGTTTTCTATTTGTGCTTTGGCATTTTCGTATTCTAAATCCATTCCCAGTCGGGTATCTTGAATGTCGGCTTCTAAAGATTCCAATTGGATTTTATTTTGGTTGACTCTGGCTTTGGTTTCAAATCCGTTGAAAATGGGAATGTTCAGTTGTAAACCGATGGTGGCATAATCTGTCCAATAAACGCCTTTTCCTTTTCCATTTCCAATCGGGAATTTATCTCCCGTTCCTTGCCAAGCATAATTTCCCACCAATGAAAGCGATGGATAATAGGCGGCTTTGGTAGCTTCTAAATTGTATTCTAACAATTCTTTTTGCTTATTGAGTGCTTGTAATTCGGTTCTTTCGGAAACATTGATGTGGTCTTCCAATAATGGAGGTTGCACAGCCAAATCGGCTTCTTTCAACTGAATTTTTGTATCAATAGGCATTCCTATATAAAATTTCAATGCATTTTCGCTTTGTGTTACTGCATTTCTCAATTTGGCTTGTGTGGTTTCCAAATTGGTAAGATTTACATTGGTTCTATCCAAATCGACTTTTTTAGCTAGGCCATTATCATAAAGACTTTTGATAATATTTCTTATTTTTAATGTGCTGGCGTAGCTGCTGTCCACGGCTTCTAATTGCTGCTTGGCAGAAAATACTTGATAATATGCGGTGGAAACGTTTTCAATTAAATTTTCATCGGTTAATTGTTTGTTGATTTGGTAAAATTCCTTTGTGGTTTTTGCCGCTTTTAAACCAACAAAAACTCTTTGGTTAAATAAAGCTTGCTGCAATTGGACGCCAATAGTGGAGCCCCATTTTTGCCCGAAAGGAACCATAATGATGGTTCCGGGTTCTCCCACAAAATCTCCGGGTAAGGGAGTTTTTTGTAAAATGGGATTATAATTAATAGAGCCGCTGGCATTTATCTTTGGCAACGCACCGGCTTTGGCTTCGGCGATTTGGTAATCGGCGTTTTCTAAATTTAAATTGGCTTTTATGGCATCGGCTTTATATTGTAAAGCGTGCTGAATAGCTTCCTTCAAACTTATGGTCTCTTGTCCGGAAACGGAACCGAAACTCATAAAAAGAATGAGGAGAATGAAAGATTTGGTACGGATCCAAGTCATGTTTTTAATATTTAATTTTTTTTATTTAATGAAAATTGTATCGAGAATTACTTGTTTTCTTTCGCGTATAATTCTATCGAATTCTTTATCGTTTAGTTTTAAGGTTTTTTGTAATAAAGGACGCATGCAGGTGGGAAATGAAACCATAGATCCTATATTGAGTATAAAGTGAATAGGTTTTATGGGTTTTATGGTTCCCTTTTTTATTTCGGCTTCAAGTTCTTTTTTCAGTATATCACTTACCTGAGCCATAAAACTTTCGTCTTTTATTTTGTGGTAAATATTGTTTTGTAGTTCCGTTACCACGTAAATTTCCAGGAAAGGATACTTTAAAGCAGAAGCCAATTCATCATCCAACCATTTTTCCAGTTTTTCACGAAAAGGAATATTTAGCTCAATAATGGCTTTTTGGTTTTCATTAATTTGCTGCAAAGCTTCTTTAAAAACAATATCGAAAAGATTGTCTCTGGAACGGAAATAATAATTAATAGCCGTTCTGTTCACTCCTGCAGCATCGGCAATTTCTTGCGTAGTTGCTTTGAAATGGCCCATGGCGAAGAAAAGCTCTTTCGCTGTTTTTTTAATGACCATTTCTGTGTCTTGTTTTAAATTCTCATTCGACATATTAATTGAACAATTTTGTTTAAAATATTTGGCAAATATAATTAGAATTTTTTGTTTGACAAAATTGTCGAACTTTTTTATTAAAAATTAAAGTAATTTTGTTTCAAATCATTTTTAAACAAATATTATGAAGAAAAAAATATGGCTTAGCCTTTGTATCATCGGAATGATATTCGGCAATGCGCAAGTGAAAACCCCACAAGCCAGCGCAGCCTCTGTACAAAAAACCACTGTGGGATTAACCGATATAGAAATTAATTATTCCCGCCCCAGTAAAAAAGGCAGGGTAATCTTTGGAGATGTAGTTCCTTATGATAAAATATGGAGAACAGGTGCCAATAACAATACCACCATTTCGTTTTCCGATGATGTTGCTATAGATGGAAAGCAATTGAAAGCAGGGAAATATGGTTTGTTTACAAAACCCGGAAAGGAAGTTTGGGAAGTTTATTTTTATACAGAAAACGATAATTGGGGAAATCAGGTAAAATGGGACGACAATAAAGTAGCCCTGAAAACAACAGCAAAAGTAGAACACATAGCAAATCCTGTGGAAACATTCCTCATTTCCACTGGCGATCTTACTTATAATACTGCTCAGTTGAATTTGCTTTGGGACGATGTAAAGATTTCAATCGAAATAAAAGTTCCTACAGAAGATAAAGTAATGGTCTCCATAGAGAAAACCATGAAGGGAAATCCTACAGCGAAAGATTATATTGCTGCAGCAAATTACTTTTATAGCACCGGTAAAGAAGCGCAAAAAGCTATGGAATGGGTGGACAAAGGAATGGCTCAGTTAGATAATCCTCCATATTACCAAATCTATGCACAAGCGGCTATCCACCAAAAAGCAGGAGACAAAGCTACCGCCATAAAATTAGCAAAAGAAGTATTATCATCCGCAGAAAAATCCGGAGATGATGCCTATGTGCGAATGGCAAAACAAGCCTTAGAAGATTGGAAATAGGGAAAATCTTTTCGGGTTTAAAATTGATGGATAATTGATAATACTTAAAATGTTGTACCTTTAAGTATTCACTTAAAAACAACTAAAAAATGCCCGAAATAATAATCGACGCCCGCCATGCAGCCATTGCAAAAGAATTGGGCGTACGCAGAATATTACCATTTCGCCAGAAAAGAATGGTAGGTCCGTTTATCTTTATGGATCATGCAGGACCGGTAAATTTTCAACCTTCAATCATAACATCTTTGGATGTGCTTCCGCATCCTCATATAGGCTTGTCCACCGTAAGTTATCTTCTTGGCGGGCAAATGACGCACCGCGATAGTGTAGGCTCAGAGCAAATTATAAAACCGGGAGAAGTCAATTGGATGACCGCGGGCAAAGGAATTTCCCATTCTGAAAGATTCGAAGATCCGGAATTACTCATTAAAAGCCAGCTTGAAATGATTCAAACTTGGGTGGCACTTCCCGAAAGTGCCGAAGAATCGGAACCCGATTTTAATAATTATAAAGACCACGATTTGCCCATTTATACAGATAAAGGAGTTTGGATGAGGTTAATTGCAGGAAGCGCTTATGGACTAAAAAACGATGTAAAAACCCATTCCCCAATGTTTTATTTACACATTCAACTGGATTTGGGCGCCAAACTCGATTTACCAAAAGGACATAAAGAACGCGCAGCTTATATAGTAAAAGGCAGATTGGAAATAGGTGACAGAGATTACACCATTGGACAAATGATTGTTTTTTCGGAATGGGAAGATCTTGTTCTGAAAGCCATAGAACCCACTACACTTATGTTGTTGGGTGGCGAACCTCTTGGTGAGCGTTTTATCTGGTGGAATTTTGTTTCTTCCAGAGCCGAAAGAATAGAACAAGCCAAAGCAGATTGGAAGGCGGGAAGAATCATTTTGCCCCAAAAAGATGATAAAGAATTTATTCCGCTTCCTGAGGATAAATCAAGGCCGGCTTCCGGAGGAAGTCCCCAACCAGAACCATTGTCTTAGATAAAGGAAATTTTAAATATTCTTAAGATAGAGTAAATAATAAAAATAAAGGATTGTACACTCGATATTCAATTTTAGGTAAATTGTAGTTAAAATAAATTTTAGGGGAAAAATCCAACTGATGAATTAATTTTTTTGTTAGTTTTATAGAAAATTAACTTAAAATGAAAAAAATAAATAGAAACTTTGTTTCTGTTGGGTTCGCATTTTTTTTGCTATTTTTTATAAGATGTTCTACTTCGAAACAAGAAAACAAATCTTTTAAGATCATAGCTTATTTAACCCCTCACGGAATTTCAGCAGAAGAAATACCTTACCAATACCTTACGCATATTAATTACTCTTTTGTAGTTCCTGAAAAAAGCTCCGATGGAAAACTTACACAAGTTCCAAACCCCGAATTTTTGAAAGCTGTAGTAGCCAACGCTCATAAAAACAATGTAAAAGTCTTTATTTCTGTAGGAGGATGGGGAATAGGAGATGGAGGTGGAAATGATACCCGATTTGAAGTTTTGGCAAATAATGCAGCCTCCCGAACTACTTTTACCCAATCGGTAATGGAAATTATCCGCGAATTTAATTTGGATGGAGCCGATATTGATTGGGAATATCCCGATCCTATTCAGCCCTCTTCTGATAATTATGTGCTGTTGATGAAAGAACTTCGAGATACTCTACACAAAGAAAATAAAAAATTGTCTGCAGCAGTAGTTTCCTATCACGATCGCATTGGATATGGTATAAAAAATGAAATATTCGGCATTGTAGATTGGCTTAATTTAATGGCTTACGACGATGATTATAATACTTTTGGCGGGGCTCATGTTCCTCACGCTCCCTATTGGCTGGCTGTTCGTTCTTTCGATTACTGGGTAAAAGATAGGGGATTGAAAAAGGAAAAAGCTATAATGGGAGTGCCTCTCTATGGAAAAGGAAATAAGAAGGCAGATTCCTATAAACAATTATTAAAAAATGGTGCAGACCCTTGTTCAGATGTGCATGACAGCATTTATTATAATGGCATAAAAACAATAAAAGAAAAAACCAACTTAGCTAAAAAGCAAGGCGGTGGTATCATGATGTGGGAATTGAAGCAAGATTCTTTGGGGGATTTGTCGTTGCTAAAAGCCATATACGATGAAGCATATTCACAAAATGAAATTCAATAAACCACAAGAAAAACGTAAATTTGTACAACTATAAATTTATCATTAAAAATAGTTTATGAATTATCTTTTACAAAAATTTGAAACTCCTTTTGAAACCGCTCCATTCGATAAAATTAAAAATGAAGATTTTCTGCCCGCTTTTCAGGAATTGATAAAGAAATCGGAAGCAGAAATCGATGAAATAGCCAATCATTCAAGTGCGCCCACATTTGAAAATACCATTGAAGCTTTGGAATATTCCGGGCAGGATTTGGACAGGGTTTCCAACATTTTCTTTAATTTAAATTCGGCAGAAACCAACGACGAACTTCAAGCGATAGCTCAGGAAGTTTCGCCGCTACTTACTGAATTTTCAGCTAAAGTTTCTCAGAACGAAAAGCTTTTCGAGAGAATAAAGAAAGTATTCGAGGATAAAGATAAATACGATTTAAACGAAGAACAAAAAACACTTTTAGAAGAAACATACAAAGGTTTCGTGCGAAGTGGCGCATTGTTGAACGAAAAAGATAAAGAAGAATTAAAAGAAATTCATAAAGAACTCTCCATAAAATCTTTACAATTCGGGCAAAATGCATTGGCAGCCACCAACGCTTATTTTAAGCATATTACGGATAAAAACCAACTAAAAGGAATTCCCGAAGCGATTTTGGAACAATATGCCGAAGAAGCCAAAGAACGCGGTTTAGATGGTTGGGTCATTACACTGCAATTCCCAAGTTACGCGCCTTTTATGAAGTATGCGGAAAATAGAGATTTGCGCCGAGAAATCGCTTTGGCCAACGGAAAAAAATCTTTTGATGGCGGGGAATTCGACAATCAGAATTTAATAAAAGAAATCATTAATTTGCGGAAAAAATCTGCACAACTTTTAGGATATCCCACTTATGCGGATTATGTTTTGGAAGAGCGAATGGCAAAAAAACCGAGCAAGGTTCTCGAGCTTCTTCACGATCTTTTGAACGAAGCCAAACCTTACGCCGAAAACGAAATTGAAGAACTTCGGAAATTGGCTAAAAAAGATGGTATAAAGGAAATACAAAGTTACGATCACGCTTATTATGCCGAGAAATTAAGAAAGCAAAAATACGATTTAGACGATGAAGAATTAAAACCTTATTTTCCATTGTCTCAAGTTCAGGAAGCGGTTTTCGGATTGGCGCAAAAGCTTTTCGGGCTTACATTTGAGGAGAGAAACGACATCCCGAAATACCATGAAGATGTTACTACTTACGAGGTAAAGGAAAATGGAAAATTCAAAGCCATTTTATACACGGATTATTTTCCCCGAAAAGGAAAACGTGCCGGCGCTTGGATGACGGATTTTGCAAATGAATTTAAAAGAAATGGAAAAGAACAGCGCCCTCAGGTTTCCATTGTTTGCAATTTCAACAAACCCGGAAAAGACAAACCGAGCTTGCTCACTTTTCAGGAAGTAACCACTTTGTTTCACGAAACCGGTCATGCATTGCATGGCATGCTTGCAAACACGCAATATCCAAGTCTTTCGGGAACTTCTGTAAAATGGGATTTTGTAGAGCTTCCTTCTCAATTTTTGGAAAATTATGCTTCGGAACCCGAATTTTTAAAAACTTTCGCCAAGCATTATCAAACGGGAGAAATTTTGCCGGACGAGAAAATCGAAAAAATCAATCGTTCACAAAATTTTATGGAAGGATATCAAACCTTGCGGCAAATTGGTTTTGGACTTTTAGACATGCGCTATCACACCAATCCCGAGGAAGTAAAAGACATTAAAACCTTCGAAGATCAGCAGTTTTCAGAAACCATGCTTTATCCCGAAAATTCGGAAACAGCCATGAGTCCTACATTTTCGCATATTTTCCAAGGAGGTTATGCAGCGGGATATTATTCTTACAAATGGGCAGAAGTGTTGGATGCCGATGCGTACGAATATTTTAAAGAAACCGGAATTTTCAATCCGGAAACCGCAGTGAAATACAAAACTTTATTGGCAGCCGGGGGAACGGTAGAACCCATGAAATTGTATAAAGAATTTCGCGGAAGAGAACCCAAAGTAGAAAGTCTTTTGAAAAGAGCTTTTGGATAAATTGGGGAAATAATTTTTATTTTCCCAACAAACCGAAGAGGACTTTTTCTTTGATTTCGGCAATCATTTTTGAATTGTCTTTTTCTTCGCGATTGAACCAATAAACAGAATTGTTAAGGGTATGCAAAAGAAAACGAGAAGTAAATTTTTTAGATTTTAAAGGTTTTTCCATTTCAAGGTAAATTTCCTCCAAAAGATTTTCAACTTGCTTTTCGTAATTTTTTCTCAAAGTGATAAAGTGAGCAAGAGATTCTTCCAAATGCTTCCATTCGGTGGAATAAATATTGGTAACATCGGGATTGGAAAATACGGTTTCCAAATGTTTTTCAATAAATAAATTGAGCTTTTCCTCAGGGGGAAGAGAGGCTTCTTTTACGGTTTTTAAACCTTCAAAAAACTGATCGGCAATATCAAAGCAAATCCATTTTAGCAATTCTTCTTTCGATTGAATGTGCGAATACAAAGAAGCCGCTTTTATGTGAAGCTGCGCCGCAATATCGCGCATGGAAGTGCCGACAAATCCTTTTTCGTTAAAAAGCTGAATGGCAATGCTCAATATGTCTTTTTGTTTCTCCTTTAACCTCATGATGCTGACAAAAGTAAGAATTTTTGCTCGATTTGAATATAAAACAGTTTTTGTATGTAAAGATTGAAAATTCGGAAAAATTGTCTTGAAAACAGAAATTTACTTTCAAATATAGGAAAATATGGCTTGTTTTTGTGTAAAATTCAATGCAGAACACTTTTTGAGTGGTAAATAGGGAAAGAATAAATCATAAAAACGAAAATGAATTTAAACCAATATACCGTAAAATCACAAGAAGCAATCCAAGCAGCGCAACAAGTCGCACTTGAATTCCAAAATCAAAGTATTGAGCCTCAACATTTGCTGGAAGGAATTTTTCAGGTAGATGAAAATATCTCTCAATTTCTATTGAAAAAATCCGAAGCAGATGAAAATTTAGTGCGGGAAAGAAACAGAGAAAGTCTGGAAAAACTACCGAAAGTGGAAGGTGGAAATCCGTTTCTTGCCCAATCTACCAACCGAATTTTGCTGGATGCTCCCAATATTGCCAAAAAAATGGGCGATGAATATGTTACCATCGAGCATCTTTGGCTTTCTTTAATCGAAGTGAGTTCGCCTGTTTCACAAATGTTGAAAGATATGGGCGTAACGAGAAACCTTTTGGAAGCCAGCATTAAAGAATTAAGAAAAGGAAGCAAAGCCACTTCTGCCAGCTCGGAAGAAACTTACCAAAGTTTATCCAAATATGCCAAAAATTTAAATGAAATGGCAGCCGAAGGGAAATTGGACCCCATTATTGGCAGGGATGAAGAAATCAGAAGGGTTTTACAAATCCTCTCGCGAAGAACGAAAAACAATCCCATTCTCATCGGAGAACCCGGTGTGGGAAAAACCGCTATTGCAGAGGGAATTGCGCACAGGATTATTCAGGAAGATGTTCCCGAAAATTTACAGAATAAAACCATTTATTCTTTGGATATGGGAGCTTTAATTGCCGGCGCAAAATATAAGGGAGAATTTGAAGAACGTTTAAAATCTGTGGTGAACGAAGTGGTGAAATCCGATGGACAAATTGTGTTATTCATCGATGAAATCCATACTTTGGTAGGAGCCGGCGGCGGAGAAGGTGCTATGGATGCGGCGAATATTTTAAAACCTGCACTTGCGCGTGGCGAACTTCGTGCGATTGGTGCTACCACTTTAAACGAATACCAAAAATACTTTGAAAAAGACAAAGCTTTGGAACGTCGTTTTCAAAAAGTGATGGTAGAAGAACCCGATACCGAATCTGCGATTTCCATTCTTCGGGGGATAAAAGACAAATACGAAGCTCACCATAAAGTTCGGATAAAAGACGAAGCCATTATTGCCGCAGTGGAAATGTCGCAGCGGTATATTTCCGATCGTTATTTACCCGACAAAGCCATCGATTTAATAGATGAAGCTTCTGCAAAACTTCGGATGGAAATCAATTCAAAACCTGAAGAACTGGATGTTCTCGACCGTAAAATTATGCAGATGGAAATTGAGTTGGCTGCCATTACCCGAGAAGGAAACAAAATGGAAATCAACCATTTGAAAGAAGATTTGGCAAAACTTAATGAAGAGCGAAATGAGATTAATGCCAAATGGTTGAAGGAAAAACAAAAAAGTGAGGATTTAACTCAGGTAAAAAAAGATATAGAATCCTTGAAATTAGAAGCCGAAAAAGCTTCCCGTTTGGGAGATTATGCAAAAGTTGCCGAAATACAATATGGAAAACTTCGCGAAAAAGAAGAAGAGTTAAAAGACTTGGAGCTCGAAATGCAAAATCATAAAAACGAGCTGATTAAAGAAGAAGTTACCGCCGAAAATATTTCGGAAGTTATTGCTAAATGGACCGGAATTCCCGTTACCAAATTGATGCAGTCGGAGAGAGAAAAACTTCTGAATTTGGAAGCCGAATTGCACCGAAGAGTAGTGGGGCAAGAGGAAGCCATTTCCGCTGTGTCGGATGCCATACGAAGAAGTCGTGCAGGATTGAGCGACGAAAAACGCCCCATAGGATCTTTCTTATTTTTAGGATCTACAGGAGTGGGAAAAACGGAATTGGCAAAAGCTTTGGCAGAATATTTATTCGATGATGAAAATAATATGACGCGTATTGATATGAGCGAATATCAGGAACGCCACAGTGTATCTCGTTTGGTGGGTGCGCCTCCGGGATATGTGGGTTACGATGAAGGCGGACAGCTGACAGAAGCCGTAAGAAGAAGACCTTATTCTGTGGTGCTTTTAGATGAAGTGGAAAAAGCCCATCCCGATGTTTTCAATACTTTGTTGCAGGTTTTGGACGATGGAAGATTAACCGATAATAAAGGAAGAGTGGTTAATTTTAAAAACACCATTATCATTATGACTTCCAATTTGGGATCGCCGATTATTCAGGAAAATTTTGAAAATCTTACCGACGAAAATCGGGAAGAAGTTGTAGAAAAAACAAAATCTGAAGTATTCGAATTGTTGAAGAAAACATTGCGCCCCGAATTTATCAATCGTATTGATGAGGTGGTGCTCTTCCAGCCTTTAACGAAAGATGAGATTTCTAAAATTGTACAATTGCAATTGCGGAATTTCAACAAAATGTTGGAAGACAGAAAAATTTTCTTAACCGCCACAAAAGATGCTGTTTATTATTTAACCAACAAAGGTTACGAGCCTGCTTTTGGAGCGCGACCTTTAAAAAGAGTAATTCAGCAGGAAGTTTTAAATAAACTTTCACGCGAAATTCTTGCCGGAAAAGTAAGCGATGGAGATAAAATAACCCTTGACTTTTTCGATGAAACCGGCTTGATTTTCCGACCTACCGAAGAGTAATTTTTCATATCAATTTATATTTGAAACCGCCATGTTTTTAGGAATATGGCGGTTTTTTTATATTTTGTAAAAATGGTATAATTATTCTTTCAAGTTATCTATAAATTTTTTTAATCGGATAAGAGTTAAGTTTATTAACCCGTAGTGCATTATAAAAAAAGTTGCTCAAACTACTAAAAATCAGTATATTGTATTGAGTTTCAAGAAAATACAATTATGAGCAACTTTGAGGCAAGTTATAAAATAATTCTGAAAGAATTACGA